>Ga0172362_10000161_pt1 | contig 48615 bp, 36 predicted proteins | sample LakKivs1_kivu2a2_FD_114534 | JGI IMG/M metagenome (GOLD analysis project Ga0172362, IMG submission 114534) | Sediment microbial communities from Lake Kivu, Rwanda - Sediment s1_kivu2a2 | ecosystem: Environmental > Aquatic > Freshwater > Lake > Sediment | place: Rwanda: Western Province, Lake... | reverse complement strand
GAGAATTTTGGAAATGTGGATGAAAAACCGACTTTCTTCCTCATGGCTGAAATCCACGCCCGTGAGTATGCCACCGCGGAATTGGCCATGCGCTACATAGAATATCTGATCGATAACTATAATATTGATCCGGATATAACCTGGCTGCTGGATTATTTCCGCATCTACGTTGTCCCCATGACCAATCCCGATGGTCGCAAGATTGCTGAGCAGGGAGTGTGGTGGCGCAAGAACGTGGATAGCGATGATGGTTGTACAGATCCCAATAACTGGGGAACTGACCTGAATCGTAATCACACATTCAAATGGAACATGGGTGGATCTGATGATTGGCCATGCGGTGAAACCTATCACGGTCCAACCGCCGGTTCCGAACCCGAAGTGCAGGCAATTGAGTCCTTCATATTGACCCTATTCCCAGATCAGCGCGGCCCGGGTGACACCGACCCCGCTCCACTGGACAGCACCGGCGTATTTATTACCCTGCATAGCGCTGCCAGCCTGGTCTTATGGCCTTGGGGTTGGTCTTCTTCACCTGCTCCTAACGGAACCCAATTGGAAACCCTTGGACGCCACTTGGCGTACTTCAACGGGTATACCCCTCAGCAGAGCTACCAGCTTTACCAGACAAGTGGTACATCCGATGAATTTGTCTACGGAGAATTAGGCATGCCTGGATATACCTATGAGTTGGCTGGCGAATTCTTCCAAAACTGCAGCTCCTTTGAAAATACAGATGTTCCCGACAACATTGACTCCTTAATGTATGCCTATAAAACCGCCCGCCTCCCGTATATGAATCCCGCTGGGCCGGATTCACTCAATATAATGGCCTCCCCTGCTGCAGTAGCTCCCGGCGAGCCTGTGTTGCTGACCGCTACTGCCAACGATACTCGTTATGCGGGTGGTGAACCCAGCCAGAATATTGCCGAAGCACATTACAGCATCGATAATCCCGCTTGGATTCCCGACACTTCAACTTATCCAATGGTTGCCAGTGATGGCAACTTTAACAGCAACATTGAGAATATCGAAGGGACGATTGACACCACCGGCCTGACCTCCGGGCGCCACATCATCTATGTCGAAAGCAAGGATGCCAATGGCAATTGGGGTGTCACCAGCGCTACGTTCCTATTCATCATTGAACCCGGAATATCTCCTGTGATTGATGGATACGTGCTTCAGGCTGGCACCAACCTGCCCGTATCTGCCAGTGTCTCTGCAGGGTTGTTCAACACCGCCACCGACCCCGCCACCGGCTACTACAGCATGACTGTAATCAGTGGTACCTATGACATGATTGCTGAGGCAGATAATTTTGCTCCTGCTTATGCTGATGATGTCATTGCTCAAGATTACCAGGTGGTCCACCAGGATTTTCTGCTGTATCCCATGTGTACCATCTTCTCCGACGATGTTGAAAATGGGAACCAGGGTTGGGTGCCCGGAGGCTCTCCCAATACTTGGGCGATCACTACCGAAAATTCTCACAGCCCTAGTCATTCCTGGACGGATAGCCCGGGGGGATATTATCCGAACAATGCCAATAACTTCATCATTTCCCCATCCTTTGACTTCACGGACTATACCGGGGTGACATTGAATTTTTGGCACACTTACGCCACAGAGGGAGGCTGGGACTACGCTTCGGTTGAGTACAACACCGGTAGTGGCTGGAACACTGCCATCCAATATGACGGCTCGCATACATGGGATCAGGCTGAAGTATCGATGCCTTCTTTGGATGGAGTAGAGAGCGCTCAGATACGCTTCCATCTCACCAGCGATTATTATCAAACCTACGATGGCTGGCACGTGGATGACATCTCCATCACAGCCGGAGGGCCTGGATGCATGCCGCCCATACCCCCAACCGCAGAGTTCACTAGCAACAGCCCGGTGTACTTGGGTGAGCAAATGCTTTTCACCAATGGCACCACTGGATCCGTACCCATGACCTATGAATGGGACTTCGGCGATGGTATCGGAACCTCCACGGATGTCAATCCCACTTATACCTATATCGATACCGGTAGCTATACGGTCACGCTGGTTGCCACTAACAACCTTGGCACCGATAGCATCAGTCATACCGTCACCGTCGAGCCTGGTGCCGTCACTGATATTAATCTTACCCAAGTAACTACGGGTACGTTATTCCCCGGAGATATTGTGGAATTTTTACTGGACCTGCAACCTGATGATTCTGCCACACCATTCTCCTATTCATATGATTTCGATGACGGCACGGTTATTACCGGGACTTCCGAGATGGAACCGTGGAGCTTTTTCCACATTTTTAACAGCCCAGGTGTTTACACGGTCCAGGTAGCTGTTAAAAATGATGCCATGCCTGACCCAATCATGGATTCCCTGGTGGTCTATGTCAATTACGAATTGTTCCTGCCGTTGACCCGTAAATGACCCCTATGAGTGCTGCAAATTTCGAGTACAATTTGCAGCACTCTATATTTTAATTATTTACTCGGAGGTATTCATGTCCAAAGCAGCATTACGTGAAAAGCGGCGCGCTGAAAGGATTGCCAAGCGTAGGCGCCAGCGAACAATTCTGGGTATCATCATTGTCCTGGTGGTGCTCCTGATCGCCTTCTTTGCGTGGAGAGACTATCAAACCAAGCTGCAAGCCGCCGCAACATTAACCCCCATGCCCACCAACACCCCGGCAAGTACGCAAAGCTCCACCGGTGAGTTATACTCGATCGGTGTATTGGATACCTCCCCGCCATCACCCTCCTCGAATGCCACAACCACTGCATCTGGTCTTGTTTATGAAGATTTGAAGGCAGGTGATGACGCTACTGCTCAAAATGGGGATACGTTGTCGGTCAACTATACCGGTTGGCTGCAAGATGGCACCAAGTTCGATTCGTCAATCGATCGCGGGCAAACATATGATTTTCCTCTCGGCGCTGGGCAGGTGATTGCTGGGTGGGATGAAGGTGTGGTGGGAATGAAAGTAAATGGTACCCGCTTGCTGGTTATTCCCCCATCACTGGGATACGGCTCTACGCCCAATGGCCCTATCCCTGCAAACTCCACACTGATCTTTGAAGTACAGCTTGTGGCAATCAAATGACCATCCGGGCGTGTGGTTCTCACACGCCCGGTTTTTTTATTGTTTTGCGATGATCGTTTCTTTTAATACGTTGGCTAATCGCTCGATTCCTGTTTGGATTTGCTCGGGATTGGAATAGGAGAAGTTAAGTCGCATGGTGTTATTTCCACCTCCCGACGCATAAAATGAGGTACCTGGTACAAAAGCCACATTCCTCTTCACCGCCACCTTGAAGATTTGTGCCGTATCCATACCCTCTGGCAGCATGCCCCACAGGAACAATCCACCTTTTGGCCTGGTCCAAGATACACCCGGGGGAAACAGCTCTTCCATCGCATCCAGCATGATATTCCGTCGCTCACCATACACCCGCCGGATTAACCATATATGCCTGTCCAGAAACCCTCCGCGGGCAACTTCATATGCCACGATCTGGTTGAATGTCGAAGTGTGCAAATCAGCGCCTTGCTTTGCCTGCACCAGCTTGCGGATCACTTGCGTCGGTGCGATGACCCAGGCCAACCTCAACCCTGGAGCAAGGGTCTTCGAGAACGTGCTCAAATAGATTACATTCCCCCGGTACTCATTACCGCCATTTTTCCGGTACTCATTATCCAGGGTAACAATGGAGGGTAAGTTTTCTCCTTCGTAGCGTAGCTGCCCATAGGGATCATCTTCGATGATTGGCACGCCGTAGTGGTCAGCGATTTCGATCAGTTGTTTCCGGCGCTCCAATGATAATGTTACCCCGGTAGGATTCTGGAAGTTGGGCAGCACATAGATAAATTTCACTCCCGATCGAAGCGCATTTTCCAATTCATCGGTAATCATCCCGTCTTCATCCATAGGCACCGTGACGTATTCAGCCCCATAAGCATTCCAGGCCTGCAATGCGCCCAGGTAGGTTGGATCTTCAACTAGGATGCAATCACCCGGGTTGATGAATACCTTGCCGATCAGGTCGAGGGCCTGCTGACTTCCACTGGTAATTAGGATATTATCTGGAGTCACGCTGATACCATATCGTGCCGTATGCCGGGCGATCATCTCGCGTAATGGAGTGTAGCCTTCAGTTGCGCCGTATTGTAAAGCTTCTGGGCCCCATTCCCTTAGCACGGTCTCACATGCAGCTGAAAATTCTTCCACCGGGAATACATCCGGGGCCGGTAAACCTCCTGCAAAAGAGATGACCTCCGGGTTTTCGGTCAGCTTGAGTAATTCTCGAATGGCTGAGCTTTGCATTCGTTGCGTCCGTTGCGCATAACGATGATCCCAGGGTGTTTCCATTAATTTAACTCTCCTTTATCTTGGTTTATGTTATTACGAAAGACCGGCAAGCTTCTGTTTATATTCTACCGTTTTTTTCTCTCATAATTTCGGAAAACGGCGCACGATATGGGCTGGAGAAGGCAGGATTACTCGGTCGCCAATTTTTAAGGTTCCCAATATCTTGCTGGTATCCTTGGGCGCGCCTTGATATACATAAATAATCGTGCCTTTTACAGCAATTTTCGCATCGATATATGCCTGACCGGTCAAATATCCATCCATATCAACAGCGCAGCTGGTAACATGCCCCACCACCCTTCCACGCCAGTCCACCACTGGGTCTCCGAGGTGCGCCATTCTCACTCCTTTTTCATCGAAGCGGAAGCGCACCAGCTCGCCCGTGCGTTGCTTCTCTTTCTCAATAAATGCTTCTCGACCAATGAACCAAGGCTTATATGTCTTCACAAATTGGCTGAAACCTGCTTCTCCCACTCCCAGGTTAAGCTCACCGCCCATTTCATGGCCATAAAGAGGTAAACCGGCTTCAGTGCGCAGTGAGTCCCGTGCACCCAGACCGCACGGCTTAATACCGTATTCTTTACCTGCCTCCATAAGGGTGTTGAAGAGCTCATTTGCCCTGTCGGGGTGCACGAATATCTCAAAAGATAACTTTTCACCCGTATATCCGGTTCTGGATATAACCAGGTCAAATCCGCCCATGTTTACTTCACATATATGCGTACGCTTGAGATAGCGCACACAGCATGTTGTTGCTTCATCGCATCTTAATTTTAGCAAGATCTTCCTGGCCATTGGACCTTGCAGTGCGATGTCTACACGCATATCCCCACCTTCTTTTGGGTCTTTTAGATTGCGTAAAATCGCGTGGTGTCCGAAAACTTTAGTCCACGGGCGCTGGTTATCTACGAGTACCTGCCCTTCCCTCACCGCATTTAACCACGCCCAATCCTTATCAAAGTTAGCTGCGTTCACCACCATCAATATCTTCTCAAGGCTGCGCTTGTAGATGATCAGGTCATCAATGACGTTGGCGTCTGGGTCGAGGAAGTGCGTATAGCAGGATTCACCCACCGATAGATAGCTCACATCATTGGCCACCACGCTGTCTAAAAAAGCCAGTCCATCGGGCCCTTCCACTTGGATCACACCCATGTGTGCTACATCGAATAAGCCGGCGGTCTGCCTCACTGCCAGGTGTTCTTCCATTACAGAGCTATACCACACCGGCATTTCCCAGCCCGCATAGGTGATCATCTTGGCGCCCAGTTTTTTGTGGGTTTCAAAGATGGGAGTCCGTTTTGTGGATCCTTCCTTTTCTTCCCAAACAAATTTCGGTAAGGGCTCACCATTTCCCGGTTCCATGCCGATAAAATATGGTTTTGGAGCGATCGGGTCACCCTTCAAGGGCAATACTGGCTCAGCCTCCGATACTTCCACAATGGTTAGCCCCGGTAATTTCTTCGAAACATCCTGGTCAAAGGCCGTATATCCATCTGAAAGATCTCTCAGCCACGCAGCCACCAATCCCTGTCTCTCGGAGGGAAGGGTCAGACGGAAACGGTAAGCGCTTACACAGGTCAAAGTGCCATCCACAACTTCACCAGCAGTATTCAGTCGTGTGGGTTCGCTCTCTCCAGGCGCTAAAGCTTCCACGTTGCTGGTTAGTGCTTCGCTCAGGAATAATCTTACCCTTTCACCTGAAATTTCCAATACCGCCCAATCACCTTTGCTCGCTTTCTCATCGATGTAGTAAAAATGTGGGTAGCCATGTTGGCTGGGATCAAAATCGATCCCTGCACTTTCGGCCAGCTCCCTTGCTCTGATTTTTCCTGTCTCCAGCACATCAAAATCCACCTTGGCACGCCGCAATCTGAGCTTGGCTCCTCCCCTGTTAAAAGGTTTCGTGGAAAGAAGGACATCGGCAATGATATCAGCCAGTTTCTTCATCTCCGCTTCTTTAAATCCACGCTGTGTTACCCACGGTGAACCCATGCGAATACCCGACGGATCGGCGGCATTTTTATCCCCCGGAATAGTATTGCGGTTCACCACGATGCCAGCTAAATCCAGAATGCGTGATGCCATATCGCCTGAAAGGGTTGTCCCATCCGAGCCCACTACTGACGAGCATGCCAGGTTCATCAAATGCGTGTTCGTGCCTCCGTAAGCGATGCGGAACCCCCTTTGTTTTAATTGATCGGTGAATACTACACAATTTTTTACCACCTGGTGTTGCAGCTGGTGGAATTGCTTTGTTTTAGCCAGCTTGAATGCCACCGCCATGGCAGCATACGAGTTGACGTGCGGTCCTCCCTGCTCACCAGGGAAAACTGCCCGGTCGATATCACGCGACAATTTCTCATCAAAGGTCAGGATGCATGCTCCGCGAGGGCCACAAAGTGATTTATGGGTGGTAAATGTCACCACATCGGCATACCCTACCGGTGAGGGGTAAGCTCCTGCCACCACCAAGCCTGCGATGTGGGCGATGTCGGCGAATAAATATGCCCCCACCGCGTCCGCGATTTGCCGGAAGCGTGCCCAATCTGCCGCCCAAGGATAGGATGAGTAACCTGCGATGATAAATTTAGGATTATATTTTCTGGCTAACTCCTCAACTTCATCATAATTGATTTGTTCGGTTTTCGCGTCAACCGAGTAATGCACCGCATTGTAGTATTCTCCCGACCTGTTTACCGGTGAGCCATGGGTGAGGTGACCACCATGCAGCAGGTCCATCCCCATGATGGTGTCACCCGGTTGCACCAGGGCATGATAGACCGCATTATTGGCTGGTGCCCCCGATAAAGGCTGGACATTGACATAAATATCATCCGCATCGATCATTTCATTGGCGAAGATCTCAGCGCACCTGCGCCGGGCTAGCTCTTCGATGGTATCCGCGTATTCGACTCCCTTGTAGTAGCGCTTATCAGCGTAACGCCTGAAGGTCGCCAGCCTTGCCGGAAGATCCATGATTTCATTTTCAGTCATCCAGCGGGTTTCTTCCCGTGGGTAGCCCTCAGCATAGATATTTTGGAAGGCGGAGGATAACGCCTCCCGCACCGCCATAGGAGCCTGGGTTTCACTGGGAATCAAGATGATCTTTCGATATTGTCTTTCAGCTTCCAATTGGGTTAATTCAAAAATAGCAGGATCCAATTCTTCCAGATCACCGCGAAATAAAAAGTCTTCCATGTTTATCTCCTGATTTCAGCTAATCATTATTGTTAGACAATTGAATTGTAGCCGCTTGATAGACCTGGGTCAAGTGTAGACCTACTTATGCCACATGTCTAACCCACCAACGGTTTCCAGGCTCAATAGCCAAGCTCGAAATTGACCTGGTAATTAAGCTGCTCACCACGAATTAATCGTCGGTAGTTCTCGATAAACAATGCGATTATGTCTGGAGGATAATTCCGGGCAGCCGTGTGAAAGGTCAGGAACGTATTCTGTGTATCCCACAATGGATGATCTGCAGGTAAAGGCTCTTCTCTGGTAACGTCCAGTACTGCCCCAGCCAGCGAGCCACTTCGTAAATGATCAATAAGGGCTGTCTCATCGATGGTGCTTCCCCGCCCGATATTGATCAACCAGGCGCGTGCTGGCAGGGATGATAAAAAATCAGCATTCACCAGGTTGTGGGTGGCTTTTGTAGATGGTAGTGTACACACCAGGTAATCCAGCTCAGCTGCAAAATCCCGCCAGTCATCCCCATGAAAATATCGATCGACTTCAGCACACACCTCGCTTTGTCTGGTGTACCCGAATACTTTCATCCCAAAGAATTTTGCGCTCGTTGCCAGGTGCGATCCGATAGACCCAATCCCTAACAATCCAAAAATCTTTCCCTTCAAGGTGCCAGGGGTTTCACACGACCATTTCCTCTCCTTTTGGGCTTTCCAACGCGATAGAATTTGGCGTTCGATCATGACCATGTAGCCAAACACATATTCCGTCATTAACTGCCCATAAACATTCCTGGCATTGGTAAGAATGTAATTACACCGCAAACCTTGAGCCATAAGTGGCTCCACCCCTGCCCAGCTTGCCTGCACCCATTCCACTTTCGTCAACAAGTTGATCACTTTGCTGATTAGCTCCGGCTCACCGAAAATAAGGTCGAACTCACCAGCCTTACCTGTCACCTGATCAGGCTTGCTGGCTGCCGTGATGATCAAATCGGGAAGTCTCGCCTGCTCGAGCAATCTTATATAGACCTGGTGATCTTCTGAGAGTACGAGTAAGTGGTGTGGTATTAGGCTCATCTTCAAACGATTTACGCCTGGGTCAATGCTTCAGAAAATAAATTTCGCAGGCTTGATCGATTAATTCCGGTGTTAATTGGATCAGGCTCTTCTCGTAAAAGCATATCGCGTTGACAATTGACAGGATATCGCGTGGATGCACCGCCTGCAGTGGCCGTTTATCCTCTCTATACCATTTTTCAATGAGATGTTCATAGCTAGTGATGTCAAAAGTAATATTTAACTGCCGGCACACATTCTGAACGATACGTTTATACGTGGGCTCATCGGGATTAAAAACCCCTACCTTCATCTGGATACGGCGGAAAAATGCTTCATCAGCCAGGTGGAATGGGTCGAGATTGGTGCAAAAAATGATCAGTGCCCTGAATGGGATGACCAGCGTCTGACCGGTGCGCAGGCGTAAATAATCCACCCCATTTTCCAATGGCATGATCCAGCGATTGAGGAGGTCAATCGGGCTGGCTTGCTGCCGCCCGAAGTCATCAATCAAGAACACTCCACCATTTGCTTTCAGCTGCAATGGGGCTTCGTAGAAATTCGCCAGGGGGTCGAAGCGTAAATCGAGCGCATCGATCTTCATCTCGCCACCCACCACCACTGAGGGCCTTTTAAACAAACCCCAGCGTCCATCCATATTAGCTTTGGATTCCTTCTCTATTTCTTCGTGGAATAGCCGATCGTAAATTTGGATGATTTGCCCTCCGGCAGTAAGCGCGTAAGGGATCCAAATGGGCTCTGTCCCGCTGATTAATTGTGAAATTTGTAGTGAAATCGTGGTTTTGCCGTTTCCGGGTGGACCATACAGAAATAGTGAAGCTGCTGAATTGATTGCCGGGCCTATCTTTCGGTGAAAGTCATCTGGCAAGACGAGCCCCTTTAGCGCATCATTCACCTGTTCTGGCGTTACCATGCGTGGGCCCGATGTCTGTATCTCAATCGCCTGGTTGTAACGGTGCACAGGCACAGGCACCGGCCCAATATATTGGCAGCGTTCCATCGATTCTCTTGCCCGCTCCTCGCCGCCCCCGGTGAGCTTGTATATGTAATTTAGAGGGCCGTACGAAGCAGATGATTGCGATACCTCCACCAGGTGCTCCTTCCGCAGCCATTCCAGTACTTGTTCAAGTGCGTGTGGTACCCTCATCACCTGTGACATTCGCCTGAAATCTACATTACCTTCCGTGTACAGCAAGCGCAATAGGATATCAATTAATATATTTTGCGGGATATCCAGTTCTTCAACAGATTTTGGTTGCACCAGCAAATCCATCAACTTCTGCTCACTCAACATTTATTTCACCACTTTCTGTCTATTCGTGAGATTACCCGCTGACATTATACAATGAACATCGCGCAATGAGCCATGAAACTGATCGTTTTTGCTTTCATCCTTTATAAATCTTCATTCACAGCTTTATAATCTCTTTTTAACGCAAGCTCTTTACCGTATTCTGGTAAAGAGCTGAAGAAGATTGGCAAAAATATCTGCCTGTATTGTTCAGTTTGGTCTCTTTTTGTAAAGAAACTCACATCAATATCGAAAAACTTGTCTATTTTCTCAGCTGTTTCAGGTACGCGATCCCGCGTGAAGCGGCTTTATCTGCATCCGGCAGGGGCATGAATTCTCCTGATATCCAGCCTGTATATCCGACAAAACATAATGCTTCAAGGATCGAGCTAAAAGCCAGGTGTCCTGCGCCAGGATGCCAGCGATTAGAATCGGCCACGTGGAAATGGAATATGTGCTTCCCAGCCCTGGTAATACTATCTTCGATACCAGGTTCTTCTATGTTCATGTGGAAGGTGTCCAGAAGCAATCCCAGGGAAGTTGAGCCTACTCTCTGGATCAATGCAAGACCATCTTCGACGGTATGGATCAAATCAGTTTCATAGCGGTTCAAGGGCTCAAGTGCCATCCGCACTCCACTGGCTGCCGCCACATCAAGGCATTCGCGCAGGCAATCAATTAGCTTCTGCATCGATTCTTCGTGCGATTGGCCAGGTGGAGTAACCCCACGAATCAGCCCGATAATGACCAGCGCCTCAAAACGCCTGGCGAGCTCGATTTGGCGCTTAATGCGCTCCACAGCGGCTTTTCGCACTGCCGGGTCTATGCTTGCAAAGGATAGATGCTCCTCTCCCCAAGCCTGTCCTGTTCCAATAGCGGGAACAATAAGGTCGTGTGCGCGAGTCATCCCTGCCAGCTGCTCCCAATCCAGCAGGTCAGGGTTACCCACTGCCAGCTCCACACCGTCGTAACCCCAACCTGCGATCTTTGCCAGGTTTCTCTCAAAATCACCCTTCAGTGCCACGGCATTGAAGCTGGTTGCCTGGGTGGATAACACGATAGAATGTCTAAAGTAGCTCAATTCATCCTCGCTAATTTACCCTTCTCATCAATACTCCATATCATGCACTCGATTTATTCAGGCAAGTAGGTGATCTTGCACTCGCTGCGGTCTGTTTGCAACTTAATAATATTTTCCGGCACTTCCTCCAGGCAGATTTTTTTGGTGCTCATCGGGGTCATATCCATGCCAGAAGCCATGCAATCGATCACTCTCGGGAAGTTGCCATGCCCTGAATGGCCCTGTGCTCCAACGATACGGGCTTTGCGCACCTGCAACACTTCTCCCATCACTGGCATCTTGGCATCAGCGCGAGCTGTCACCACCACCGTGCTACAGATTGTCCTTCCTTCCCAAATCACGCGCTCGATGCCCGGGTACACCACTTCTGGCAATCCGGTGGCTTCCATAAAGAGGTCAGCCCCCATTCCATCGGTAATTTCAAGTACCCGGTCGGCAAAATCCTCCTTTACCGGGTTGATATGGTAATCTGCTCCCAGCTTGAGGGCCATCTGGGCACGCGCTTCCTGCGTTTCAGAGATAATGACCTTAGACGCCCCCGCTCGTTTCATGATCGCGCATGCGGCAATCCCCACCGGGCCACCGCCCAGGATTACTGCCCGATCTCCTGGTTTGATGCCTCCACCTCTTTCAATGACTGCGTTATATGCCACTGAGGTGGGTTCCACCAGGCTGCCTGCGATGAATATGTCCCGCTCATCGTAATTATTTTTAAGCGGCTCAAGGCTCCAAACTGTCCTGGACGGAACGACGATGTACTTGGTATATGCACCGTTGAAATTGAAACCTACCTCATCCAGGCGCTCGCAATGGTTGGGTTGCCCATCGGCACATGGTCTGCATTGCCCGCACCATAACATCTCCTCGGAGGTAACCAGTTCACCTCCCTTGAAAGGCTTATTGGTTCGTTTATTGATGGCATTCTTCCCGGCTTCCACCACGATGCCTGAAAATTCGTGCCCCAGGATGCAAGGGAAACCAGTCAACCCCGGGTAGAAAATATAGCCATTTTTATCCGCCTGCGCCATATGCACATCCGAACCGCAAATACCGCAGGCTTTCACTTCCAACAACACCTGTTCTGGTCCTGGGCTTGGGATATCATATTCACGGATCTCCAGGCGTGGGTTCCTCCACACCTGGCTACCCAGGTATGTCTGGTGTCCTTCAATGTCCTTGCTTCCCAGCTTGAAACCGGGTTTGGGCTCCCAATCTGCCACCAGGGTCACGCCCTGCATTTTTCCCTTCATAAAACACCTCCTCATCCTCCATGTAAGTTCGTAGACCTTATTGTTCGGCTGCCCTGAATTAGACTTCAGTGCCCTGCCCTATGCGGGGGATTGAATAAACGCTCTTCCATCCGGGGCTCATTGGCTCACGCAGGTAAGGTTCCATCTCCTTGGCAGTTCGCAAGGTCACCTCTTCAACCGGAGGCAGCTTCCCGGGTGGGAAAGCCGCCAAAACATCATCATTCCATAGGGTCAGGTATTTCAATATCGCTGCCATCGGCCGCTTTGCTTTATAAGCTGCCCCATCGCGGGCTTTACCCACCACACCTTCAGGTGTACCCTTGATCTCAATGGCGAAGTGACCCTCTCCCTCCGACCATTTGCTTGGGCGTGCAAAGGGGTCCACGGATTTATCGAAGTGGCCCTCCGGAAGGTAGTTTTTTCCTTCGGTGTTCACCGCATAATCCATATCCACCATGTCTGGATGCAGGAGCAGGCTGAGTGAAGTCTCGCTTTCATCAGCATGCACGAAATTCGTCCCCATCTGCCCGCCTCGATCATCGGTGCGGAAGAATTCGCGCACCCCACGGTGCCAATCGATCACCCGGTATATTCCAGGCAGCTGGTAGCGCTTCTGGAATTCCTGTATGGCCGATTCGAGCATCCATAGCTGCCCGTGGTTATTGACAATCAGCTGCTTGCGAAATCCATCATTCCACAACCCCAACATGACATCGATCATCATCTCGCGCACCACGTGCTCTCGCAAAATGACTGTCCCTGGCATACCCAGGTGATGGTAGGGGTGTCCTCCATACATAAGGGGTGGTAATGCCAGGTTGACTGCCGCGCCACGTTTGGCTGTGAAGCGTCGCACTCCCTCGCAGATCGCGCTTACATATAGTGTGTCTGCTGCACTAGGCAGGTGTTGGCCATGTAATTCAGTAGAGCCAACCGGGATGAATACGATGTCGTTTTTCTTGCGGTTGATTTCCACCTGCCAGCGGGTTGTGGTTTGAATATATGAGCCGGTTTTTGCCCATTCGACCGGCGTTGGGATGCCGTAATCTGCCAGTATGGCATCGATCTCAGCGTCGGAGGCTTTCCACACTTCATACTTAAGCCGCCCTGTGGGGTTATCTTCGAAAAACAGGTCAGGCTCATTTGTAGCTATATAACCTTTGGGTGTTTGGTGATCCGTCATTTTTAGTTTCCTTTCACGAAAAAATCATTTGCTCGGTTTACATTGGCATTGTGAACATTCGATCTTGAATTTTCAGTTTTTTCCGCTGAAATCCTTCAGGTTGATGGGTCGGTTTTGTCTCAATGATTGCCAGGTTGCCAACCCTAGTAAAACTGCTGCCCGGCTGTCTTCCCCGGTGGGTGTCACCGGCTTATCATCTCTCACGCATTGCAAAAACTGCCTCACTTCGTCGATATAGCAGTCCGCATAGCGCTGGATGAAAAAATGGGGCAGCTTGGCAGAATGATAGCCGTCTTTATCCCCCACAACGACCGTATGCTCAAACTCATTGCCCGCCTTGGCTGCACCATTTGCGCAAAAAACTTCCAGGCGCTGGTCATAGCCAAAGGCACATTGCCGGCTGTTATCGATCGAGCCGATGACCCCATTCCTAAATCGTAATGTAATGATGTCAACATCCACATCACCAAGGTCCTTCAAGTAAGGCGCTAGGAGCACATTCCCGATCGCATACACCTCCTCCACCTCACCAATCTGGAAGCGCGCCATATCAAAATCATGGATGCTCATATCCAGGAACATCCCACCCGAGGTTTTAGCATACTCGAGCGTTGGGGGCTCAGGATCCCGATTGATGATGTGGATGATACAAGGGCGCCCAAGCTGGCCTGAATTTACCACCTCGCGCACTTGCTTGAGTGATTTATCAAACCGGCGGTTAAATCCGATTTGTAATTTAACCCTCGTCTGCTTAATCGTTTCCATGACTACATCGATGCTTGCCAAGTCGAGAGAGAGAGGTTTTTCACAGAAGATTTGCTTGCCGGCATTTGCCACATCCTTCACGATGAAATCGTGCGTGTCGGTGTTTGTGGCAATCAAAAACGCCTCGATGTTTTTATCATCCAGCAGCTCGTGATAGTCCTTTACCACTCGCTTAATGCCTAATTCACTGGCAACAGCCTGCGCCACTTCCAGACGAATATCGCAAACAGCCACAAGATTGGCTTCAGGGATGCTTCGTACAAGATTGCGTGTATGCATGCTTCCAATCCGGCCGGTGCCAATCACAGCTATATTGACCTGTTTGTCCATCATTGCCTCACTGTACTTTCATGACAATCTTCATAGCGCTTTTTGGATGGTGAGTGAGGGAATTAATATCCAGCCCCAGGTCGTTAAAAGCTTTTATCCCATCTTCCAACCTGACGACTTTGGTAAAAAATGGATCCATATTCAAACGCTTTTCCTGGAATATCCTTATCGCCGGTACCATGGTGTTCTGTCCCAGGTACAATCCCAGGATCTTGGTAGCCCAGCGGGTGATATCGTTCGGCACCACTGTTGCCTGGACGCTCGAATCCATCCCAAAGGGTAGCACCTTTCCTCCGGGTGTCACACATTCCAGTGCCTGCTCCAGGGCATTGCCTGTAGCTTCCACCACGATGTCAGCTTTGCGCCCATAGGTGAACTCAGTGATCCTCGCGGGGATGTCCTCTTCTTGTGGGTTCCACACGGTCAACCCACATTGCTTTGCTACATTGATCCGATAGGGGTCAATCTCGGTTACCGCCACCTTTGCCGCGATGTTTTTGGCGAGTTGTGCGAACAGGTAACCAATTGGCCCAAAACCCAGGATCAATACGTAATCATAGGGCAGCATGAGCAGGGTATTCATCCCATTGATGACTGTCGCCAGAGTCTCGACCTGGGTGGCTAATATATCATCGATTTCATCCGGCAGAACGTAACATTGGGTCTCGGGCATCAGGCAGTATTCTGCGTAGCCGCCATTACGCATCACACCCAATGAGCTATTCTTGATTTCGATGCATTGGCTGGTGAGCCCCATACGACAAAATGTGCAAAATCCGCAGCGGATGTTGGGATCGACCGCCACTCGATCACCGACTTTAACGTGCTCCACATGTGATCCGATCTCGACCACCGTGCCACATATTTCATGCCCCAGGGCGATGTCTTCTCTGAAATGATGCTTTCCCTCCAGAATTTTTATGTCCGAGCCGCAAATACCCACCATCGAAACCTTTACCAGCACATCATTCGGTTGCGTTACTTTGGGTATCGGCAGTTCCATAAGCTCAATTTTCCCCACCTTTCTAATTACTAATGCTTTCATTGTGTCCATTGTGCCTCCTCGATTATTTCTTATCTTAGTGATAGACTGCATAGCTATTGGCTATCGTTGCACCCTTGAAGAACCACCTTGTGCGAAGGCTCTTACTTCCGCCAGGGTCGCCATGGTCTGGTCCCCCGGAAAGGTAGTGATCAATGCCCCATGAGCCCATCCCAAGTTGACCGCTTCCTGAGCACCTTCATCCATGAGCAATCCGTAGAAAAAGCCCGCTGCGAAACCATCTCCGCCCCCGATTCGATCCAATACCTCCAACTCACAGGTGGGTGAAATATAGGTCTTCCCATCGATCCAGGCTACCGCACCCCAGGTATGCCGGTTGGTGGATCGGACTTCCCGCAAAGTGGTTGCCACTGCTTTGATCTGAGGGTGTCGGTCAATGACCTGCTCGATCATTCCACAAAATGCGTCTGGATCAAGCCTGGAGCTGTTAGTGATTTCCGGCCCAGGCATGCCCAGGCCGAATTGCAGGTCTTCCTCATTACCCACCAGCACATCCACATTATCCACTATGCGATTCAATATTGATACGGCTTTTTGGCTGTCGCCCCAAATGCCCCATAACTTGGCCCGGTAATTGAGATCGAATGAGACAATTGCCCCATGCTCCCTGGCTGCCTGCATGCCTTCAAGAATAAGCTCACTCGTGCTGGCAGAAAGCGAAGCAAAAATTCCTCCGCTGTGAAACCAGCGCACTCCGGTCGAAAAGATGCTATCCCAATCAAAATCACCAGGTTTCAAGCGCGCCGCAGCCTCATTCGAACGGTTATAAAATACCACCGGTGCTCGTACGCCATGGCCTCTATCGCTGTAAATGGTGGCCATATTCGGCCCGGTCACCCCATCATGTTTGAACCATTTATAAAACGGCTTCACCCCCATAGACCGAACGCCGTTGGCAATCAGCTCACCAATTGGGTAATCAACCATGGCAGTTGCGATCCCGGTGTTAAGTTTGAAACAATCTGCCAGGTTAGCAGCTACGTTATATTCACCTCCGCTGGGGTAAATATTGCAGGTCGTTGCCTTACGGAAAGGCACCACACCTGGGTCCAGCCGGTGATTGAGCGCTCCAAGGGCTAAAAAATCCAGCTCGCCTTTTGAGGTGATCCGTATGCTTGTTTTCATGGCATTCTCCTCTTTACCACTATCTTTACAATCTACATTAGCGCCAATACACTTAACCTTTTTTCCATACCGTCGATGTTACCTCGCCTCCATGCCCGGTCCAGTTTGTATGGAAGTATTCACCACTGGGTTTATCAATACGCTGGTAGGTATGCGCCCCAAAATAATCTCGTTGGGCTTGCAGCAGGTTAGCCGGTAACCGTTTGTGCCGGTATCCATCAAAAAATGCTAGCGCGCTCGATATAGCTGGTATCGGGATGCCTGCATGAGCTGCCTGTGCCACCACTCTCCGCCAGCCTGCCTGTGTTGAACAGATTTGATCTTTGAAGTAAGGCGCGAGCAGCAGGTTTTGCAGGCTAGGGTTTTGGTCGAAAGCCTCTTTGATCTTCCCCAGGAAGGCGGACCGGATGATGCAGCCCCCACGCCACATCAGCGCAATGCCACCATAATTCAAATTCCATTGGTATTCACGTGCTGCTGCCTTGAACAGCATGTACCCTTGTGTGTAAGATATGATCTTGGAGGCATAAACTGCCTCTTCAAGGTCTTGCAGTAATGCTGACCGGTCACCTTCGATGTGTGCTGCCGGGCCACTCAATAACATCGCAGCTTGTCGCCTTTCATCCTTCAATGCCGAGAGGGTTCGTGCAAAAACAGCTTCCACTACCATGGTGAGTGGCATTCCCATGTCTAGCGCTGAGATTCCTGCCCACTTTCCGGTGCCTTTTTGCTCAGCCACGTCCAGGATTTTATCCACCAGCGGTAAGCCATCCTCATCCTTGTACGCCAGGATGTCTCGGGTGATCTCGATCAGGTAGGATTCAAGCTTCCCCTGGTTCCAGCCGTCAAAAATTTCCGATATTTGTATCGCTGATAAACCCAAGCCCTCATGCATCAGCTGGTAGGCTTCACCGATTAGCTGCATGTCCCCATATTCGATGCCATTGTGTACCATCTTCACATAATGCCCAGCGCCATTCTCACCCACCCAATCACAGCAAGCGTCTTCCCCTCCATCGGGGCGTTTCACCTTGGCAGCGATACTCTGGAAAATAGGCTTGACATGCTCCCAGGCTGCCGGGCTGCCACCCGGCATGATGGACGGACCGTGCCGTGCCCCTTCTTCACCGCCCGAAATTCCGCTGCCGATATATAGTAAGCCTTTTGATTCCACATATGACGCACGGCGGATGGTATCGTTAAAGTTCGAGTTACCCCCATCGATGATGATATCACCAGGCTCCATGAATTGGATGAGCAGCTCAATAAAATCATCCACCGGCTTACCCGCCTGGATCATCAACATCACCCGCCGGGGGAGCTTCAAGCTGCCAATCAGCTCGTCCAGCGAATGGGTTCCGACTATCAATGTACCCATGGCATTCCCTTCGATGAAGTCATCGACCTTGGATACCGTCCGGTTGAAAACTGCCACCCTGAATCCGTGGTCACTCATATTCAGTGCCAGGTTTTGTCCCATCACTGCCAATCCAATCAATCCGATATCAGCTTTTTCCACGTTCACCTCCTGTGGTAAATCTCATTGGACAAATTACTTCCTTTCGCTTGCCCTGGTCATTTTTTCAAAACGATCCGTCAGTCGGTAAAGCACTTCACCAGCATTTGGAACCATTAAAATTCCCTGCTCCTCCCGGTCTTTCCATTCATCCAAATTAATACTTGCCGGATTCAGGTACCCCAGGTTGATTTTCCGGCAACGCTCAGAGGAGATTCCACTTGCTAATGTCACGCGAATACGCCGTGTCTCGTTGCCGGTTCTGGGGTCATACGAACCTGATCCTGACAGGTGAGTTGAATGAGCCAGCACCGCTCCCGGATAGCCTTTATATCGATCCCATTGACCGAGAAAATAATCACGGCAGTGGTAACCTATCTCATCAAGCAGGTAGCCGTGAGTGAAGCTGACTTCATGAATATGAGGTGCATAAATGATCACCTCACCACCGTCGGCTGCCACCGGTTCCAGTTTATACATCCCCTTTGCTGCCGTCCACAAATCCTCGTACATCTTAGGCATCACGGATAATATCCGTTTGAAAGGCTTGCTTTTGTAGATAATGTGTCTTTTTTCGGAGAGTAGGGCGGCTGACAACCATGCCTCAATGGCTTTGCCAAAATAAAGCCCGGCAACTCCATGGTGGTCCACCACCAGGCTGAAGCAGGCAGTTGGGATAGTGACGAATTCCGCTGCTCGGTTAATGACTACACGCACCGGCGTGTTTATTCTTCCGATCACTTGCAGGCTGGTGACCATGGCTCCCAGCCAATGAGTAAAGTTGATGATTTCCGCTCCGGCTATCCCAGGAAACAGGTACTTGTTCCCTCCCGAAAAACCCACCACTTCGTGCGGGAATACCGGTCCACAGATGATCAGCTGGTCATAATCATAGATCAGCTTATTCAACCTGACTGGCACATCCTGGGAGAGCAATCTACCCGTGAGCTGGCTGATCTCACTGGCTGCAATTGTTCCAACCTCGGCGAAGGTTTCTGCCCTGCCCCAATCATGGTTGAGCACTTTGATATCGCCCACCATGCCATTGACAACCTGTTTTCCCACCAACCCGCTCAATTGCATATCGCTGAGTGGCGGGTGCGTGCCCAATGCCACCAGGTAATCTAATGACTTCACACGGCACAGTAATGCTTCGTTGAGCAGGTCAAACATTAGCGGCATGGGCATCGTGCGGGTGGTATCTGGAATGATCACCAGAACCCTCATACCATCCACGGCCAGTGACTTCAACCCTTCCTGCACGATCTGGCGTAGCTCATACCTGGAAAGATATCCTTTATCCGTTCCTCTACCAGTTACCATCTTTCTCTCGTCTCACCCGGTTCGTTAAGAGGTGTTTTCTTTGTTCATTCTTCACCCATTCACACGCCACTGAATGCAGAAAATCCGCCATCCACCGGCACCACCACTCCCGTCACAAACTTTGAAGCGGGTGACAACAACCACAAGGTCACACCCACCAGGTCAGCTGGGACGCCAAAACGCCCCATGGGTGTGTGAGCAATGATTGTTCGACCTCGCTCGGTCAGGCCGCCACTCTCCTTATCAATCATCAAGTAATGGTTCTGTTCCGTCAGGAAGAATCCCGGGGCAATGGCATTCACCCGGATATCCGGAGAATACTCCTGTGCCATGTGCACCGCCAGCCATTGGGTGAAGTTACTCACCGCGGCTTTGGCAGCTGAATATCCAGGAATGCGGGTTAGCGGTCGCATTGAGTTCATCGAGGAAATGTTCAGGATCACCCCCTCTTTCTGCTCGGCGATGATTTTTCCAAAAACCTGGCAGCTAAGTATGGTTCCCATTAAATTAAGCTCGATGACCCAACTTATAGCTTCTTCTGGGATATCGAAAAAACGCAGCTCTTCACTCGTGGTCGCTTGCGGGTGATTGCCCCCCGCCCCATTGATCAATACATCCACCCTGCCAAACGATTGCAACACCTGATGGGCGCTCGCCTCGAGGCTGGCTCTATCACACACGTCACAGGCCACTGCCAATGCTTCGCCACCTGATTGGCGGATTTCTCCTGCCACTTGTTCAGCTGCCTTGAAGTTGATTTCAAGGATGGCAACTTTTACTCCCTCGGCTGCCAGGGCGCTGCTCAAGTGGGCGCATAAAACCCCTGCTCCACCGCTCACTGCCGCCACTTTTCCCGAAAGGTTGAACAAATCTCGTGAAGAATGAGCACTCATGAGATTTCCTCCTCATTTACCTGTCATTTTCGAAAAAGGCTGTAGGTGCCTGATGAAATGTTTCTCCAGGTTGTTAAAATATATCTCTCTATGATCTTTTAGCTGTGCCATCATACGGTCATAAAATTTCTTGCTGCCATCCAGGTTTTCTTCTGTCAGTACCGATCCAAAGGTGACATGTAAAATTTCCCGGCCATCGAATTGGTCTAGCAAAGCCGAACCATCCATGATCGCCTCCGGCATTGCAGCCCTCTCCAGGCGTGCTGAGACATGATAGCTTGACCGGTCGCGCTCATAGCACTGCCTTGCGAAAGTGTAGATATCCTTGAATAGATTGATATCCACCTTTGCGATTGTGCGCAGGGCTTCCAAATAGCTGGTGCCAGCAGTTTTCAGGTGGGCCAACCCTCCCGTTGCCCGCATGAATGCTGAATAAATGTTGAATTTATCTGAGCCTGAATGCAGGCTTAATTTATAAGGACCGAATTGCCGGCTGATCGCCGCATGGATTGCCAGGCTATTAGTAAAAGCATCCACATCCCCCAGATAATCCACCCCTTTCTCAAACCGTCCTACAAAGCGAGGCGCAAAGCTGATCCACTTTACTCCCAGCCGCCGCAGCTCGCTGGCAATATAAATATGCTCTTCAGGCGAGGTGGGATCATTGGTTTCATCCATCGAAATTTCCACTTCGAATGGCTTGTTTCCCGCTAGGTCTGCCAGTTTTTGATACATAGCTGCCACATGGGCCACTGCCCTTCCATATTTCACCACCGCCTTGAATAATACCGGCTTTGGAAATGATGCCTGATATCCACCGATGTCGATAATGGCATCCAAGAGGCCGGTTGCCTTTGGCCTGAGCTCAAACGGTAATCCCTCGATATATTCATCGACTTGTTGGGAGCTCTCGAATACATCAAAATCATTGACGTATTCACCCGGGTCGAACGTGTACCAGGTGTATCCGGCGTCAAAACACGCCGAAATATCTGCCTCAGTTTTTAGATGGTCTGCATCAGCGCCAAAGCCATCCTGCCAGTTTTCCTCAAAGACCCCCCATATTGCATCATCCATCACCTGCTGCGGGTTGCGACCGGTGCGGGTCATCTCACGGATAGATTGTTGGGCAAACACCGGGCTGATTTCACCTCGAAAGTGCCGCACCGCTCGTACATGCCCTGGTGTGGCAATTCCCAGCCGGTCACCCATGCCAGCCGATGTGCTGAGCCCCACCAGTCGCGGTTTCAGCCAGTCCAGCTGGCTCTGCAAGCCAATCAAATTCCGATGAGTGAGTGGGCAGACCAGTAAAGTGCCGCCGTTAAAATCATTTGCCTCGCCATCGAATAATCGAATATTTTTGTCATCCTTTCGAGAGTGGATTACCAGCTTAAAGCCCCAATCGGTGGTTGCCAGGCCATATTCCACTCCCTGCCAGCTCACCAATGAACGTGGCAGAAAGGTCAAGTTTGAGGTGCTTAATCGCATATCCATGGACATTTAGCTTTCGTGGGGAGCTGCCGTGGATTGCCGGATCAACAGCATCCCTTTCAAGCGGATGATCTTTCCTTCGCCCTGATTTGCTCCATCATCTGCGTTGAGCAGCTCAAGCATCATGCGGGCGGCTTCAGCACCCAAAAAGCGCTTGGGTTGGTCAATGGTAGTCAAGGGAGGATGGGTATACCCAGATACCAGGATATTATCAAACCCGCTCACCGAGATATCCTCTGGGAGGCGCATACCAGCCTCGCGCAAACCTTTCAATAGTCCCACAGCCATCATATCGTTATAACAGATGATCGCTGTTGGCCGGATTGTGAGATCCATGAAATAATCCACCGCTGCATAACCATGTTCTACACTATTACCCGCCATATGGTGAATATATTCCTCTTCCAATGGCACACGGGCTTGCTTCATGGCAAATCGTATGCCTGCTAGTCTTTCTTTGGTAGTGCGCCCAGAAGAGGCGTCTCCCAGGTAGGCGATCCGGCGATGACCTAAACCAAGCATGTGTTCGCAGATCTGCCTGCCACCATCTACATCGTCATGGTAAATCGAATATTGGTAATCTTCTGCTGCCTGGTTATTGACTGCTACAATGGGTATGTTATAGGAGTGCAGCTGTGAGCTTTGGTTAGAGCTCAAGCGTGGCGAGCACAAGATCACCCCATCCACACGGTGCTCGCGCATGGTTTGCACGATGGTGTTTTCACGTGCAGGATCATGCTGTGATGCAGCGATGAACAGGCTATAACCACTTGCCTGGGCAACATCGTCGATACCTTGTAGGATCTCGCTGAAGAAAGGGTCGTCAATATGACTGACAATCACCCCAAGTGCTTGAGAACGATTTGTTTTCAAGCTCCTGGCAGCGAAGCTGGGATGATATTGCAGCTCAGCAGCGATTTTTTTGATCCGCTTTGTGGTGCTATCAGAGATAAGAGGGCTATTGTGCAGCGCCCGTGAAACAGTTGCGTGCGACACCCCTGCTTTTTTGGCAATGTTCTTGATGGTGGTTGGCATTCTGCGCTCATCATGCACACGTGTGCATCATGCATAGTTTACACATTCCGTGAAAAAAAGTCAATATCCCGATGAAAGATGATTTGCATTTTTTTGAATAATGTTGTATGATATACAAATGAAAGTTTAATTTCATTATCCCACTTTTTGTAAGTTGACTTGATAATAAAATGTGAGGACAGCATGAATAATGACATTGAGGTTATCTTCCTTGACCACGGCAATACTTTACGCGTGGTCGTCCCCGATGAAAAATTCTCTTCCCAAGCGAAAAATTCGCTCATGCAGCTGGTTGGCATCCAGGAGGCTCCAGATGCCTTTTTTGAAAAACTGGAGGAACGGTGGAAAACCTATCGCAAGTGGTCGATCGAGCGCATGGTGGAGGCATGTGAAAGAGAGCTCTGGACGGTTCACCTCCTGCCCGATTATCCTGCTGATAAAATTGCCCCCCTGGCCGGAAGGTTAACTCGTCTGTGGCGTGATAAGGATGGACGTCGCATTCCCCCTCCCGATACTATCAGCGTCATCCAGGAGCTTGATCGCCGAGGCTATACCTTGGGGATCCTGGCCAATACCATCACCGAAACCGAAATCCCTGACTGGTTGAAGGAAGCTCACATCGAACAATATTTTAAAACCATTATCCTTTCATCGAAACTGGGAGTAAAAAAGCCCGATCCACGCATTTATTGGGAGGCAGCCAGCCAGGTTGGAGCGGAACCTTCACGGTGTGTTTATGTTGGCGATAATCCCAAACGAGATGTCGTCGGCACCCGCAATGCGGGTTTCGGAATGATTATCCTGCTGATGTCGCCCGAGAAATTAACCAAGGACCCTCTCTCAGCAGAAAATACCCCCGATTACCTGATCCACCAGTTGAGTGAGCTGCTGGAGATATTTCCCCCGCGTAAAAAACAATTAGCCAGTAAATAACGACACCTGAACAACAACAAACCAATTGATGGAGTATGCTTCATCCAGGGATAAAGGGAAATCGATGAGACCACAAATTGATGCGATCTTCATTGACCTCGGGAATACTTTGAGAATTCTTGTAAAAGATGAGCAGCACCAGTCTGCCGCTCGGCAGAAAATTGCCCGGCTGGTTGGCTTTAACGAATCGCCTGAAATCTTGTTACAACAAATCGACGAGCGCTATAAAGTATATCGTAAATGGGCCTTCGAAACCCTCATCGAGGCACCTGAAAGCGATTTGTGGGTGCGTTGGTTGTTGCCAGATTTTCCTGCTGATGTTATTTCCTCCAATGCTGTCGAATTGACCTATCAATACCGCCAATCCATGGGCAAGCGGGTGCTTCAAAAGGATGCCAGGCATGTGGTCTCAGAATTATGCAATCGTGGCTATTATTTGGGGATCATTAGTAATGTCATCTCTTCAAAGGAAATTCCCGAGTGGCTCGTGGAGGATGATTTCAATCAATATTTTAAAGCGGTGGTCCTCTCCGCCGTTTCCGGTCGGCGTAAGCCCGATCCAGAAATATATTGGGAAGCATCCCGCAAGATTGGTGTTTCACCTCACAGGTGTGTTTATGTCGGGGATAACCTGGCTCGTGATGTTGAAGGCACCCGTAAGGCTGGTTTTGGCATGATCATCATCTTAATGTCTCCTGAAGAGTTGGTGAAATCCCCACCCACTCGCGAAAATCAGCCAGATCATATCATCCATCAATTCAACCAGCTGTTGGATCTATTCCCGGGCAGGTAGCAACCTGGCATGGATACGGAGCTTCCGATGAGTATGAATCATTCCTCCCATGGTGGTCTTGAGCTGGCTCAGGCGGTCCAGGAACTATATACCGCTGGTCAAACAGATTATTCCCTCGAGCCAATCGTGCTGGTCGATTCGCAGGGAAATCCCCAGGGTCTTATCGAGGATGGTGATGCGGTCATTTTTTGCTGCCGGCGCGGCGAACGTCAGGTTCAGCTCACGGAGGCATTTGTTGATCCACAGCTGAACTGTTTCCCCAGGAAGAAATTTTTTCACCTGCCTTTTGTGATCCTCACCCTATATCATGAAAAATTCAAAGACCAACCCGTCGCCTTTGCCCCTACCAGGCTTCAAGATACGCTCACCGAGGTAATAAGCCGTAATGGGCTTCAACAATTACACATCGCTGAATCTGAGAAGTACGCCCACGTGACCTTCTTTTTCAATGGGGGTAATAACCAACCCTTTCATGGTGAGAAGGATTTATGCATCCCTTCACCCAAGGGCATCCCACCCGACCAGCTCCCCGAACTCAGCTTGGGCCAGGTGAGCGAGCAGCTGATACAGTCCTTGAGCCAAAGTTTTCACTTTATTATTGCCAATTTTGCCAATGGAGATGTGATTGGTCACACCCAGAACCGCCAGGCAAAAATCACCTGCGCCGAATATCTCGATACGCACCTGGGCCTGGTCATCCACGCCGCACTATCAGCTAAATACCTGGTGCTCGTCACTGCTGATCACGGAAATCTCGAGCAGTTGTTCACCCCTGATGGGAAACCTCACGTGTCTCACACCGAGAATCCGGTCCCATTTGTGTTGATCTCCCCTCAGCTAGGTCCTTCAATCCGCCTCAACCCGGGTAAGCTGGCTGATATCGCCCCGACTATCTTATCTGTTCTTGGAATCCTGCCTGCCCCTTCCATGACAGGCAGCAACCTGGTCTCATCAAACCCGCCCATCATTAATGACCGGGTTCTCCTGTTGATCCTGGATGGTTGGGGCATCGGAAAATCCGATGGAACCAACCCTATCTACCTGGCTCATACCCCTGTTTGGGACAACCTGCTTCAAAAATATCCCTACACTCAATTGCAGGCAGCTGGTGAGGCTGTGGGCTTGAAATCGGGCAAAGCCGGCAATTCCGAAGCTGGTCATATGAATATCGGCGCCGGAAGAGTGGTTCTCCAGGACGATGTGCGCCTGGATGCTGCCATGCAAGATGGATCATTCTATTCGAATGAGGTATTTTTACAAACCATCGAAGATGTGAAACAACGCCATGCACATTTGCACCTGATTGGCCTGCTCAGTGAGAAAAGCTCGCATGGCTCAATCGAATATCCCCTGGCTTTATTGCAGATGGCAAAAGCACACGGGTTAGTGGATGTATTCCTCCACATCATTTTCGACGGGCGCAGCACCCAACCCGGCACTGCCCCTGAGCTCTTGGCAAACCTGGAACAAAGGATCGCTGAAATCGGGGCTGGGAAAATTGTCACCGGGGTTGGACGTGGCATCGCTTTGGACCGTGATAGAAATTATTACAAGACGAAATTAGCCTACGATGCCATGGTTTTTGGCATCGGGAAAAAACAACTGGTTGATTGGTAAGGTTTATCAGGAAAGTTATCTTCAAGTAAGTGGTGTTCAGTGGATGACCTATTTCTTAAAAAATTGATCCAACCGGCAGACACTAAAATCGTGATGCTGGTCATGGATGGGCTCGGAGGCCTACCCCGCCAGCCGGGGGGCAAAACTGAGCTGGAAACCGCGCACACCCCTCATATGGACGCCCTGGCCGCTCTCTCTTCTCTCGGCTTGACCATCCCTGTTGCTCCGGGCATTACGACCGGAAGTGGTCCCGGTCACCTGGCCCTATTTGGTTATGATCCACTTCACTACGAGATTGGGCGCGGCGTCATGGAAGCCTTGGGCGTGGATTTTGAGTTGAAGCCTGAAGACCTGGCCGCCCGAGGTAACTTTTGCACCATTGATGACAATGGCCTGGTCTCCGATCGTCGTGCAGGGCGCATCCCCACCGGGCTAAATCAACAGCTTTCACGGTTGCTTGCCTCAATCTCGCTTGATGAAGGCCGGGTCTATATCTTGCCTGTCAAAGAACACCGCTTTGCATTCGTATTGCGTGCTGCCGGATTGAGTACCTCCTTATGCGATACCGATCCACAGAAGACCGGTGTTCCTCCCCTGCCGGTTACCGCCAACGATCCAGGCTCTGCCAAAGCTGCGCGCCTAGTCAACCAATTCCTGGGCAGTGCCCAAAAAGCATTGGCAAAGCACCACCCCGCTAATATGATCATGTTGCGTGGTTTCGCCAGGCTACCGAATATACCATCGTTCCCCGAACGATACGGCTTGAATGCCGCAGCTGTTGCTGTCAATGGCATGTATCGCGGGGTTGCCCGCATGGTGAAGATGCAGGTGTTGGAGGTGCATGGCGTCACTCTGGAAGATGAGCTGGTTGCTCTGGAAAAAAATTGGCCGGTGTTTAATTTCTTTTATCTCCATATCAAAAAGACCGATACCCTGGGAGAGCAGGGCGATTTTAATGGGAAAGTCGCTGCCATTGAAGAGGTTGATGCAGCCCTTCCCCGTATAATGGCGCTCAACCCCCAAGTGCTGATCATCACCGGTGACCATTCCTCACCTGCAGTATTGAAAGCTCATTCCTGGCATCCAGTTCCTTTGCTGCTCTATTCTCATCTGGTACGTCCTGATGGGATTTCTGAATTCGGTGAGCGAGCTTGTGTCCGTGGCAGTCTTGGCACCATTCCAGCCATCCACATTATGCCCCTGGCGTTGGCGAATGCCTCACGTCTGTCGAAATATGGTGCATAGCGATCAATAATAAAGAATATGGCAGGTCTTTACTTTGCATGCATATCTAAACGCTAATTACGAGGAAGGATGATCCATGTTGCTTGATAATATCCTGGCGGATCGTGAAAAATTCTCCACGCGCCTGTTTCAGCTGATGCAGCAGGTAAATCCTGGGCTGGCGGAGTTGGAATTGTATGAATTCCGCTATGCTTTAGATAATCTCGAACCTGAAACTGGGAACTGGTTGGATGTCGTTCTCGAAGACTGTGAAAGTATCGAGCTGCGTATCACAAACCTTGACTTTTATAAATCTATAAAAATAAAACCAAGGTCAGGTGATCATATCATTCTCGATCCGGCCATTGTCATGCTCACCAATATGCTTTTTACCGGCCTGGTTTCGGGTAAATATCCGGTCGATTGGATCAAGCAGCACTTTTATTTTGATATCCGTGGGTTTTATTTTTTACATCGCACTGAATATTTCACCTCTCGGGCGGTCTCCCACCTCGGCGGCAGGCCCTATCTTCAATTCGAAAAGAAGCAAGCTGAATTTGAAATGAAACAGGATATCGGCTATCGTGAATTCAGCCTTGCCAATGCTGATGTTGATCAGGCCTTTATCGGTTCTGCTCAGAAGCTTATTGCTGCCAGGGGAACGCCCATCGTGCTCGCCATCGCCGGCCCAACAGCTGCCGGCAAGACTGAAATCGTCGTACGCCTGCATGAAACCTTCCGAAAAGCCGGCCAGCACACAACCTCAATTGAGATGGATAATTTTTTGACCGATCGCGATTATCGCGAAGAAATGGGTATTCATACCCAGGGAAAGGAAGCTCTTCACCTGAGATTGCTGCAAAACAACCTCGAGCAAATCTGCCAGGGTAATAAAATCACCACTCCCCGTTATGATTTCGTTTACGGCACCTCCAGCCATGATCTTGATGGTAAAATAAAACCGGGCGGCAAGCCGGTTGAGGTGGATCCCGCCGACATTATTTTCATTGAAGGTAATTTTCCCTTCCTTGTCGAAGAAATCTCACACTATATCGGAATCAAAGTAGTCTATCTGACCGATGATTCGGTCAGAATCAAGCGCAAGTGGAAACGCGATATCGATTATCGCAAGAAATATGAGCCCACCTACTTTCGTAATCGCTTCTTCAAAGACCAGTTCATCATGGCACAAATTGCCTACATCCCCCAGATGGAGATCAGTGATATGGTCGTGGATACCACCGGTGCTGCATTATGGATCACGCCTCAAACTCAGGCATTACTGGAGAATGTCAATGATTAATATCGTCCGATATTTTGAAAGAACAATTGCATATTTAAATAAAATGATGTATTATATTCAAATGTAACATCCCTTTCACTAACAACAAAAAAGAAAAATGATTCCTGACGCACTTAAAAGGTAAGACTATGACTATTGGAAATACAGTCATTATTGACTTCAGCCAGGTCATTAGCGACCATTACAACCAGCTGACCAAGAGTGAAAGACGTATCGCCAATTACCTGCGTAAAAACCAGGAGGAATCTGCTTTTTTATCCGCTGGTGAAATAGCCGGCCGTCTTGGTTTGAGTGAAGCAACCCTGGTACGCTTTGCCCGCACGCTAGGTTTTAGCAGCTATCCTGCGATGCGCACGGTTCTACAGCAAGCTTTTCGCCATCGGGTGACCCATGCTGCCAGGCTACAGGGAAGATTGGATGATTTACGCCAGGGAGGAGATATTTTTGAGCGCCTGGTAGTATCTGAGATTGATTATCTATCACAGGCTCTTGAAACCGTTGATCGCCAGGCCTTGCGGAAAACTGTCGACCTCATCCGATCACGCGATCGAATTTATGTCTTTGGGGTTGGGCCTTCGATATCCTTGGTTGATTTACTCGAGATTCGCTTAAAACGCTTTGGGAAGCAAATCTTCGCACTAACCACTGCAGGTCGTGAAATTTTAGAATCCTTGATATTAATGGACAAGGATGATCTTCTCATTGTGATTTGCTTCTTTGATGTATCCAGCACTTTGCAATTAGTGTTGGATTACGCTAATGAAGTGTCCTGCCCGGTGATCATGCTCACGGATACACTTGGAGCTATCATTGGCGATAAAGCTGATGTCGTCCTGGCAGCCCGCCGCGGTCCTATGGCTGAGTTCCACTCGCTGGTGGTGCCCATGACCATCATCAATACCATTCTCCTGGCAGTTGCGAATGAAAACCGCCAACAGGTAATGGAGAATCTAGATAAGCTTGACCAGATGAGAGAGCGTCTAAAGAAAATCTCGGGAACATTATAATTTTTACTGTATTTGTTGAGGAGAATATGCATGCAAGTTGCCGCGCCCTACCCCCTGAACCGGCCTGAAAAAGCACTCGCTTCTTTTCGCAGATTCTTTCACTGGCTGACCAAACCGCATGTTGTACTGTCATTGATCATGCTGGCTCTGATGATCGTATTTGTGATCGTCCCTTTATATAGCCTGATAAAAACCACCATAACCTATTCACAGCATGATCTCACCCGCGTCCCAACAGCTGAAGTGGGTGGATTGACCCTATATCACTGGGTCAGGATGCTGACCGGTGTGATCGGGCAGATATATACTTATACACCGCTGATCCACTCGATGACCATCGCTGTGGGTGCAACCCTGCTCGCCTTTCTGATTGGCGGTTCTTTGGCCTGGCTGGTCATTCGTACGGATATGCCGGGACGGAGAATTATCAACCAGCTGGCGGTGTTGCCCTATATCATGCCTTCATGGACCATCGCCCAGGCCTGGCTGGTGCTGTTTAAAAACCGGCTTTCCGGGGGCACCCCAGGACTGTTTGAGTATCTGGTTGGGCACGCCCCACCAAATTGGCTATCTTATGGTGTCGTACCGATCATTATCTGTTGTGCCCTGCATTACTATACTTTCTTCTACTTGTTTACTTCGGCCGCCCTCATGTCGATTGACTCAAACCTGGAAGAGGCCGGAGAGCTGATGGGTGCCAGCCGCAGTCGCATATTGCGTAAAATCACCTTTCCGCTCGTGATTCCTGCTATCCTGTCTGGTATCATCATGACCTTTTCGAAAGTAATGGGCACATTTGGCAGCCCGAATATCCTGGGCATCCAGACCCGTTACTATGTGGTGGCCACCATGATCCGTGGCAGCCTGGCAGCCCAAGAAAAAGGCGACTCATTCGTTCTGGCTATTGTGCTGATTTTGTTCGCAGTGACCACAATTTATATGAACCAAAAGTTGGTAGGCACGCGGCGCAGTTATGAGACGATCGGCGGTCGTGGTTTCGTAGCCCAATTAAGCAGGCTGGGAAAATTAAAACGGGCCATCTTCACCGCAGTAATCGTTTTCCAGATCCTGGTAATTGCCATTCCTGTCGGGCTCTTACTCTATGACACATTCATGCTCATCGATGGGAACTATAGCCTGAGTAATTTAACCCTGCAGCATTGGATTGGACCACGCAATACGGTGTACAACCATGGCGAGCCGGGGGTGCTACGTAACCCGATGATCTTTGCTACTGCCTGGAATTCAATCAAATTGGCGCTATTTACGGCAGCCTGCACCGCCTTGCTGGGGATAATCCTGGGTTATGCCATTGTCAAAGGGCGAGGTACACGCCTGTCAAAACTGGTGGAGCAGCTGGCGTTTATTCCTTATATCATCCCGGGCATAGCCTTCGGAGCTGTGTATATTGCCATGTTCGCCAGAAGCATGAGCCCCATACCGCCATTATATGGCACCTTCGCACTGCTGGTGATCGTCTCGGTCGCCAAGCATATACCCTTCTCCTCGCGATCGGGTGTTTCTGCCATGATGCAGGTAGGTCATGAGCTGGAGGAAGCGGGCATGGTCGCGGGTGCCGGTGTCTGGCAGCGTTTCAGGTACATTATTTTCCCCCTCACCACCAGCGGTTTTATGTCTGGTTTTCTTCTGACCTTCATTACCACCATGCGCGAATTATCTTTGATCATCCTGCTGGTCACGCCATCCACGCAGCTGCTGGCCAGCCAGACCATGCAATATACCGAAAACGGCGATGGCCAAGAGGCGAATGCGGTCATCATCATCCTGATCACCATCGTGGTTATCGGGAATTTCATTATCGGGCGGTTCAGTAAAGGCGGAAGCCTGCAAAAAGGCCTGGGGATGTAAGGAAAGGGTAACATGAGCACAACCATCACAATTAAAAACCTAACCAAACGTTTCGGCGAAGTAGTTGCCCTTGATCACGTCAGTCTCACCATAGAGCCAGGGACCTTCCTGACCTTGCTCGGGCCCTCGGGATGTGGCAAGACCACCCTGTTACGCTGTGTAGCCGGACTTGAGGACCCCGATGGTGGCGAAATTTTCATCGGTGATCAGCTGGTTTTCTCTTATGACCGCGGCATCACCGTGCCACCCGGGAAAAGGGATGTGGGCCTGGTTTTTCAAAATTATGCATTATGGCCGCATATGAAAGTGGATAAAAATATCACCTTCGGGCTTGAGATTCAAAAGCTGGGAAAAGCAGAGATGCAGAAGCGGGTGGAAGATGCCCTGGTTGAGGTGAAAATGCAGGGCTACGAAGATCGCTACCCGCGCGAGATGAGCGGTGGTCAGCAGCAGCGCATTGCCCTGGCTCGCATGTTAGCCTGTCGCCCAAAGGTATTCTTGATGGATGAGCCTCTATCCAACCTGGATGCCCGTCTGCGTATGGATATGCGCTCGGAGCTCAAGCGCCTGCATCATATTTCAAGCGCCACCACCATCTATGTGACGCACGACCAGGTGGAGGCTCTCACCATGTCCACTAATATTGCCGTGATGAAAGAGGGTATTCTCCAACAGTTGAACTCTCCCGACATTATCTATCATTACCCTGCCAACCTGTTCGTGGCAGATTTTATCGGCAATCCAAAGGTCAATCTTCTGGAGGGTGTCGTGGTCAATCGTGACTCGGTTGACGTGGGTCCTTTTAAAATCCCAATACAGAATAAATATGCCCCAGACAATGTGGTGGTCAGCATCAGGCCCGAGGATATTGCCATATCCTCAGAGCCCGTTTCGGGAGCGGTCGAGTTCAACGCCTATTCGGTGCTACCTTCGGGTGCTGATTCAACCATCATCGCCCGTTGCAGCGAGTTGGAACTCACCATTAAAGTCATGGGCATCAGCAAGATCCAGATGGACGATCGCATCTGGCTGACTTTCGACCCCAAAACGATCAACCTTTATGATAAGTCCAGCGGTAGCCTGCTCTCTAATTCTAATTAATGCTGAGGGCGGTTTTATTTTTTCAAGGTACACACATTGAAAATGGATCAAGATGAAATTCATCATCGGCGTAGCAAGAGGAATGGGTGCAAAGACCATTGAAAGGAGGTCTGATTACCGAAACTGAAAACCCTAGCATAATAAAATATCAACCAGCATATTCTCAATAATCCATAGGTAAGGAGGATGTAATGAAGAATTTTCTCAGGCTTATCACGATTTTTCTGGTGTGCAGTTTCATTGTCAGCTGTGCCTCCACACCCACAACTGCACCAGACACACAGGCTCCATCTGAACCTACCCAGGCGGAGGTGGTAGAACCCCAGCTCACCCCCAATGAGCAATGGGCTAAGGATAACGGGGTGGGCCCCTACCAGCCAGCCACAGAGGACTGGGCAGCAGTAGAAGCTGCAGCGGTAAAGGAAGGCTCGGTATGCGTTTACTCGAACTCTTCCAAAATTGCCAAGGTGGTGGACGCCTGGAATGAGATGTATCCGGATATCAAGCTGGATTGCGGTGACACCGATGACATTGCCGTAAAAATGCAGGCTGAGCAGGAAGCTGGCAATGTTGTAGGCGATGTATGGTATCAGAGCGACGGCCACATCCTGTATGGGCAATTTGTCCCCAATGAGTGGATCTGGTCATATATGCCGCCCGGTGTGGTAGAGCCGGAGGTGACCACTGAGCAGCCGTTTGCCATCGCCCGTCATTCCATCGATGTGTGGGGGTACAACAGCGAGGTGGATGCCGCCTGCCCCTTCACCAACTGGTGGGAACTGACCGAATCCAAATTCACCGGCAAGATCTTTATTGAAGATCCTATGACTGATGTGAGCACCATGGCCAAATGGGCCACTATTGCCGAACACGGGGATGAAATGGCCGCTGCTTACCAGGACCTGTACGGGAAGGATTGGACTACCGATCCGGCTGCCCAACCCGATGCTTTCGGCACGACACCCCTCAATGCTGGCTGGCTTTTCATAAAGAAGCTTGCTATGAATCATCCCATCGCTGAGCCAGGTGGTGATGAGGTTGATGCAGCCTATGCCAGCCTGGGGATGGATGCATCAGTAGAGCCTGGTGTTGGTTGGACTGGCTGGGACAGCGTCGAGACCACCGCTGATGGTGAGCTGGCCATGGCACCCTGCCTGGAAGTTAAACCCGCTTTCGGCATGATGAAAACCACCTACCTGGGCATCGCCAACATGGCACCTCACCCCAATGCAGCCAAGTTATTTATTAACTTCTCACTGACCACCAAAGCAGGGCAAAAACCCTGGATGAAAATCGGTATTTACTCGGCCCAACCCTCCATGCCGGTTCCGGAAGGCGCCCTGTCATTTGATGAAATGCTGGCGGGTTCCTGGGAAATGAATCCGGTATTCGGTTGGGAGTGGGCAGCCAAGGTGCGTGATTTCTGGGCCATTAGCCTGCTAACACCCCTACCTGAAGAATAACAGATTTCCTTCGGCGCTGATCTTTTTTGGACACGGACGAGGTTTGTCCGTGTCCAAAGGTAAGAAACAGAGAGACGACCATACGGCTTTCTGACAAACTAATACCCTGCACATACTCCTGGATGGGAATTTACATGAGGGGTTTAATGAATCACTACTCTCGAAAAATGGAGGTAAGGCATGCCAATTCAAACTGTGTTCTTTGATATGGGGGGAACCATCGATACCTATTGGCATTCACCCGAGATGCGCCTGGCTGCCATCCCAGGCTTGCACGCTTTTCTATTATCTCATGGCATCAACCTCCACTTATCCGATTCGCAATTATATAAATTGATCACCAGTGGGCTGGCACGTTATCACCAATGGAGGATGAAAACCCTCGAGGAAATTTCTACATACCAGGTTTGGCGTGATTACATACTTGTCGATTATCCCGACACCTTTCCAGTGCTCGAGACGATCGCTGAAGACTTGATGATCTGGTATGAGACGCACTTTTACGAGCGTCACATGCGCCCTGAAATACCTTCGGTTTTACAGTCCCTGCAAAAGATGGGGATTAAAATCGGTATGATCAGTAACGTCAGCAGTCGCAGCCAGGTTCCATTTTACCTGGAGCGATACGGGATCAAGGAATATTTCGATCCTGTTGTCTTATCCAGTGTGTACACCCGGCGCAAGCCCGACCCTGCCATCTTCCACCACGCCGCCCGTCTTTCGAATAGCCCAACCAGTGAGTGTATTTTCATTGGTGACCGCATTTCCAGGGACATCGTCGGTGCTCGGCGCACCGGATTCAAGCTCGCTGTCCAGATCAGGCATGATTTTGACCATGGCGAAAATGATGATGGCGCCACTCCCGATCTGGTTATCGAGGATATGAGCGAAGTGGTGGAGCTGATCCGAAAAGATCAACAAACCAGCGCCAATGGTGAGGGCCAGGCGTCATCAGGTGAGTCTATTCGGGCTGTTTTATTTGACGCAGATGGAGTGCTTTATTATCGCAATAATAAAGATGTCGAGCTGAATTCATTTATCAAACAGCATCGCCGGGTCCATCATAAAATACCTGCCGCTGAAGTAAATCGCCTTCGTAATCTGGCGTTTACCGGAAAATTAACCTTCGTACAATACAAAACTGCCATCTTTGCGCTATATGGTATCACTGAACCTCACCTGGTAGAACAAGGAGTTCAAAAAGCTATTCAAGAGAAAGATAATGTTCAGTTCTTCGGTCACATACTCGACACACTCAAAGCATTAAAAGACCGTAGCCTATATCTCGGCATCATCACCGATACTACTCAACCGTTGCACAAAAAGATCAGCAAGCTCGAACGTGGTGGTTTCGGCCATTTATGGGATTCGATCATCCCTTCGAATGAGGTGGCTGTCAAGAAGCCCGATCCACGCATATATCAATTGGCTCTCATGCAGCTGGGTATTAAGCCTGAACAGGCGATTTTTGTTGGTCACGATCAAAATGAGCTGCAAGGCGCTCGTAATGTCGGTTTGAAAACTGTGGCATTCAATTACGATCGCGGTGCCCTGGCTGATTTTTATATTACAGATTTTTCAGAGCTGGCAAATTTGGATATTTTAAGCTGATTCATACTTCTAAGCCTATAGGTGCACTGAATTTATGATCGAACAACATCCACCCATTGATGCTTCAATTTCCACCATGTGGGCAATCAACCAGCACACAGACCTGAATAAATTTTTCTATCTCGCACATGAGCTTGGCTTTCGAAAAATCGAGCTGAATCACCAGCTTTCCTCTGATGTGCTATCACATGTCAATCTGGACCACCACCAATTCAGCAGTATTCATGAGCCATGCCCCATGGACACTGTCAACCCCAATTCGGTGAAGCTGGATTGGGTGATTTCATCTCAAGATGAAGATTTCCGAAAGCTGGGTGTTCAGGGAGTCAGGAATACCATCAAATTGGCTCATGACTTGGGTGCCCCCATTGTAGTCATTCATTGTGGCAACGTGAATACCGATATGAGTTATGAAAATAAATTACGCATTATATTCACCTCCGGGAACGCGAAATCAGATGAATACCAGGCAATCAAATCTGAATTTATTGCTTACAGACACCAGTATGCCAGTCCCCGTATAAATGCAGTGAAAAAAAGCATTGTTGAGCTTCTCGATTATGCGGAGAAACTTGATGTGAAATTGGGCTTGGAAAATCGCTATCATTACATGGATATCCCCACCATTGATGAGATGGAGCAGCTTTTACCCATGGGAGAAACGAGCCGGTTGGGTTTTATATATGATATTGGTCATGCCCATACACTTGATCGTTTGGGATTTTTCAGTCATAATGAATGGATAAACCGTTTCGGCTCCCGCATGTTTGGCACGCATATCCATGATGTGATCGGTTTATCGGATCATCTTGCTCCGGGTCTGGGAGAGATTGATTTTAAGCATGTAGCTGCTTTCCTGCCCGAGGATGCCTTCCGAACACTGGAGATAAAACCTGGCAATACCCTTGCTCAGACAATTAATGGTTTACACTTATTACTAGATACTGGTTGTGTTCGACGTTTATTAAAGGAGTAATGATATGCGCAGTTATTTTAAAAAACGCCAAAGTGTATTCATCAAGCTGATCCACGATCAGGCTGCTTTTACCCTTGATGGACTGGAAGCCCTGAAAGCTTATATGTCGGGGGATAGCTCGGCTGCTGCGCGCCTGACAAATACCGAGAAACAAGCCGATGAAGCCCGTCGTATCCTGATTTGCGAATTGAATAAAACCTTCATCACGCCCTTCGATCGCGAAGACATTTTCTCACTCTCCCGCACCATCGATGATGTCCTGGATTATGCCTATAGCACTGTGACTGAAATGGAAGTGTTAAAAGTACACCCCACTCCTTTCATGCTACGCATTGCCTCACTTCTCAGGGATGCCGCCTTTGAATTACTAATGGCGGTTGACCGGCTTGAGCAGCATCCTGAGGTTGCCAATGAGCACGCTCAGCGCGCCAAGACGCTCGAGAACCGTGTGGAAGCTGTATATCGCGAGGCTCTAGCAGACCTGTTTAGCGGCGCAGAAGATATCAAGCACGTGATGAAAATGCTTAAATCTCGCGAGGTATACCGCCATCTCAGTAATGCTGCCGATCGCGGCGACGAAGCCGCCAACGTGATTGCCGACATCGTCGTCAAAATTGCCTGATCCGGATTTGGTTAATGTCACCAATCATCATTATTGCCATCATTCTAGCCCTTGGTTTTGATTTGCTGAATGGCATCCATGATTCGAGCAATATTGTTGCCACAATGATTTCATCCCGGGCATTTCCTCCTCGGGTTGCCCTGGGTATGACTGCCCTGGCAGAATTTTGTGGGCCGTTTATATTTGGTGTTGCCGTTGCTGAGACTATTGGCCATGAAGTGGTTGCGTTTGAAGTGATTAGTGTGACCGTGATATTGGCTGCATTGTTCAGTGCCATTCTATGGAATTTACTCACCTGGTACTTGGGTTTCCCCAGCAGCTCATCACATGCACTGGTAGGAGGCTTGGTGGGTGCGGTGATCATCGGAGCCGGCTGGCAGGCCATTGAAGTTCCCGGTTTAGTAAAAATCCTGCTGACCCTGCTGACATCGCCAATTTTAGGCCTGGTATTTGGCTATCTAATTCTGCGCTTGCTATTCATTCTAAGCTGGAATGCCTCACCTCGAGTGAATGACCTATTCAAGCGCAGCCAGTTACTCACCGCCATCGCCCTGGCATTATCCCATGGAGCCAATGATGCCCAGAAAACGATGGGAATTATCACCCTGGTATTGCTCACTGGGGGAATCTTGGATACATTTAAAATTCCTTTGTGGGTGATTGTGGCGTGCGCCACGATGATTGCATTTGGCACTGCCATCGGTGGTTGGAGGCTGATCCGCACCCTGGGAGGCAAATTTTTCCGCATCAAGCCTATCGATGGCTTCGGCGCCCAGCTGGCTTCCACGGTTGTGATTCTGGGCGCTTCCCTGATCGGTGGCCCGGTGAGCACAACCCAGGTTGTCAGCACCTCTATCATGGGCGCGGGAGCAGCCGAGCGTCCCAATAAGGTGCGCTGGGGTGTTGCCCAGGATATTGCCGTGGCCTGGTTGTTAACCATCCCATCTACTGCGCTGGTCGCAGCTGGCTTGTATTGGGTGTTATCCAGGTTTATTCCCTGAACTGAAAGGTATTCCTATAATATATGTGCAGCGTCAAACAATATGACTTGATTTGTATTGGCAATTACACGAAAGACACGATCCTCTCACCCACTGGTAAAATGCATGTGGATGGCGGTGCAGTGAATTACGCCGCTCATGCAGCCAACCAGTTGGGCGTAAAAGTTGCCGTGGTCACTCACCTTTCCCCAGAAGATCGTCGCGTGATTGATAAATTCAAGCAAATGGGGATCGATTGTTATCCAACCTATACACCCACCTCCACCACAATGCGGCTTGAATATCCCACCAGCAATCCCGATGAGCGCATTTTATCGGTAGCCAGTACCGCCGGTTCTATTACACCCAAAGAATTAGAAGACCTGCATTCCAAGTCCGTAGCCATAGGCACGAGTTTTCGAGGCGAGGTTGGCTTGGATTTGATCCGCACCCTCAAGCAAAAAGGGACATTTCTGGGAGCTGACATGCAGGGTTTTGCTCGCGTGCTCAGGGATGAGCAATTGTATCTTGAGCCTTGGGATGAGCTCTCCACGGCTTTGCCCTATCTGGATGTCATAAAAAGCGATGCTGTCGAAGCAGAATGCCTGACCGGCGAAGCGGATATCTATCATGCTGCCAAGATTTTTTCCCAGTTCGGGGTAAAAGAGGTCGTCATCACTTTTAAAGACGGCGTGCTGGTTTATTCAGACGGACAGTATCACCTGGCAGGTTTTTATTCTGCAAATTTATCGGGCCGGAGTGGTCGGGGCGATACTTGCCTGGGCGCGTATATGGCGATGCGCCTGAGCCTGGAACCTTCCAGAGCAGGGATCTGGGCGGCAGCCGTCACCAGTATGAAGATGGAAAAACTCGGACCATTTGACCGGACTTTAGAAGAGCTGACCGCTTTTATAAAAGAAAAATACCCCGCTGCCCAGCTCGCTCAGCTAGCTGAATGAGTGAAATTTCAGGATTTCTTTAATAAGAGCATCAACCAAATAGAATCCCCATCCCGCTTCAGATATCATTCATTACCACTTTGTTTTGGATCGCATAGCGGATTAACTCGGCATTCGTCCTCATCTTCATTTTCTCCAGCAGGCGTGCCCGATATGTGCTGATCGTTTTAACACTTAATGACAGATCGCTGGCAATCTCCTTGAGCTCTTTTCCGGATGCGATAAGGCACAACACCTGGAATTCTCGATCAGACAATGTATGGTGCAATGGCTGGTCATCCTCGCGCCTGGCAAAATTGACCAGCTCTTGCTCAACAGCAACGCTGATATATTCTCCTCCGGCCAATATTCTCTGGATGGCCTGCACCAGTTCCTCAGGAGCGCTTTCCTTGGTAAGATACCCCGAAGCGCCGGCACGTATTGTCCTTAGCGCGTATTGATCTTCCGGATAAATGCTCATCACTAGCACCGGCAAGTTCGGATATTCCTGCTTAATTTGCTTCAGGCTCTCCAAACCGTTGCCATCCGGCATTGCCAGGTCAAGGATGATGATATCCCACGGCTGCTCTCTGATTAAATCATGCGCCTCCCCTAAATTTCCCGCTTCTGCAACAAAGGCATCCTGGTTTGCCTCTGTCAGGATTTGCTTGATACCTTTACGGACCACAGCATGGTCATCAGCGATTAAGATTCTCATTATCCTCGACCTCCCTGCCATCATTATCTTGTTTGTTCTCGAGCGGTATGGTCACCGTCAAAGTGGTACCCAATCCAGATTCACCGCGGATTTTCAGGCTTCCGCCCAGGTGTTCAGCGCGTTCGCGCATTCCAATCAAGCCTAAAGCATGCACAGCATTGATATCTTCCTCTTTGATTCCCCGTCCATCATCGTGGACCTCAAGAATTAACCACTCATTCAACTGTTTCAAGATTACAGTGACGGTCTTTGCATCAGCATAATGCATGATATTGGTGAGGGCTTCCTGAAATATTCGGAAAATTGCTATTGCCTTATCTCTGCCGAAATTCGGATTAATTTCTGATAAGCTGAGATTGCATTTAATCCCCGAGTGCTTTTCGAAATCATGAGCCTGCCATTCGATGGAAGCAGCCAATCCAAGGTCGTCCAGCATGCCTGGCCTTAACTGTGCGGCAATTTTGCGCACAGTATTGATCAAGCTATTTACCTGTGAGCTGATATCAATCGTCTTCTGGGACAGGGTTTCGTCTCTTTTCCCAAGCTGTTCTGTCAACCACGCCAGATCAAATTTGATGGCCGCGAGTGCCTGCCCTAATTCATCATGTAATTCCTGGGCAACCTGTAATCGTTCTTCTTCTCGGGCTGCTTCCAAACTGGCCGCCAGCTCTTTTAATTGCCTGGCAGTTTCCTCAAGCTCACTTAGGCTTTCCTGGCGTTGTTGGTAGGTTTTGGCATTTTGAATGGCAATGGATGCTACAGGAGCAAGGGTCAGTAATAACTCCTGATCGCTGATCGAAAAACCTTCTGCACCCTTTTTATTGCGGATATTGAAATAAGCAATCACCTCACCGACCGTATCGAGGATGGGGGTGCATATCACTGACCTGACATTTTCGTTGATTGCCAGCTCGCGTTGGAGCATCGGGTCCTCAGCAGCATCACTCGCGCCATATGGCACTTTATATTTCAAAACCCATCCCGGAATCCCCTCACCAGGTGCCCATGTGTGTTCAAATGGAATTTCTTCTCCATTTTGATAATATTTATGCACCGACATTCCTTCAGCAGTCCGTAATCCGGCAAAGCCACTCTCACCGCCCACCATCTGGATTGCTTCCTGAGCCAGTGTATCAAGGATAATATCCACATCGAGGGTGGCATTCAGCTTATTACTCAACCGAAATAGCGATTGGATCACTTCTTCCGACTGTTTCAGCTGCGCCAAGGCTTGCTGCAATTCGCCAGTACATTCTCCTCTTTTCTGTCCTTCTACAGCCTCATCATTCGCTTCTTCACCCAGCAAGGTTACTTCTCCCAGATTTGCAGCGATATGCATGGCTAAATTTTCAGCCAGGCTGGCAGATGCTTGGTCATATGGCTTATGCATCTTACCTGCGGTGAAGGTGATCGTGCCCCTAATTTTCTGGCGATACCTCATTGGCACAATCATATAAGATCTAATTCCCGCATCGGCTGCTCTGCGAACTGGATTAACCTCATGGACAAGGATCATTTTCCCGTTTTGAAAAACTGCCGGTAATCCATCTTTCTCATCATTCGGCAGGTCATTTTGTAACCAATCGTACACTTGTTGATTGCGTAATACATCGGCTGGTTCCACTGCCACCCGGTCGATCGCACCATCTGATTGAAACAAGTGGATGCAGCACCAATCTGCCATTTCTGGGATGAACAAGCGTGCCAGTTTTGGAAATACATCATCATCGCCTGCAAACAGGCCGAACAATCCATCAATCTCTACTATGCTGCGATTGATTTTCTCGACCTCTTCAAACCCGAACATGCCGTGGGGTTGGCAGATTAAGCAGGATAACCTCTGGCGACCACGCCTGAGCTCTACGATGCTGATAGTGGTCCACGTTTTCTTCCCATCAGCCTCCTCGAGCAAAAAATGCCCTGTCCAAACACGCTCTTCTCCTATCTGTTTTATATTTTCTGTACTGAATTCCAATATTTCTGGGGTTATCACAACCTCATTGATGTGTTTACCATCAAGGGTTTCTCCTGGTTTTTCATATAATGTTCGTGCGGATTGGTTTACAGACGTAATTTGACCCTTACTATCAACAATCATCATCGCTGGTATGGCATCACTATCAAACCAGTCTTCAGGGTAATTCTTATGTCCATCTAAAAGCTGAAGCTCATCTCGCATTTCATTTCCTCACATTTCCCCACTTAATTTTTGTTGCCATCCCCCAAAGTAACCATACCTATAAAATTATATAACCATTCCCATTTCTTATGTATTAATAATGAAAATATTCTTATGTAGGACAATTTCTGACAATCATTTTCGCTTTATACCTACAAGTAAATCAGTCTGGCGCTGATACCTGAGAAAATCACGGTATTGTATAGTCATTAATCATAAAATGATTATGATGCACAATCAACCTGGTGTATTTTTATGACCAATAAAGTAAAAGGAGTATAAAATGTCGAAAGCATATGAAGTAATGACCCAATCTCTGGCCACCTCTACACCCGATGACACCATCTCACATGTTGCTGCAATCATGCGTGATCGTGACATAGGTGATGTGCTGATCACAGAGAACGGCAGGTTGCAGGGGATTATTACTGACCGTGACCTGACCTTGAATGCCTTGACGGATAGTGTGGACCCGCACCACACACCTGTTCGTAATTTCATGTGTCAGAACGTAATTACCGGAAGTCCTGATTGGAGCATGAGCAAAGTGGCTAGAACCATGGCGAAAAATAAAATTCGCCGTTTACCCATCGTGGAGGATGAGCAACTGGTGGGTATTATTTCTATGGCTGATCTTGCCAGGCATGCCAATCGCAGGGCGTTGGTCGCCCAGTCGTTAAAGGCGGTTTCTGCACCACCAGATAACTCTCCTTCTGATGGTGCTCGCTATCGAGGAGCGCTCATGGGCCTTTCAATAATTACTCTCGCCTCAACAGCAGTGGCAATCCTCACGTGGAATCGCAGTGGAAAAGATTTGCGCAAGCAGATGGCTGGTTCCAATATCTATCATAACGCCCAACAAGCCATGGGTGTTGCTCGTAATCGGTTGGACGATGTGGCGTCAAGTAAAACTGCCCGCAGTATACGCCAGCAGGTTCAAACAAACCTGAAAGGGTTATCAAACCAGTTACCCAGCATTGAGTACAAGCCGCCAAGGCGTAAATCTGCCATATTCCATTGATCAAAGTTAAAAAGCACTTCCATCGGGTTAACGTTTTTATGGGAGGTTAATATGAACTACAACCCATTAACAATAACAATGAAGAAGTTACATATGATATTACGGCAAGCCTGGCTTATCCTTGCCGGTGGTCACCTGTATCACCGCTATTCCGATGATATGGTCGATTCGCATCTGACGAGAACCTCCATGAAACTTCAACCGGTACGACTCATCGACAATCGGCTATCGCATTACCGTAATAAGCGAAAAAAGGATCACTACAAATAATATCTACAGCTTAATGAGAAGCAGGGGTCATGCAATTTGCCCCTGCTTCCAGGGCTCAGATGATTATTCCTTTCGAAAGGAGTCCAGGATGGCTGAAAAAAACAAAATAACTGAGGTCACTTCGGAACATTGGGAACCTGACCTTGAGAATCATATATATACATCCAAGGCAATACAGCTTGTTTGGCTGCTGGTAAGTATTTTGGACGGAATACTCGCTTTGCGCTTCCTGCTCAAGTTATTCGCAGCTAATCCTTCAAGCCCCATCGCCGCTATCATCTACTCTTTTACCAGCCTATTTCTCACCCCATTTAAAGGGTTGACTGTCACGCCATCCGCGGGTGGTATATCGTTAGAAATTCCAACCCTGTTCGCTATCTTGATTTATACCCTGCTTGGATGGGTGGTCGTTCGCCTGATCGGGTTGATCTTCTATCGGCCTGGTGGTTCGATGGTAAATGTCACGAAAACGCGAACGCATGAAGATCAACGCCAGCGGCAAGGGCCTGAGAATTCTTGAAATCACGGTACCAGGAAAAGGACAAATACTTATTATGCGTATGAGCAGAAATAACTGGCTTACGGCTTACCTGTAGATGGCATATTTATGCAAACTGCATCTACACTAGAGTAATCTGGTGGACAAGGAAAATCACCAGTTAACGAGACTCTATAGAAGATTTAGCCAGTGCCTATGATAGGAGGAAACTATGAATATAATCATATATTTGGTCGTGGCTGCGTTCATTGGTTGGGTAGCATCAATGCTGATGCGCGACCGCTCAAACTTACTTTTGAACATCATTGTTGCAGTTTTGGGCGCATTTATCGCAGGATATTTGCTCAGCCCGATCTTTCACGTTCAAACCATCAATCAAGCCATTACTATCCCGACAATGATCGTGACGCTTTTGGGTGCTTTGATCTTGTTGGCAGCTCTGAGAATTTTCAGGCGCGTATTTTGAGGGTTGAAGAATCACATGGTTTGAAACGAAGGGATTCCTGTAACCAGATAATAATAACTCGCACTGCCATCCAATAGTTGGTAAATTTGTTGGAGGATAAGTTTGGAAAAAACAAAAGATGCACTACAGTCCAGATGGCCTAAGCTAAAAGTCAAGATACGAAAACATTGGGGAAAGGTCACGGAAGATGATCTTCGGCAGATTAATGGCCAGACCAATGACTTGATCACCGTATTACGAAAACGCTATGGCTATGGAAAAGTGCAGGCAGAAATTGAAATCAACAACTGGCTGAGCCAACAGGAGTGAAAAAATGAACTTTCACATGGTTTTAGTTGCTCATCCATCATGGTTTTGGCCATGATTTTTGATGAGTTCATGAGCGGGTAAGCATCTTTCATAGAAAATTCACCGAGAAGGACACCATCTGTGCCTTTTAATGTAAGATTCTTTTCAATTTATAATCTTCCCAACAACCGGAACATCATAATCTTATATTCTGTTTGGTAGGTTACAGCAATCTCGACTCATTATCATTTTACTGGGTGAAAGCTTATTTTTTTAATTATCAGCTAATCATAAAAAGAACTATTGTGTGTGGGAGAGTGATAAATTAATTGTTAGATATCACACTGATGTCTGAAAGGCGGGTAAACCTGGGCTGCTCATTTGTGCACGAATTATCGAAACAACGAAGAATTCCGAACAGACGTGCATCGTCTAACGGTCAGGTTATGAGAATGGGAAATGGAAGTTGACTCTATTATATCCACCTGATACATCTGAAATTTCATGTTCTTATCAAAAACATTGCTACATATGGCTTGTTGGCACACATGCCATTACACCAATATCTGATGATTGCGATAAAAATCTACTGGAAATAATTCGGAGTATTCTATGGATGTCAAAAATAAACCTCAAGAAATAGGGAAGAATGCAGCAACACGCATTCCCAGCCAGAATGATGAAGTTAAAAAAGGGAGTTACGATAAATTATCTATCGAGGATATACAAAAGCAATTTAATACTTCTTTGGATGGCCTAACCCAGGAGGAAGTACTCCGCCGCCAGCAAAAATATGGGCCGAATGCGTTAGAAGAAAAAAAAGTCAACCTCCTCTTGAAATTTCTCTCCTATTTTTGGGGACCCATCCCATGGATGATTGAGGTTGCTGCAGTTCTCACTGCCGTGCTACAAAATTGGGTAGATCTAATAATCATTGCGATCTTGTTGATCTTTAATTCCATTGTTGGTTTTGTGCAGGAATTCCAGGCAGCCAATTCCGTGGATGCCTTAAAAAAGCAATTGGCATTGAAGGCACGCGTAAAACGGGACGGCAAGTGGCAAGAGGTTGAAGCCACGAGCCTGGTTCCAGGTGATGTGATTCGCGTGCGCCTAGGAGATATCATCCCCGCAGATGTTAAATTGGCGGAAGGCGATTATATCAGTGTAGACCAGTCTGCCCTTACCGGCGAATCTTTGCCGGTCGATAAAAAAGTTGGTGACGTGATCTACTCTGGTTCGATTGCCAAGCAAGGTGAGATGCTTGCCCTGGTTGTGGCAATCGGTTCTGACACCTACTTCGGCAAGACCGCTAAGCTGGTATCCACTGCCGAAACAGCCTCTCACTTCCAAAAAGCTGTACTTAACATTGGCGATTACCTGATCTATATCAGCTTATTTTTAGCTGCTGTTTTGATTCTGGTAATGGCTGTGAAAGGTACGGGTTTTCTCACCCTGCTTCAATTTGTATTGATCCTCGTGGTCGCTGCAATTCCGGTTGCCATGCCGGCAGTCCTTTCAGTAACCATGGCCATCGGCGCTGTGGCTTTATCAAGGATGAAAGCCATTGTCACCAAGCTGGAATCAATCGAAGAAATGGCGGGTATGGATATCCTCTGCTCTGATAAAACGGGCACCCTCACTAAAAACCAGCTTACCCTTGGCGAGCCCGCTGTTTTTGCTGCCAATGATGCCCAGCAGCTGATCTTGATGGGCTCGCTAGCCTCCAAAGAAGAAGACCGTGATGCAATCGACATGGCAGTGATAGCTGGTCTCAAAGATAAACAGGCCATGTCTTCGTATACCCAGACAGCTTTCATGCCATTCGATCCGGTTCATAAACGCACTGAAGCTACGATTAAAACAGCCAGTGGGACAACTTTCAAAGTTACCAAAGGTGCTCCACAGGTGATTATGGCAATGTGTAACCTGGCTGCCAGCGACCAGGAAAAGGCAAATTCAATAGTAGATGAATTCGCCAGCAAAGGGTATCGAACTTTGGGTGTGGCCCAAAGCGAAAATAGCAGTGGTTGGAAATTCCTCGGCATATTGCCGCTTTTTGACCCTCCCCGTGAGGATTCTGCTGATACGATTAATAAAGCCACCATGTATGGTATCAAAGTAAAGATGATCACCGGTGACAATCTGGCGATTGCCAGGCAAATCAGCAGCCAATTGGGTTTAGGCACCAACATTCACTCCGCAGATGAGTTGTTCGGGGAAGGAGGAGGCAGTAATGCAGTCTCTAAAGCCACGGAAGCTCGCGTAGAAGCTGCCGACGGCTTTGCCCAGGTCTTCCCGGAACATAAATTCGATATTGTGCACGTGCTCCAGGCTTCTGATCATATCGTAGGGATGACCGGCGATGGTGTAAATGATGCGCCGGCCTTAAAACAGGCGAATACAGGGATTGCAGTGAGTGGAGCAACCGACGCAGCTCGTTCTGCTGCAGACCTGGTGTTAACCGCCCCAGGCTTATCTGTCATCATAAAAGCAGTCGAAGAAGCCCGTAAAATTTTCGAGAGAATGAACAGCTATGCCACCTACCGCATCATCGAAACCATCCGCGTTATGGTCTTCGTCGTGCTGTCGATGACGGTTTTCAACTTCTATCCCATCACCACGATCATGATCATCCTGCTCGCCTTGCTGAACGACTTCCCCATTATGACCATTGCCTATGACAACACCTGGCTTGACCCCAAGCCGGTACGCTGGGATATGCGCCGCGTACTAACTGTTGCCACTTCGTTAGGCCTGATCGGTGTCATCGAGACTTTTGGTATGCTGGTCCTGGCATTGAAGGTATTCAACCTCGATATCGCTCAAACCCAATCGTTGATATACCTGAAGCTCGCCGTCGCAGGTCACCTGACATTGTTCGTAGCCCGCACCAAGCGTCCATTTTTGACCAGACCTTTCCCTGCACCGATTTTGTTGATTGCCATCTTTTTAACTCAGGCATTAGCCGCAGTTATCGTAGGTGTTGGCTTGTTGGTAACTGCCATTCCCTGGAAATACGTTGGTATTGTGTGGGGTTATTGCCTGGTATGGATATTCATCGAAGATTGGATTAAGCTCCAGGTATATAAGCACCTGAACAGTACCGCTGGACACCACATAAAATTCCTCAATCGCATCAAAGAGCCATTAAATGCACGCTAGCGAGGATAACTGACCGCAGATAAAGCCAATTTCTTGCTGGAGTTTATAACCTTACTGTATATGGATAATACCCTATTCCACTGTTATCAGGCTTGGAGTAATAAAGCGATAAAGTGAAGCTATACCCTGATTTTCTATCCCAATCTGATAAAATACACTTGATTTCATGGGTAAACTATCCCCATGAGGGGAATAGTTTGATCTTGATTTACCGGTTGGTAAATAGATCTCACCTAAAAACATAATGGAGATGAAGAATGGACATACCGTTGAATGCCCGCGTCAAATGTACCGATGATACGTGTGGAACCTCATGTTGCGTGATTCTCAATCCGATTGATGACCAGATTACCCACATTGTGGTGCAGGCTAACACCTTTCCGCATATAAAACGCCTGATCCCCGTGGATAGGATAAAAGAGACCACCGAAGATACGATACAGCTGGACGTAGATCAATATGAATTTGTGGCTCCCCTGAAAAAAGGGTCGCATGATTGGCAAAAGTTTAATATAATCAACAAAACTCCATTTCAGGACAAAAACATGTACCGAAAAAACCAAAAGCACCTGCAACCCCTGTTGATCAG
>Ga0172362_10000159_pt1 | contig 48659 bp, 56 predicted proteins | sample LakKivs1_kivu2a2_FD_114534 | JGI IMG/M metagenome (GOLD analysis project Ga0172362, IMG submission 114534) | Sediment microbial communities from Lake Kivu, Rwanda - Sediment s1_kivu2a2 | ecosystem: Environmental > Aquatic > Freshwater > Lake > Sediment | place: Rwanda: Western Province, Lake... | reverse complement strand
TTGGTGTATTCGCCCATGTTAAATTGAGATAACTTTTAGGCTTTATACGTTGATCTTGTACAACATGGGGAATTTTATGAGTAGTTAAAAGCTCTATTATAAGGTTTAAATGCCCCGACGGAAAAGATTTGTGTTTATACCAACAAACTACTTCCTTTTCCTCTATTTCTTTAAGTTGTTTGTATAATAAAAATCTTTTTTGTTTCCTAGTTTCTTTTTTTAAGCTGTAGAAAATCCTAGACTTATCAAAACTAAAATCATTCTTATAAGTAAGCTTGGACTCAATTAATTCCTCTGCTTCTTTATTAGCTCCAACAACCTTTACAAAAGAATTATCAACAACCAACGTAAGGTTGAGTTGTTGGTCCGTAGAGCCCAGCTTTCTTAGTCTGGAGATCAATGGATTGAGCTCGTAGGTGGAACAGATAGTTTTAAAGTTTCTGTGGGAGTCAATGCTTTGAGAGTAACATCGTTGTTGTCTGTTGAAAAAAACAAAGCTATAGATCCAACATCTGAATCTTTATATTTTTTAAGGGTTTTTTCTGTGATAGTTATACCGCCCCCTAACCCTTTAAGTAAAATCCAATATAAAAAAGATATATCATCTACGGTTATGGGTTCATTAGACATTGTGAATCTCCTTTGATTAAGAATAAGTATTTTATATGAGGAACATGAAGGAGTCAAGATATAAATAAAAAAGCCCCTAATGTGGGGCTTTTAAATAAAAGCTGTAATTATCTACTTCTTAGACTCAACATCTTCAATATTTTGTAATACATCTTGTCTAAAAAACTTATAGTGTTTAGCTATGATTTCTGGTCTAGTTAAACCGATCCACCAACTAATAAGATTATTAATTCTATTGGTATCATCACTAGGTTTTACTGGAGTCTTAATCCAATAGAATTGAGTTAAAATACCTATAGCTAAAGTCCAAAAGATTGGTAGTCCTAATAAAATATATACCACGATTTCCATAAAATTAAACTCTTATTCAAAGTGAGTTAATGAATTTTTTAATTCTGGCCACGTTCTCAAAGGAATAGCTCCACTCAGAACTTGTTCTCTAAGATTGATAGCTTCGAGATAAACCGTCTCTGTCCAAGCACTTAAAGCTCTAGCAACAACTCCAAAATCTCCCGTAGAATTTAAATACTTAGATATAGAATCAATATTTTTAAACTTTACTAAACTATTTGTTTTAGCTGTTTCGTTTATCCACAAATCTAATTGGGCTTCTAAATAAGCTAATGCTGTTGGCACATTTGCTTGAAGCTCAGCTAAAGTGGGTTCTCTGGGGCCCCCAACCAACTTAGAGGGCTCATTTGGGGTAGCAAAGTTACTTCCGGTCCATAATTGGCCTACAACACCCACACTAGGGGTGCTAATAATATTGGCCATTAAATCTGGATGAAAGACTGGTTGTGTTTGAAAAATTTCTACTATTTTGTTATTTTCTAATCTATACCACGGCATTATGCGTACTCCCACACTATTACTATTCCATCTTCTCCAGCAGAGCCAGCTCTTGAACCATTATTTGCATTATTTGATGCTCCAGAAGCTCCTCCACCATAAAGTTTACCTGCGATTCCAGATGAGTTGATACCTCCATGTCTATTTGGTGGGGCTAATTTATTTCCTCCCCCTATTCCCCCCAAACAATCATTTGCGCTAGTACTAAAAAATCCGGCTTGCCCCGCACCCCCGTCTAGGTTTAGATCTCCTCCTGTTCCAGTCCCACCATTAGATCCAGCGCCATTAAACCCATCAGTTGCTTGAACGGCTCCTCCAGCTCCTCCAGCTCCTCCAGTTGCTGAACAGTGGGCCCCAAAGGATGTAGTTCCTCCAGCTCCTCCATTATTAACACCAGCAGTCCCAGCTGTACCACCAGCCCCTATAGTTACTGTTACGGAAGATATTGCCGATACATCAATAAATTTTTTACTGTAACCTCCTCCACCCCCTCCATCAGAAGCAGAAGATTGACCAGGCCCCGTCGCTGCAGTCCCACCAGAACCACCCCCCCCTCCAGCTAATTCAACTACAACATGACGTATTCCAAGGGGTTTGTTCCAAGTACCAGAAGCAGTAAAAATTTGGACACTAACTAGACCCCTGTTTCCACCCCCCAGAGCTACCCAAGCTCCATTTTCTCGGAACCTAAATATCGTTAAAGTATCATCATAATACATATCTCCATTTTCTGGATCACTTGGAGCACTAGTTTGGGGGAAAAACCTTATTCCATCACCTACCCGATAAAACTTTTTAGCCATGTTTTACTCTCTCTTATGCTTTAAATCTTTTTACATCAGCTCTCATAGTTGCAGCATTTGTACCCGAACTATAAGTAACTTGTAAGTTAGCTCCACTAATTGCAGCACCAAAAGTAACTCCCGTAGGACTAGTATCGGCAGAAACCGTATTAACCCCCACATTAGTTCCATCAGTAGAGACTCTTAAAGTTCCGATTGATACATCCCCACTTGTGGCTTCCGTGACTTGGAAAGTAATTTCCAAGCCGTGGTAAGTAGCGTGAGCTACTGTAAAGTCTGATATAACTGTATTGGTTTGAGATGCCAAAAGTGAAATGGAGTGTATATACTGCTCTTCTATAAAGTTTCCTGGACTAGAGTAATTTCCTCTCTTAATCCCCGCAGTGTCGTGGTATAGCGTATTACCGTCCAAGTTATTTTGGCAATTTTCAATTCTAACAACTTCTGCATCACCCCCCGTATGCAAAACCTGAATATGAGCAATGGGAATAGCTCCAGTAATCATAGCTCTAGGTGCTGCAACATCAATAGGATTATCCGCTGTTGCTTTATCTACGTGTACAACACATACTTGTTCATTTAGTGAGTTAATGGTAGATCCTACTAAAGAGAGAGCATACCAATAATAATTTCCTCCAGTAATAGAAAAAGGGGTAAAATTATTACCTAAAGCTGTAGATCCATCTTCTGTAGTTATAACTCCAGAATTAAAATCAACTACGGCTCCGGTAAAACTCATGAACCGACCATTAATGTGTCTTCCCCAAGTGGTGAAATATGGATAGCCTTGGCCTTGGGAAATTGTACTTGAATTTATTCTAACTTGATCATCTAGTGTTTCGTGTGCATAAACTCGTAAGTGATTAGTTCTCCTAGTTACCTCTTTAAATGCTCCGTCAATTTCAAGGTGTTCACCAACTCTAAGTGAAAAAGAGTCATCTATAAAAACTTCTGTATCAATTCTTCTAGCTATGATAAACGTATCAGCTGTTGCCACCAAACTATTAATAGGAGAAACTGACACCACTCTAGTGGATGCTCCAGTAGTACGTTTAACTGTAATATAAGCCACATCACCGTCGGTAGGAAGTGAAACACTACTTGCTAGAATCTCGTTTACTGTAATCTGTAAACCTGGAATTTGGATAAAAGCCGCATCGTTCCAACTTAAGGTATAAGTTTGATCTAGGTTCCACGTTCCACCATCAATCAGTTTCAAGTTTCTATCTTGATTACTTGAACTAGACAATAATCCTAACGAGTCATCGAGTTGGGATATACCATTAACTAAAGAGCTACCTTGAGTAACTATATTAGTGGACGTATAATTGGGATCAAAATCAGCCTCATTTACTGCCCCCATAAAGGTTAAAATCTGAGTTGTAATAGGGTCAGAAATTTCAGCCTCTTCTCCAGTAGCAAGTTGTCCATATCCTCTAACGTATAATAAACCGCCTTCTCGGAACCCAATCCAATAGTTATTATCTGAGACCACAAAAGAATTTTGAGCTACTACTTTATAGTTTGTACTTCCAGATCCAGTATTAGAATAGGTTCGGTTTACTCCAGTAGGTAATTCAATATACATTACTTGACCATCAGAAATGGGAATAGTAGTAGAACCCCCCGTACTATCTTGTCTAGTTAGATTTAACTCTAATCCAGAACCAAACACTCTTAATTTAGCTAAAACGTCAGCATTCGCGGGAGTTCCACTATTATCAGTTATGGATAACTCTGTACCTGACCAGGAATATCGGGCTCCAGATGTTACCCCCACTAATTGAGAGTTAATTAAAGACCCTAAACCCGAAACTGTTGGTCCTACGGCGGTATACCAAAAAGCACTACCTTTAATTGCTTTAATCTCGGTCATTAAAGCACTTAACATATTTTTAAAATTGTTAATAGATTTGTCGGCACCTACAAAACTCTCTAACACAGTTGATATAGTGCCTGACCCAGAAGCACTCGTGATGGAGTCTCCAGCCCCAAAAGACAAAGAGCTTGGAAGCCTAATACTAATTGTAGATGTACCCGCTATAGAAACTGTAGCTGTAATAGAACCATCAATAGTGACAACTTCTCCCAACAAAAAAGAGCCACTCACTCCAGTCAAACCCAAAGTATAAGAGGGTTCTGTTTGGGATGCCCAGGAATAAGTAGAGCTAGGATCTACTGGAGTCCCAAGACGAAAAAATAAAGGGCGTTGATCAAAAATTCCAGTGATTAATCCAGCTCCAGAAACATCAATAATTGCCAGTGGAACTCTATCCGCAAACCCAGTAAAACCAGATTGATTTACTACGGGTCTAACCCTTAAATCAACCACTGTATTTACTTGTTGATTAAACTCTTGACCCTGACCACCATTAGCTTCATCATCCCAGAAAGCTTTAGTAAGGGGTGTAGAAGTTACATTATATAATTCCAACTCCACAAAATTGCGAGCAGAGTCTATTAGTGCAGAAGCTGATATAGTTAGGTCTGTGGGGGAGTTTTCAGCTATGAAATAACTAAAGTCAGTAGCATTATTAGCAAACAAGAGTGTAGCATTATCCATTTCTATGGTGGCTGAAGTTAATCCTAACCCAGAAACAGCAAAACCCTTAATTATATAGTTAGAATTTGATAAAAACTCTTTTGTCCATAGTTTGGAGTCAGTTCTGAGAGCCCCCAACATAGCTTCCAAGTCTTCTAAATCGACCCGTTGTGCTCCAACAAAATTGTTTCTAGATAGAATACTCATCTACTCTCCTCGTTGTACCCTTAAGTAGGGGCGTTATCTGTTTCTAAATATGGATTATCTAGCAAATATGTGTATTTAGGGGCTAGTATTATGAATACAATTTTAATACCCTCCGCCTTTAGTGTTTCTAATATTGCTTGAACCGCTAACCTAGCATCCGATGGACTGGTTAAATATATAGCAAAATCGTTACCATTAATTTGGGGTTTTATGGGTTTGTTAGGAATTATATAATTTAAGATAGTTCCTATTGCATGGCTTTTCATAAAAATATAACTAGGATCTATTAAAATAGTATTAGTATTAGGAATAGCTCTATACGGAATTGGTTGTTCTTCATTTTCCATTCCAAACTCTGCTATTAAAAACCCTTGTTTCTTTATAATTGGAGTGGTGTTGTCTACAGTAATTGAGGTTACTACCGTTCCAGCGTTTATTGGTTGTTGTAAAATAACCTTTTGACCAGTAACACTATAATTATTTTTAGTTCCGTTAGGATCAAATAAGAAAGATCCCCTCCAAACCCCTCCAGAGGGTGGTTGCGGGGGCTCTAAAGTAGAATCTATGTGAAGGTGGTGGGAGCCTCTTAAAGTCTTTCTCAAAGTAGGAACTATTGCGGGAATTTCTATAATCAATTCCTTAGATCTAACCTCATATATAGATACTCGTTGACCCTGTTCTCTCAACCTAGTCTTTTTAGTGGGAAATTCTAATTTTCCTGTTCCCAAAATCGTGGAAGTAGACAAAACTTCTAAACTCCCTCGTGGTCCCGGAGTATTGGTTCTAATGTTTATGAATAAATCCCCAGAATTTGGATCTTCTAAAATAGTGGGAGTTATGTTAGGTATTTTACTTAAAAAAGTTGAAACCTCTAAAGCAGTGGCGGCCCCAGGGATAGCCACATCGGTTGCCAAAACCTTTGTGGTTTGAGTACTTCTCCCATCAACCGATATTTTAAAAGTATCTCCTATTTGAACATTAAATGGCTCAAAGTTAGTAGTTTGAATATTGGTTCTAGAAAACAAAGGACCCCAAAAAACATCAGCAGTATCATAAAAAGCTCTTCTGCGCTGCTTAGATTTAAATGATAAATTGGGGATTAATTTACTAAAATCTTCATTTAGCAAATTTAGTGCTGGGGGCCTCACAATTCCCAAGTTATTAGCCAAAACATCTAAATATTGATCTTCTGCCGTTTTCACAAAAAATTGAGCTTTGGTATTTTGAATCAAGGTTTCTATGTAAGTATCAGAACTTGCAATAGCTGTCAATAAAGCCTTTAGTGTTGGATTTACTTCAGTATTAAATACGTCTGGTAAAGTTTGTTTTAGCCTAGATAGTTTATCCACGTTACCCTACCACGATTAAGTTTGATCTGGTTCTGGCTCGCTCTCCAAAAGAGATGGGCACGTTAATTGAAAGGTTGGTAATTTCAACATCAATAACTCCATTTAAGCCAATAACTGCGCTTCTAATTTCTTCTAGAACTACATCTTTCCCTATTCCCAAATTATTAACATAATTTATTACTTGAGACTTGATGGCATTCTCCAAATTAGACAAGGAAACTCCTTCCGCTAGTGTAACATTTAAAGCTACTGCTACTTCTTTAACAAGAGAGGCTAGGGGTTCAAATTGAACTCCCGCTGCCCCCACACCAGGGAAAGCAACTAAATCTGTATCGTCCCCATAAATAGTTTTATTTACTAATTCAATAAGACCCGTATATTGGTTATAAGCTTGTAAACCAACAACTTCTGCAGTGGGAAACATTAGTTTAGAGTTTGCTGTACCACCCGAAACCTGAATTTTACCATCAGACCCCTCTTTTTTAGAAGAAATTTGTAACTTAGTATTTTGTTCCACTCCTTCAATAGTAGCTTTGGTGGAAAGAGATGTAATACGTTTATTGTTTAAGTATTTCAACAAATTATTAATAGTGCTTGGGAGTATGATAAAAGTATTTGTGATTGCTGGAATATTAGTAAAGGCAGAACCCACAGTTAGAGTTCCGGTGGTAGCAACGTAGTCTGTAATTTGCTTTCGTTGACTCAAAAGGGCGGTGCCAGTTTGAAGTATAGCAGCTACTCCATTTACATTAGTTACTTCTACATATCCAGTTCCAGACGTAGAAATTGCAGTGATAATAAAAAATCCATTATTTCCAACGTCAGTTAAGTTAGTAAAAGATACTAAATCATTAATAGCTATGTTGGCTAGGTTTACTGGAAGTGCTGAAAAAACATATCTCCAAGTATTACCACCTTGATGTGAAACCGTAGCTACTGAACCAGAAACTGTGTTAGGGCCGCTAGTAAATGCTAGAAAATAATCAATTAATTCATCATTTTCTGTGAAAATAGTGTTCCAGCTAGAGTTAGCAAAAACAGTAGTTGAAGTAGCTCCTGATACAACTCCATTATAAGATAGCACCGTAGAGAATATGCCCGCATTAACATCTCCATCTACGATAGTGATTAAAGAATCATTTTGAACAAAAGTGTATGGTTCGGCGTTTTGACTCACTGTAAAAGCTTTGTGAGGGATTTCATTTGTTTCTTCGTCATTTAAAGTAAACCCAAAAGCTGGATTAGCTGTAGATGTATTCTTTATTTCCAAAGAAGCATTTGTAGTTGTATACGTATTAGTAGATATTTCTAAGTAATTGGTGGTTCCAACTTCTCTAGCATAAGCAGTTCCACCCTCTAGTGTTAGATTAATAAAATCCGCTGTATCTTCAGCACTTTTACCAGCAGCAAAAGAAGCATCGAAAGTGATGGTTTGGTTAGTCCCACCATCCACAGAAATTACTAAAGTTTGACCAACACTTGGGGCATATAGTTCCCCTAAACTAGCTCGTAAATGAGCCCTACTATAAATATTACCAGCAGTAATAGAATCGTTATTTAGAGTATTACTAGTTAATTCTATAGTTCCCAATTGTTTATTAATTATATAATCTTTATTAATTCCAACTACTTGAGTTGTAGAAAAATTTAAACCATTAGTGACATTATTTGCTGAGCCTCCAGTAATTTGTAGTTTGGAGTTTGAACTCAACAAAGTATTAGAAAGTAATTGAACTTTAGAGTTTGTAGAATTAGCTTGAGCAGTAGCCCCCGCCAATTGATCATTAATGACCTTTACAATTTCCGCTACAGTACATGCAGAAGTATCTGTAAAATCTCCTGATTGAAACGTTACTGTTTGAACGTTAGCTGATTTACCATCTACTATAATGGTTAGTGTGTGGGGGAATGCTCCAATAGCAATCAAGTTGTACGGACTTGAATTTTGGGCTTCTAATAAAGCAGTAACCCCATCTTTAGATAATTTTTTATCATTCTTATAAAGATAGAGTGTTTCCACTTTAGTAGTAGGAAATAAAAGTTTGGCGTTTGCAGTGCCTCCAGTGACTTGTAGAGACTCGTTTGTATCTGTTAATGCTTGTATTACTACCGCTGAACCAGAATTTGCAGTTCTAGCTTCTATAATAGAAGCTTTATCATTAATGGCCGCCACGATTTCTTCTGCAGTAGCATTTTCTGGAAATTCAAAGTCAGAAATATCAAAAGTTATAGTCTCTGATTTATTTTCAACAGTATAGATTAAAGTTAGTCCTGGAGTAGACATATCATAGTTTTCAGAAGCTCCACTTAAAAGCTGAGCCTTAACTAAGGGGAAAAGATCTAACTGGAGTCGTAAATCCCCCCCAGTAGAATTTTTTAAAACCTCTTCAAACCCAATTCCTTGGAAAGATGGTTCAAACCCAGTCCCATCATCAATATAGATTCTTACGGGTTCGTTATTAATTGGGCTTACTACTTCAGTGGATACCACTCTCTTAGCTGATTCTGGATCTACTAACCCAGTTACAGCATTAATGATGGCTGCAAGAACACCTTTAGATAAAGATTGAATATGGCTTTTAATTGCATCTCTGAGCTCATCGTCAGATTGTCTATTTCTTCCAGAAGTGAATTTAGTGCGGTTTTCAGCCCTAGCCCCAGCAAACGGAGCTGTGATAAATGCTTGGGAACCCTTGATAGCTTTAAGTGGAATATTACCTCCAGTTCCAGCCTCCACAGCAATAACGTTAACAGCTACTAATTCTTCTTCCCCAGCTAAAAGGGTTACATCTTCAGTGATAGAAAAAATAACTTCAGAACTATTACTGGACGATGGAACTCGTACAGAAGTTCCAGCTAAAATAACTTCGTTCGTATCTTGTTTTAATATAACAGATTCATCAGTAGAATGATCGTTGGTTAAAAGAGAATCTAAAGTAAAAGTATAATAATTAGTGTTATTAACTGGAGCTACAGAATATGTAACTTCCTCTACATTGGCAGTTCCTCGACCAATAATAAGGGTTCCTGAGGTCCCCATTAATACGTGTGAAGCATCGTCTACATTTAAAGTATTATCCCCAACTAGGGGGGCTGGTAGCCCAGAATAAATAGTTGTAGCTACTTTAGTAAACGCTTCATTTTTTAGAATGACTATTTGCCCAGTAGCTTTTTGAGCAGCCCCTCGAGTTAAGTCATACTCAAAAGCTTTTGCGTCTAAATCCTCTCCAAAAGTTTCATCTAAATTTAAAAGTCTTGAAAGAGAAGCAACTTGAACGTGTTGATTAAAATCCTCTTGAGCTATAGCTTGAGTAAGAACATCAACTACACTTCCAGCATTTACGTCATTAAGACCTAATTCCGCTATAAGAACTGCAAGAATATCAGCTTGGATTTGTCTTTCTGATTTAAAAATCGGCTTAGCCATTCAATTTTATCTCTTGGGGAATTGGTAAGTCTATGTTTTTAACATTTAAATTGAAACCAATTGTAGTTGCAGGCCCCTCTTTAAATATAGCCAAATCTGTTATTTTTGCTATTCTGGGGTCTTGCAAAGCAGTTTGAATTATAGAATCTTTTAATTCAAACACATCTTTAGTTTTTGATCCTATGTTTAAGCCTACCCCTATTCGGGAAGAACTTCTAACCTCCCCTCTATTATACCTGAATTTTAATTGAATTGCTTGTAAAAGATTATCTATTCCTACAATGGTTTGTAAATCTCCATTATTACCTAAGGATAAATCAAAATCTTTATTAAGTTTTAAATCTACCCCTAAAGATTTTTCCAATAGTGTTAGGTTTGTAGTTAAGGGGTTTTTTGAACTGTCGGGTACTTCAGAAAACCCATTAATTAGGGGTTGGGGAATTAAAATTATATCTCCGGGTCTTAAAACAGCTTCTAGAGTAGAAGTAATATCTTGGGTTATATATGGGGGCTTTAGATTATTCAACTCTACTAGCTCTATCCACCTATTATAATCCCCTAAGTACGTAGCTGCTATATCTTCTAAGGTTGTTCCAGCAGAGAGAATTAATTGTCTCATTGCCGGTTGAAATCTAACGGCTAATTCATCATCAAACTTATCTACAAAGTTCTGAAGGCGATCATTGTAAGATGACTTAAATAGGTTCATGGTGCTTATAATAAGTCTTATTCCTGATATAGAATCATTAAAAGCATTAAGGATATCAATTTCATCATTAGAAATTAAATCATCAGTCGCAACTATGGTAGACGTTCTACCAAACAATTCATCATATGAGGACGACCCTAAATTAAAAGAATCTTCCACATCTTCTTTAATCCTTCTTAGATCAGTTATAGTTTCTTCGTAAAACTGTCTAGGGAGGTTTCTGGCATCGAGTTGGTCTTGAGCTAAGGCATCCTGTGCAGACTCTGGAAGGGTGGTAGAAGACACTTCAAAGAGTACCTCATTAAGGTCGGTAATAACACTAGCCCCAGATACTCTTACCGCAGTTAGAATATCATCGGGAAGTTTTGCTTTCCCAATTATAGAAGATCCCCCACCACTTCTACGATACTCATCTTGTTCATCTTTTAACCCAGTCAAAATAGCTATGGCATTGACTTCGTTAATAGTTTTCTTTATAATACGATTACCCATGTCGGCAGCAGTAGTTACTACTCCCAAAAAAGCTTTGGTAGCTAAGGAGACTTTTCTTAATGGTTCCAAAATAGCAGAATCATACGTAGACTCTACTTGACGCAAAATATCTTGAGCCCTAAGAAACACTCCCCTAGCTGTATCAATTTTCTCTAAAGCGCTGTTTAATCTACTTTCTAAGAGTTCTAAGGTGCTTAACTCATTAGTATCTTCGGCATAATCAATTTGTTTTAAAACTTCACATTCAATTTCATAATTATAGAGGAATCGTTGCTGGGCATCTCTTTGAAGCTTAAATGGGGCAGAAAGCTCTACAATTAAAAACTGGCCGTCCTTATAGTTCTTGAAAACTAATCTATACTCTCTAACTTCTGGGTCATTGGAATGCTCCATTTTATATTGGTAGTATGTATTAAAATAGTTCCGCAGCAAGTGAAAAACTTTATACCCAGATTGAAATTTTAGTTGATCGGGTTGAAAGATAGCTTCACCTGTGGATTTTTTAACTCCACCAGCTCCTCTAAAGGGGGCTAATCCGGTTGTCCCTGAAATAGATAAAGTTTTATACTTAGCCCCTGAATGCTCAACAACTGTCCCTCCTTGAGTTTGGGTAATGTTAATTGCAAACTTTTCACTTTGATTAAGCCTTTGAGGAGCCAGAGGAAGTTGAAACTCTCCAAAGGGAGTACCGTCAAAAGATTTTGTAACTCCATTGTATACTGCAAAAGAGTATGGAAAGGGAAGGGTTGCCCAATTAGCTGGATTTATGGTTGTTTGTACAGTAGGAAGGGGTGGGTAAAAGCTTGATTCACTAGTCTTTTTAGCCTCATCCCCGAAAAAATTACTTAATGAACCCTGGACATTATTTATTAAGCCAGACAAATTAAAAGTCAAGACAAGTTCCTAGAAATAAACAGTATTATAGTTAATTATAACACATATTTTAGGGTTATGACAAAGGTTAAACGTTTAAAATGTTGGTTAGAGATGTAACAGAATCTTCTGCGGTAGATTTGTACGACGTAATTGCTGCCTCTGCTTGTTCAGCTACTTTTTGAAGTCTAAGGCTCCCAGAAGCAGTATTACCCCTATTGTTAGCATAAGAATACCTCTTATCGTAATAATTTTCTGTTTGATTAGTATAGTTATTTACTATCTGAGACACCCTTGCGCTGATTTGAGGACTTCTAACCCCCCTCTCTGTAGAGAGAGTTGTAAGCCCAGAATCAGAAATAAGAGTAGTAACTAAGTAATCTGTAAGATTGCTAGAGGATGTGGATACGTTTACTAGCGTAGAAGAAATCTGGCTAGCAGCATCTGGATCTTCATTGGTGTTTAGGGCTATAGTTTGGACTGCTAACTGAGATATTCGTAAATTGATAGCCGTCTCTAAAGACGCAATTAGAGACATCATAATGGGTTGTAAGTTGGAGTTACTGGCTACTTTGCTAGTCCTTTCAGTATTATTAAATCCTCCAAAAGTTGTTAGACTAGCATTACTCGCAATGGTTCCCGAAGGGTTTACTAAAACAGTAACCCCCCAAACCTGTGTATAGGGTGATATTATTTCTCCCCCATCTACTATACTATTTATTCTAATAATCCCAGCATCACCCCCGGAATAAATTACAAACACATCATTTATACTAGGATTAAAATTAAATGCTGAGTCTGTAATGTTTATACTAGTAGAAGCCGAATTAAAAATGGAAGCCGTTCTAGTAGTACCGCTTAAACCTGCTCCAGATCCAAAGCCTGATACCAAAGCTACTTCCATAGCTATTTGATCTGTAATACCTTGTGTTTCATTTGATGCTGTGTAAACTAGGGGTGTTCCATCAAATTGGGAAACCCTAATCATGGTAGTTGAGGGAGCAGTTGGAGTAGTTCTTATTGTAGTGTTAAGGGTTGCGGGTCCAATAATGTCAGCCTCAGCAATAGGTGAGTTTATAAATTGCCCATCCAAGGCTTTTCGTTCTGCATCATATTTGCCAATAATGTTAGTATTATAGTAATCGAAAAACTTTTTATAACCACCGTCAACTATTGCAAGCTCCGCTACCCTAGCTGTATTATTTGGAACCGCTTGAGTTAGAGATGCAACTAAATTAGTTTGTCTAGCAAGTTCTATAGTGATTTGATCTATTTCATTTTGTGTTAGGGTTGGGGCTGGCATTTAAAAAAGTCTCACGATGGATAGGACAACCTGAAGAGTAATTTCTATATGGAGTTCCAAATAAATCTTTATTATCTAATTTAGGACACACGCATCCAGGAACTTGAAGCCAATAAGTGTGAAAATTAAAATTAAGTGGAAAGCCCCAAAGCTTTTGTAGTTCAAAATTCAAAATGGTCAATTCTGTGTTAAGATCTTCAAAGGTTGTTCTACTAGATTCTTTATATTTTTCAAACAGCTTAAAAATAGAAACGTGGGTTTCTAACAATTTAAGTCTAAGTTCTGGAGTGTCTTCTACCCCATTTATTTTAAAAATATTAGGATTAAGCTGCACTCCATCCTTCCCAAACTTTACTGTAAAAGCATCTACGTCATACTCTTCTTTTACGCATTTCATTTTAATTCCTCAGGGCTGTACTTGTACCGTTGTGGAAGCCACAGTAATTGGAAGTGGGGGTGGTACTAAAGATGCGTAAGTACCAGCAGAACTACCCCCAGGTATAATGACTTGGTGTGTATGATTATTATGAGCCGATATTAATTGAAACGCTAATAAACTGAAGTCAGTAACTAATTGACCTAAGTCTATGAAACCACTAGATAAAGTAATCTTATTGGTAGCTCCATCAATTTCTAACACATCCCCACTTGCTAAAGAGATTTGAGCCTTATCCTCTGCTCCATTTGCAGTTATAGTTAGTCCAGACTTAAAAACTATAGTAAGAAGGTTGTTTCCTGCATCCCACGTTTGAACTATTTCTCCGTTTCCAACACTTAACGTGGATTTTTTTTCTGTTTTTAAAAACTCTAAATAAGTTTGGGGGTCTCCCCACCACATAGAGTTTTCTGTCCATAACATTTTAGCTTCAAAAACATCTTTGGCGGTTCCGGGTGCTTTGTCTTGGGGTAGGAAATATCCCTCTGCGCTTTGAAAAACTCCCCCCTTTCTAATTAAAGAAAACTCCCCATCTTTATTAACGTGTTTTAGAACTCCATTATACTCTTCTTTAAGTATGGGCCCTATTGATCTAGTAGCCCCCGTAGAGTCTAAATCTAGGAGTTGTACTCCCCCAGCAATGATTATTGGGTTAGTTGTATCTCCTTGAATATATGAAACATAAACTATATCTCCTTCATTTTCTGAAAAAGATTTATTTGATAATCCAGAAGATTTATAATTAATCGGCCTCCAAATTCTTTCAGAATAATTATATTGACCCCCAAACCTATCTGTACTCTTAATATTTTCAATCTCTTGACCCTCTTTATCCCCACCTTGTATAATAGCAGAGTATGTAACTTGTTGGTTTTGAAACGTGAAATTTTCTGAGTCTCCAACATAGTGAACTTTCGTAATCATACAGCGATAAATTCCAAAATCCCTTTGGGTCTTATTTTTTAATAAAAATCTTGAATCGGGAGCGTTAGCAGATTGTCGAGAACCGTCAGATCTTAGTTTAGCCATGTTCTAGTAAAATCTCCAACATAGTTATTTGGTTCTTTGGGTTCATTCAAGAATTTCGTATCTAAGACTGATTTTTCAATCCCTCTAGTTAAAGAAAGTTCTTGAGTCCAACTATTTGCAGCATTTGGGTTAACGATAAACGTATCCTCATAACCCTCAATATAAAATAATTTACTTCCATTACTGGGAGATTCTTCTGGAAGTTCTAACACCTTCCCTAGTTTAATTCGGTTATCTCCTATAATAGTTGCTGAGCCGGATTCATAATATTCAGCATTGTCCCAATAATCTAAAATTACTTCATTATATGCTTGCACTAAACCCTTGTCAACCTTTTCCACTCCAACGTGAATCAAAGCATTGACTTCTTGAAAGAATAATCTTAACCCATGTCTTTTTATAGATGCTTGCTTCATTCTGGGAAAGCCGGATACTTGATCTTGATCTAGAAGTGCTTGAACCCCAGACTCTGCAGTTTGTTTAGTAGAATTTGGGACTAAATAAAATACATTATAACGAGAATGATTATCAGCCCCAAAATCAAATTCTATTAAATTAACCAAATCTAAAACTACTCTAGGAAGATTCTTAAACAACCCCTTGGTAGAATTAATAAAAACTCTATCTGTTTTAGCGTTATTTCTCAACCTCCAAGGAATTGGTCTGAAAATAATTTTAGGATGTCCAAAATCATCAGTTTCTACAAATAGTTCGTGTAACACTTCTATAGAATAAGTTTTTAATTGATCCCAGGCAACCCCATTTAGAGCAGACATTGGATTTTCTATGGGGTAATTACAAGATGTAGGCTCAAAAGAAAAAAGATTATTTATATTTCCATAAAACGGCACACCCCGTCTAAATGTTAACCCTAATGCTGTTAGCATGGGGGCGGGTAAGATCCATTGTAGGGATGCCACAGTAAGGGATTTATTAGTTCCAGCTTTAGTTTTAATGATGTCGGCTGGAGAAAACATGAGGCGGTGCAGAGTTTCAACTAAATTATGAACTTTTCGAGTAGTAGAAACATTTAATTGATTAGTAGCAGCATCTAATAAAGCTTTTTCAAATAAGATAGTATTATGCCAAATATTAGTTTGGGAGTAAATGCACCCAAAATCCTTACCCGTAACAGAATAACTAATTTGAACAGCTCCATCCGAGTTTACAGAACCTCTTTTAGCCACCCTTTCCACGTATCCTATACATCGTAACCTGTTTTTTTGATTAGCTAATAATCTAGGGGTAATGGCTGAATACTCTTTTTTGGGGATAAAGAGGTCTCCATCATTAGATAAATATATTAACAACCACGTTCCTGGGAGGATGTTGGCTACCCAGTCTTGGTCATTCGCTAGGGATATGCTAAACTCTCCTGCGGGATCTCCCAGTTGTTTAGAAAAAGTGGCTTGCACAATAGACAAACTAATGTCTACCAAATCAGCCCTAGCTAAGTCTGCGTCTGAGGTAGTGTTGGTAAAGTTTTGAATAGCCCAAGGGAAGTGGATTACTTGGCATTGGGCTGAAACGTTCCTTATATCGTTTGCCATTTTTATTGGGCCCTACCACTAGGAAGGGTGTTAAGTCTTCCAGTGTTTTTAACAACAGATGTTGTACCCATATTAAGTTTTTCTAGTTCTTTAACGAGTCGAGTCAACAGTTTATCAGTTTGGCCTGCTTGGGTATTAGTAGTTCCTGATAATGAGTTATAAACGCTTTGGCCAAAAGATGTATTTTTCTTATTTTCCGCCTCCTCTGCTAAAGAGTAGTTAACCATTTTAGCTGTTGGGGATAGACCATCCCCTCCCAACCCAGTGTTTCTTTCGGTTTGTGCTCTCTTTGATATTGCTACCTTTAACTGTGCTAGTCGTTGTGCTTCTTCTGGGTGCGACCATTGAAGATCGCGTTGAGACAAACCCCCAAATTTTGTTTTAAGGTCTGAAAATTCGGCCATATCTGCTTTTTGTGCTTCTGCCAACTTAGCACTCAATTCGGCCTTAGCTTCTGGATCATCTCCAACCATAGTATTCATCTGATCCTCGGTTAACGCCTCTTTTCCAGAAATAAAACTCGCCTTACTTTCCTCCCCTTCAACTCCCATAAAATTCAAAAGTTTTAAAAAGTTTTTATCTATTTGTAAAATGGCGGATCTAGCCTCAAGCATTGCTGGGGCTATTTTATCTCCTAATTGTTTTTCTAAGGTTTTTTCTATAGCCGCCAAAACCTCATGCTGTCCAGATAGAGTTTTATTAATCATTTTTAAATTACCTAAATCCGTTTCACCTTCTTGGATCTTCTGTATTTTCTTCTCTATCTCTTTTCGTTTGTCGGGGGAAGCTGTACTAGCTTGCTTAAGTAATTCGTCAACTTCAAGAGCTTCCCCCTCACTTTTAAGTCCAAAATTACTCATTACAAATCGCAATCTAGACATTCTTTTTTCTTGTCCAGCAGATTTTTTATTTGGGTCTTGTAACATGTCATTAATTTCGGCATCTGAGCCGAACATATCATCTAACATGCTAGTTACAGATTTAGACACAGCTCCCTCAGTCGATCCAGACCCAATCCCCAAACTTTTCATAACTTTAGCACTGGTAGTATTTCCAAAACCAGTCTTATTTAAATCAATACCAAACAATCCCCCACTACGAATAGCGGCTTGAATACCTCCCACACTACCGCCTCCAATATTAGCTTTATTGAAAGCGGTTTGAAAAAATGCGTTGGCTTCTCCTGTCGATCCCCTTATTCCCTGGTCTGCTCCAGAAATTAACCTACCACTACGTTCCATGTTTTTATTAGTCGCAACTAAGGTGTTAAACATAGACATAACTGATGCGTCAAACGTAAAGCCTCGTTCATTAAGATCAGTTAACATTGAAGAACTAATCTCTAAATAAGGCCCAAGTTCGTCTTTAATGCCACTAGCGATCAAGGCGGCTTGTAGAGTCATAACAGCCTTATCCGCTCCTTGTCCACCCAATACTCCTCGTAAGTTGGCTCCAGCGTTTAGTAGGGTTCCTCCGGTAAGACCCCTACCCCTCTCAAACTCAGCTCGTTGGATAATGTCTTCTTGGGTTGATCCCTTAGATCCAAAAACATCCATAGACTCAAACCTTTGCCTAGTTAAATCCATTGAATTTAGACCAGCATTGGTTAATCGTTGAGTATCCCTGGGGGCTATATCAAAGGCTCCCCTACCTCGTAATAAACTTTCATTAGGAGCCCCCTCTTTAAATGCGTTATATGAAACTCTAGCCTTATCTACCGCGTAGGCACCCCCCGCTAAAGCTACGGCCATAGCTCCTTTTTTCAGGAAACCTCCAGCCCTACCCCCCCTCCCTCCTCCTCCCGCCAAATCTTGAAGTGAATTTCTATTTTTTTCTAAAGCGACTATTTTTTGACTAACTCGAAAGATTTTTTCTTTTAAAATTAGTTCCTTTTCAGAATCCTTAATAACCTTCCCTAACTCTTTTGTATACCTCTTAATGGCTGCGTTGGCACTATCTATCTTGACTTGAAGCTTTTTAGCTCCTGCAACAGCCTCGTGTTTTAAAAATTTTCGGGCTTCGGGGCTGAACATATCCAATTTAGTGTTTTTAAAGTCTCTTTTTATTGTTTTAGACAAATCTAGTAAAGATTTCCTAACCCCAGAAGTATCCCCACTAATTTTTATTACTTGACTCATTAAGACTTATCCTTCAAATGAGGTGGGATATACTCAAAATCATCCCCCTCTAATTCTTTTTTATTTTTTTCAATTTGAGCATCAGCCCAGTCAGAAAAATCATCTATAATTTCTAAATTATTTTGTACTTCTCCAGTTTTCGTGTTTACTGAATTAATAAATTCATCGGAAAACTCTTTAGAGTGGAAAAATTGCAGAGCAAAAAATTCAATTATTAACTCTTCTTCTGTGTACTGATCCCAAATGGGGTCTTTCAATAAATAACCTAAAGTAAACGCTAGGTATGTTTTAGCTTGGAGTAAAAGATCTTTAAATTCCAACGGAATCTCTTTGGGAGGCCCCTTTGCTAGTAAGTATGCTATTTTCTTTAAATTATTGAACATACTATGTATTTCCAGTCGTCTCTATATCCTTGTCTGTCAATTGGAGTACTTCTGGGTCTCCCCAAATCTTTTTTTGCCATTCTTGTTCAAAAGCTAAAACTTCATCATATATTTTTTGAATAACGTTAAAATCATAAAGGTCATAACCACTATCGGACTCTTTCCACCAAGTTGGTGACTCCACAATAGTAAACTTCAAGTAACTTAAAACGTGGTGTAAAATTAGGACCTCTGCTTCCAACTCTAAAGTCGAGTTTAACACTCCCTTATGTCTTCCAATCAAAGACTTATCTTTCATAGTAGGAATTTTACTGGTAAAATCTCCAGTATAGTGATATTTAGTCGTATCCCCTCGTATATCTACACTAAAAAAATTCGTGGTTGGGGGTATATATTTTTTAAACTTTTCTTCAAACGACATGCAACTGTTCCTTAATTACTTAAATTATATCATTGTTACGGTCTATCACATTTAAGTATACCAAACCCTTCTATTTTTTGCAAATAAAAAAATCCCACCAAATGGTGGGATTTTAATTTATTGTTGTTCTTCTTTTAAGGATTTATTATTATTAGTATTTTATATCCCAAAACCCCTAATTCCTTCAAAATTCCACGTTCCTGACCAAACTCCTCGTGCGTCAAGTGAGCCTGAGCCTCCAGCAAACTTGACTCCAGTCATTTCATACGCTACGGTATCATCTATACGATTATAGATCTCCATCACTAAATCTGGCTGGGTTAGAATATCATCTATGTTTCTAGGATCTAACCCAAGAATATTAGCTGTATTTTCGTCTATCTTGAATAAAGTAACAGAAAAGCTTGCAACATGCCCAGTTTCTGCAAGTTCAGCAGAAGTGAGTTGGTCTAGAACGTCAATTCGAGTAAGTTGATTTTGGTGGTCAATGTTGACTCCACCCACAAACGCTACTTTTGTTCCATTTAATTTTAAGGATGCTTTGGCACCGGCTAACGTTTTAGTCATTGATTAATATCTTCTTCTAAAGTGTCTTTTAAAGATTTTATCACACTAGGATAAATATCGGTTTGGGTTAAAAGGTTGTTATAACCTACAGAGTCCCCAATAGTAATATCTACTAATTTTCCTTCAGAATCAGAAAACCACAATTTATTCATGTGTTTTTCTAACTCTATGAACTTTAACTGATTACCGGCTTGGATTGTTTTAGTTATATTTTTAAACTCGGGAGTATTTTTATTAACTTTATAAAAACCATCATCATCATCAGCTTCTATCCCTTCCGTAACATACGCAAAACTTTTTAAGACTTGTATTGGTTGCCCTTGTTGAATCTTATTAAATAGTTCTGTTGCTAAGTGTGGTAATAATTGTTGAAACAAAGTAGCTTTGGCCTTAGCTAAATCTATAGCTTCTTGCCTAGCATTTACTTGTTCTGTGATAGACAATCTTTGAAACTTACTCTTAGGTTGGGGGGTTTCCCCCCACTCTACGTTTTTCATTAAGCAGCCTGACTAATATCACCAGCAGTTATATCGATAAATACGAAGTCTTGACCCTGTACTGGTTTAATGTGAATTTGTATATTAGTGGTGTTTCCACTTTGAGTTACTACAAAAGTATCTTCTCTGAAACCTTGTGGAGCATCATCACTAGCAGTAATAATGTTCACTTCAGGAGCGTTTAAACTTATAAGAATGCTTCTTACAAAAGTTTTAATAGAAGAAGCTTGCCCATTAGAGACTTTCTTTCCAACAAAATTAGCTTCAACTTCCTTTCTAATAGTTTTTGCAACAAATTGTGCAGCTTCTACTACTGAACCACGGTTATAAACGAAAGATGAGTCAATGGCATAAGTAGTGTTGTCAACAACAACTCTCCAACCACCCCCAACTTTTTCTACAAAAAGGATACCAGCTTCAATGGCTTCTTCCACATCTAAATTGGGGTTGAAATCTCCCAATGGTACTCCAGTTACTGGATTAACTGCATGGCCCACATTTAATACATTCAGGAATTTATGGGTCAGTGGCTCCCCTACTGGGGTTCCTAATCTAATCCCAGCATCTAGCGCAGCTTTGACGTGCGGCTGTTTCCAAACAGAATTACCTAGAGCATCTATGATTTGGACGTCTTGAATTGCCAATTGGAATTGAAAATCTCCCATAGTTCCAGCTTGGTTATAAGCAGCTGATTTAGTAGTAGATCTGAAGCCCCCCATGCCCTGAGCCTCTTTTCGATTCTTAATAGAGCCTCTCACAGCCAAATGAGAAGATGCAGCTGCAAGGACACTAGCAATAGTATAAGTAGATCCTGCGTCAGTTACTCCCAAAGTAATATCTGAGGTCGCATTTTGAGAAATACAAGGAATTACTACATTCCAATCTTCGGCCAAAGAAGCACTAAAGCCATTAGAGAAATCAGAGTTTACAGAAGCACCTAAAGCACCTCCAGTTAAAAACACATTTGTAACGTTAACTGGTAATCCAATAACTGGGGTAGTAGCTAAAGTAGCTTCTACTCTATTAGAATCAGAATTGATTATCTCTAAAATTTCGTATTGAAGCCTATATAACGTTAGGGGGGAGAGAATGCTGGTAGATGCGATAGAGTCTAACTCTACTGCTTTTTTAGCTGCTAAAGTAGTAGTTACTAAGGTAGCTAAGTATCCTACTTGAGCATTGATAAAATCTACTAATTCTTTTATATTATAAGAGCTGAGAGAAATGCTTAGATTAACAGAACCGTCTGTTTGATCCCCAGCTAAAGTAGTAGTTAGGGTTTTAGCCGCTTCAGATACTCCAGAAATTACTAAAGCTGCCGTAGTTGCATTACCTGTATAATCTATGGTAGTAACTTGCTGAGCTGCGTTTTCTCCCAGGCTTTCTACAGTATCATTCAACTTGTTAATAGTAATAAGTTTTTGTAAGCTAGTAGTTCCATTTGCAATGGTAATAGAAAGATTATTACCCTCTACACCCCAAGCTCTATCTTTAACTACAAAAAGCGGGTTAGTAGCAGTGGCTTCTAAAAGTGTTCTAGAAGCTTGAGTACTAGAATTGGTTTTCCATATCATAAAACGCCCAGCACCATTAACTCCTGGTGTTTTAGATGGTCTAGTAGCTGCTAAAGCACAATCAACAATCGGGCCTGACCCATACTTAGCAATGAGAGAGCTTAATTGAGCTGCTCTAAACACAGTAATTCCCTCTACATCCCCCGGAGCCCCTTTAGTAGATTCTCCCACTAAAAATAAGGTATCATTACTTTCTAATGATGATCCAGCGGTATTGTCCACCTTAGTCAGAGAATAAACCCCAGGCTTTAGAATGCTAGCTCCACCGAAAGATTTTTTAATTGCCATTTTTTAATTAACTCTCAATTATTAGTATTTTTGAAGACAAGAATCATAACATTCAAGTGTTTCTGTTCCTGACAATCCTTGTGATTTAAAGAAAATTTCCACCTCTTGTTGTTGATCTCTGCGGATTTTCTTTTCTAAAACAGCTTTATGAAACCAAATCAAAAAAGTTTTGTTTGCTTCTACTGGTTCTCTTTTAAACTTAATTTTACTCTTTTTACTCATATTTCAATTATAACATATTTAAGCATTATCATCTGGTTGTATTGTAAAATCTTCTATTCCAAGAGTTGCAGCGTCAGCTACATCCCTATCAATCAAAACTACAGACTCAACATTATCAGTAATTTGGATAGAATCAGCTAACCAATTGTCTTCCACTTTTCCACTAATAGTTAAAAATCTGGTGTAGAGTAAATCCGCTTGGTAATCCATATTTCTAGCAAAATCAGATCCTTGGAAGGTAGTACCAAAAAAACACCTATTTAATAAATCTTTTTTTCTAGAAAGGATAAAGTATTTAACTAAAGTATAAAGAAACTTCGTAAAAAGGGGTTCTTTTGTATGAACCCCCAACAACACTTTAACATTACTAACTAAACCCCTGATTTCATTTCTCGTAAAATTGATTCCAGATTTTATATCACAAAAACCCACAATATTAGGGGTTGATCCTGCGTCTATTTGAAATTGTTTGGCCCCTAGAGTATTTATGATCCCTCCAGTGATTATAAACTCGTCTTGGTTCACATCTTCAAAAACGTGGTTGGCGTGAATAGTAGATAGATTCACAGAATCTGAAACATAGACCGTCCCAGTAGTGGCGTCATAAGAAGTTGGCGTAAAGTTATTTACTATGATAAGCCCCGCTAAAGTGATTGGATCAGTGATAGCCTCTTCTACTATCCCGTGGTAATCATCTAAAGATGCTAATCTCACATCTTCATCGTCACTCAGAAGTTGTATGGATACACATGGAGTTTTAGTTTCTGCTGTGGGAAATGAGTGTACAAAGGATACATCGTTAAGAATCTCATTTTTAATCCGATTTAATTCTGGGACTCCATACTTAGACACTAAATACGGCTCTGTGAAGGTTCCAAAAACATCATCTATAAGAGTAGGGGTAGCTTGAAGACTATCAAAACCCTCTCTAAGTACGGATTCGATTACTAATTCTGGAAAAATGAAAGCCATTATAAACTCGCTAATACTCGTTGAATTTCTGCTTCCACCCATTTTTCGGCTTCAGCAAATAAATGTAAACCTTTAAACCCTGGGTGCCACCAAGCTGTACCATTTTCAGAAGTAGTCCTAAAAGTGTAATACAGGGAACTAACCCTTTGATTCGTTTCAGACCCATGAATATATTGATATTTAGTCAAGTTAAATAAATTTGAGACTGGGCCTTTAGCAACCGCAGCCTTACCCTCTATAATTTTTCCAGAAGCATCTTTAAAAGTTTTAAGAATACTTTGACGCAATCCTTGGGCATTAAAAACAGTGACTTTCTCCAGAACTAGTTTTAGGGAAGATGATTTAGAGTTTTTAGCATATGGTCGATGTTGGTTAGGAACGTGTGCATACTTCCCGTTCTTGCCTTGTTGCACCCACGGTTGGCCTACTCTAGGCCCTGCTGATACTCTCGCTTGGGATTTTAATAATTTATCTGTTAAATTATATCCTGGAGCCCCAACCTCTAAAGCATTTACTATCCCATCATCCTTTAAACTAATAATATAATCCAACTCTCCAATCTTATCAAACGACAACGCATTTAGATAGTCAACTCTAGTAGAATTTAATTTTTCTTGAGCACCCATGACAATCTTAGAGTATGCAGCATTAGCTATACCTTCAATAGCCGCCTGTAAGTCTTGTTCCACCTCATAAGCAAGGGTTTCTATGTTTTTCCCCAACCCCTGTGCCATAAAATTTATATTAAATTCTGCCAATTCTCTTTTCAACCCAATTTAAAGCTACAGGAGTTAGTGTTATGTGATTGGGGGGGATAAGTAATAATAACTTTTGTTTAACCAACCCCGAAACTAAAAGTAAGCTAAATTCAGTAAGTTGACTAATACAAACTTCTTTATTACAACCCCCGCTTAGTAAAAAAACTTCTCGTAATACATCTTTCTCTAAGGGACTGATATACATTATAATTATATCATTTAAGTTTTGTAGAAGGATTTTGAAAATCTTCTACTATTTTTTCCTGAATAATTGAAAGATCTTCCTCATCTACATTATATAATTGGCTGAGAACTCCAATATTTTGGGTCTCAGATTCCCCTATCCCAAACCTAAGCCTAATTAATTTTTCACTATGCGGGGATAGTTTAGATAATTCTTCTTTAACTTTTTGTAAAAGTGTAAGTTTTAAAACCTCAGCGTAAATGTCTTTTTGGGCTGGATCAAACACTTCTTCCCCAATGCGATCTTCTTCAAAAATAGTAGTATCTAGGGCTGATAAAAATATAATTTCTGTATTGATTTGTCTAGCTTTTTTTATCTTACTTATGGGAACTTTGATAAGATTTGCTAATTCTGAATCGGTAGGCTCTCTATCGTTTTCTAATACAAACTCTCTAGTATATCTAGTAATCTTATTTAATACTTCTCTCATGTAAACAGGGATTCTAATTATGTCAGATTTGTTGTAGATAGCTCTGGAAATAGCTAAATCTATCCAATAAGTAGAGTAGGTAGAGAATTTCCAACCCAACTTATAATTAAACTTATCTATAGCCTTCATGAGTCCAAGACTTCCCTCTTGTCTCAAATCATCTAAATCTAACCCCCTATTTTTAAAACGAATTGCCCTAGAGAATACTAATCGTAAATTTTTATAAATTAATTTCTGTTTTATGGCTTCAACTTTCATTGAAAAGATTTTTAACTTTTCTATAGCTGTTTTAAAAGTATTTAAGAAATGTGGATTGGAGTAGGGAGAATTATATAAATCTTCAAGGTTTGTATTTTGTTGCGTTAATAGATTAATAATAGCTGGGGGCAAATCTTTGTTATTTGTATGTTTATGTAAAAAATAAAAATATTCATATTCTTCAACAACATTTAACTCTACAAATACTTCTTTAATCTTTTCAGTTAAAGTCATAACCTCTTTATATCGTTTAAAAAGATACTTATTCACATCTATAAAAAATTTAGGATTTAAATTTAAATCTAAAAGATTTTTACTAACTTCTTCAAGTGAATCTTTGCTAACCAAATAAGAGTTCAAAGTATCAAAAACTTTTTCATTCAATTCTTCTGGAGAGAGTGTTTCTTCTTTACAAGGACGAACCCACTCACTATAAGTACCCTCTTCACAACTTTCTAAGAACGAACTAAGCTCCTTTTGTAAAGCTTCATTTTTATAATATAAGGATAACATTTCATTTTCATATACTTCCATATTAAAAAAAAGGTCTACTTCCTCTTCTTTAGTAAGGAGTTTATCGTTAAGCTTATGACTCCGAGGAAAGGTATTAGTGGATTGATACATTATAGAACCTCTAATTAAGGAATATTATAATGTAATAATATCAAAATTAGTTTAAAGAATCAACTAGATTGGATTAATCTTATTGGGTGGTAATTCGGTGCCAGTAAAGTCGTTTCGTCTCACAAGAAACTCTTTTTGTAGAATCCACTGTTCTGGACCCTTAACTTGCTTTATCCCGGCACCATCGTCTACTGGTACAAACCTATTAGAGTGAAGAGCACGAATAGCTCTAAATTGTACTGCTGCTTCATAATGAATCGTATAAATAGATCCGGTAGTTGGACCCCTTCCCGTAACCCAAACAATAGACCCGTTGTTATCTATATTAAAATCTCTCTCTTGATAATACTCTACACCATTAGAACCCATAATAAAATTTACTCTACAGGCAGAATATTTTAAAACATCAGGAGTAGCTGTTTGTCTCTGTACATTTTGAGTAAAAATCTCTGTATAATCCATTAATTCCACAAGTGTAAAATAAAAAAGCTCTATTCCAATAGGAAAAGTCGCTGCTACGGCATTATCTAAAACCCAACCTTCAGGAAAGTTGTGGGGTTGAAGGGTTTGGGTTTGAAGGAAGCTATGAGTACATATGGGATGCCTATCAATAAGTCCTGATCCATTACAAATTGTACAACCCAAATTATGTTCAGCACCATCTATGGATTTGATGTTTGGACAAAAAGATGTACGGAAAACCCGTACTCTCACTGCATGTTCTGCTAAAAGATTTTCTAATTTACTTATTTCCATATCAACTCTATTTCTTTGAGCAGATGTGGATTTTTTGGGAAGAATTACGGGTTTTTTTACCTGCCAACCATATAAATTTTTAGTATTGTTAGAAGGTTCCCCAATATTAGACAAGGGTTAATCCTTAATAAGCTGAGCAGCATCTTCTTTGGATATTTTTAATGCTTGGAGTAAGTCCTCTTCAGAATAGCTCGGGGTTGCTTTGCGTAATTCTACTTCTTGTAGTTTTTGTAGAGCTTTTTCTTTTTGTACGTCAACCCAACTACGATCTTCCCCTTTGATAATCAAAGATTCTAGGTTACTCAAGTCTGAATCTGATTTTTCAATAGGTTCTGCTTTTTCAGCAAACAAGAAAGATTCAGAGTTTATATGAAATTTACCGTTAGTTGAAAATAAATTTTTTCCAAACCAACTTACAGATTTAGCTACGTTAGCAACTAATTCGGGTGGAGTTTTATCTCCCTGACTGCCATGTGCCTCCGAACCATTTACTAGCAAGTCTTCCTCAGCACCTTCTTCTTTAGCTGTGGGGTTGTAGGTCTCTACTTCTAAACTGACTACTGGAACTTCTTCTGTATTTGGGTTGTAAGCTGTTACATCCAAAGACTTTTTAAGTTGTAACTCATTTAACACTGACGCCAACACTCGTTTGTTAGAAGCAGATAAATGAGGCATGGCTTTCAAAATCCCCTCTTTACCCAAAGATTTTACTAGTGTTAAAACTTCATTATAAATACTCATGCTTAAACCTTTTTTATTACTATTATATCATAGGTGAATATGTAAATCTTTATAAGAGTTAGAAAGCAAGTCTAATAAAGTTTTAAGTTTAGTTGTGATGGGATCTTCTATTGCTGTTGATTCTAGAAGGGTTTCAACCACACTTTCTTCTTTTGTTGGGAGAGTAATATACTCTTTGGCTAAAAGGGTACTAAAAAGAGAAGCTAGAGGGATGGATTTAAAATTAAACAGGTGTTCAAATCCCCCCTCAACTGAATGCACACCCTTTACCATGCCTGAATACAAACCCTCTTCTGCCTTAACCAACTCCAAAATTAAAGTTGGGGTCAGATTTATGCAACAAGGAGCGTCCCCCAACATGTGGGTTTTCATGATCTCTAAAATTTCTGCATATAATGGATGCTGAATAGCAACATTCATGTCCTGAGCATGTAGCCCAGTTTCGATAGTAGCTGTTTCTAACCCCTGCTCTAATGAGACTTCTGATTTATTAAATACTCCTCCAGACCACAACTCTTGTTGTGTTTTGTGATAATCTATAAACTCTGTTATTTTCTTTGGAATGGAGTTATTGTTTATTTTAGCTTCTTGAAGTTTAGCATATATTTTGTCTAAAATTTTATTGTGTAACTTCAGAGCATCATTTCTTTCTGACTTAGAAAAATCAGAATGCCCCCCGTGATAATAATCCAGATATATTGGATTTCCTTTCTGAGTATACCCAATAAGGGTTCCTTCATGAGAAATATCTAATAATTGGTCACTTGTTTTCATTAAATTACTGACACCCCCCTCCTATTATAATAAGCTGCTAGCTTATTTATGATAGCTGTATCATCGTTCATACGACTTCCAAATAGAAGGTTTTGATACTCTTTAATAGTAGCTGAGTATGAAGAATTTTCAGCAGATGCAGTAGTGGTAATTGATTGACTGAGCCCATCTAAAGATAAAGCTTGAGAAGCAATACCAGCCCCCAATACTAAATTACCCGCTACAATCAAAGCTTGAATCGCAGCAAGTAGTCCGATAGCTTGGTTTACCAATACTGGAACTTTACCGTGGGCAAATCCAGCAACGTATTTAAGTTTCCACAAATGGGGGACGTGTTTCAACTTGAATATTTGAGGAAAGAATCCATTTACACTATTTATTTGTAAATGACTAGCGGATCTCGTATTTGGGCTTAGTCTCACTACCCCATCGTGGGGGCTTAACCGAATCCAAGAATTAGGTATAGTTTGTACAATTTGAGGAGCTCCTAACTCATCTTTGTACGCTATGACTTCTATAGAATCTATTTGTAACACTGGAATATTGTCTAAATAAAAACTGCCCCAATCCGCATATTGATTAAAAGAATAATCTCTATCCTCCTCTATTTGAGTCGGAGTAATAAAAATATCGAGTTTATGCTCTAAATCAGATATTGCATTATCTATGTAAAGCTGAAAAACTTCATCAGATAACTCTATGTTCCTACCATCGACAATAGGAACTCCAAACAAATAAGACTGTTTTAATTCTTGAACCGTAATGATGTCGGAGACACGAGTGCGATTTAGGTTTGTACTAAAGACACCATTGTTAGATCCAAATACTGGCATATTCTATCCTTACTTTAAATAAGCTTAACACCCATTTAGGATGTTTCTAGTTAGTCCCGCATTGACATATCCTAACAATATGACAGAACCATTACCTAAAGAATCTTCTTGAATTTTAAAACTTCCTCCCACTAAGTCTAAAGTTTCCACTTCCGTAAAAGTAATTGATAATATACTTCTATCGTCGGTTAGGGGGGTAAAAACTTTTGGTAAAACAGATAAATCTTGGTTATTAAAAAACCCAGTAATAATGGCCGTTGCTGGAGGAACTCTACGTAGGTTTAACTGTTGGTCCCAAAGTCTGATTACCAGTGTAGTCTCCGATTCTGGAGCAAAACCCAAAGTTCCTATCTCTATGAAATTATTAAGGGTTGCTGCACTATTTAATATTTTGGCAGTAATCATTTAGGGTCCCCAATTCAAATAAAATGCTGTTCCTAATCCCAAAATAGATAAAATTGGAGTAATCCAAAGAATTATTTTACGTAGATTAATCATAAAGTTAGGAACAAACTCTACTTGTTTTACTCTTTCGTTCAACTCCGTTAACGTTTCGTGAATTTCTTTTGCTTCTTCCTCTCTGTTAGCAATCTCAAGATTTAAGCGTTTTTCGTTAACTTGCACACCTTTGATATGCTCTTCTAAAAGAAGATTTTGTTGTCGATCTTCTTCTTTGATCCACTCAACATCCTTCATAACTAGCTTTAAGTTAGATTTTAACTCAGAAAGCTCTGATTTAAAATCAGATTTTAACTCAAAAAGCTCAGATTTAAAATCAGATTTTAAGTCAGAAAGCTTAAGCAGAATATCAGAAAATTCTTGATTAGTTGCCATATTTAAAATTCTATAAAAATTAAAAATAAACCCTATCTTATTATAACATTTATTTTAAAGCTAAAAAGGTTTTTATAGTTAAAACTTTATCTATTACTAAAAAATTATCTGTACTTCTAGGATATTCAATGCTTTCTGTAGTATGCCCAGACTCGTTATAAATTATAAAAACTGCCCTAAACTTTCCTACCGAAGTGGGGGTAAACGCCACATTTCTATAAAGACCCTCCCCGAGGTGGGTTAAGCTGAAGGGAGATCCTACTACGGTGGCACCAGTAGATACATCTCTAACAATGGCTTGGGGAAACTTTCCAACATTACCGTCGGTAAGCAGAAGCTCTAAGGGTAGTGGGTCTCCGAGATCTACTAGTATGTGTTCGGAACTCATGTTCTTTTAATTTCCGCATCAAACGTCATTATAGCCGCGACAATTAACCCTCATCTTGACGGATGTTGTGCCCACAGAGTGATAAATTACTCTAAAATAAAGTCCGGTCGGTATAGCGCTTGAAATAGCTTCACTCAATACCGTAAAAAATCCAGTTCTAGGAATTTGGATGGTTTGCCCAAAAGTATTTACTACCAATCCCGCCCCATAACCTAAAACATTATCTTTATCAACTATCTGTACTGTAATTGAATCTCCAAAGACGTGATCCTCTGTTTCAAACCCAGCACCCCTTAAGTATTTTACAGGTAAAACCATATCTCCGGCAGTATTTGTGTTTGCAGTAGCAATAAAATTATATCCAAATTCTCTCAAAACTATATTATGTGATCCAATATAAGTTTGAGTTCTAAGAATAACGGGCTTTTCAGCCACGATCGTACTTTGGGCTGAAAAGTCAGTAGAGTATAAGTCCTGACAAATTTGATCTAAAGTCTTTGTGGGATATGAGTCTGTTACGGAATCATAGTAATTAATAGAAAGCCAGCGTTTACTTTCATCTATGTAATAATGACCCAAATCTTCATAAAAATGATGTTTTTGAGTTAAGCCTTCAATAGCCACTTTAACATCTAGACTTACTTCATATCTAGACATACCGTAAACCCTCTAATAATAAATAACTAGTTCCTGGTACAGCCAATACCACACTTCCTTGCTTAGCTTCTCTTAAAGAAACAACCGTAATAATTTCATTAGGGGCCATAAATTTCCAAAAACCTGGGATGGCATAACTTGATTCTCCGTTCCCACTTCCCCCCGCAATATGTCCATGAGCTGCTATTGGGCCAAATAATCCATTAACACTACTATGAAGCCTGATTGTAAGATTCACATTATTGTTTGTAGAGACTATGTGTATGTTTGAGGTTATTTTTATATAAGCTTCTGGACCCGCTAATTGAATACCATTATTATTAAAAACAAAACTCGGATAATTAGTTATCATGTCCCCATCTATGGGCACTTCTGTGTGGCTTAGGTTATTGATATTAGTTGTAATATCTTGATTTATTTTTTGAGCAAACACCCAAATTGCAGTTGGTGTAGCCTGAAGATGATTTAAACTCATACCTCCCGCCTTCTTATTGAAGCAGCTACCAGAACATGTCTATTAGACGAAGAAATAGACATATTAACGTTTTCGGGAGTTGCTGGCGTAGTAATTAATTTATCATCCACAACTCCGTCAGCTCCGGATAATTCAGTTAGGTCTAATTTTCTAGTCCAACTAGAACCATTATTAGTAAATCCCATGTTGTTTTTACCGCCCCCTGAAACTAAAAACACGTAACCTCCCGCTAGTGTATTTACGTCGGCGTCTAATACATCTGTTGCTCCCGTCCCAGAGTCAGAATTTATATCTATTATTGGAGTAATTTGCTCCACATATTGTAACAATACAGTAGATGTTCTAAAAGTATCTGGGGCCCCCGAGGTCCAGTTAATTGTAAGAGTATTACCCACCATTGAACTGATTGTAGATTCTTTAAAATAATAATACGTAATGCCAACTTGTTGCCCAGAAATAATGGTTTGAGACACTAATGGGGTTCCAGTTTGTCCTCCCACCACTATTGAACTAACCGCAGTAGGAGTAGTCTTTTCTTCCCAAACCACCCCCGCTATCAGTAATCTATCAGTTCCTGTTGATAGGGCTGGATTTGCTCCTTGAGTCCAATTATTAACAATAGCTATATTTTGTGGAATGAATCCCACAAATAGTGGGTTCATTTGTAATGCGAGGGTCTCTGAATCTACTACAAATACTAAATATTGTATGTTACTTCCTATGAAATTCTCTCTAAGACTTAATGCTCCGCTGGTAGTATTACTGAGAACATACCATCTACCGACTAAGAGGCCGTGTCCAGGTTTAAAAACTAATCCTTCACTTTGAACTAAAATAGTGTTAGCATCTGGGTATCCTATAGCCATAATGCTTGCGGTCGTACTTAAAAGATTGGCTCTTGCTAACTGATATCTTGAAGTTGCTGGATTATAGGTTAGTGGATGAACTCCAGCTGTGGGAAGAGTAAAACCGTGAGCAGTTTGAGTTATAGTTCTAGTTGACTTACTAGTCCTCCAATCATTGACGTTAGTCCCAAACTTACGCCAAACTCTACCAGTTTCATCAATATAAATAGTACTAATAGGGGCCGCCTGACCTACAGGCGACCCAGTTCCCCCAGTAATATAAAGTACTGTTTTTCCATCAAAATCAGTACTTATTATCCCAAATTCCTCTATTCCAAAGGCGTCGTTACTATTTATTGTCATTAGTTACTTAAAGTGCATTTACATAATTTAAGCGTCTGATAGAATATCGAATACCATTAGCATCTGTAGTATTTAACACCAAGTTAATAGCTTGTGTTCCAGCAGATCCAGTAAGAGTAACACTAGCAGAAAAATTAAAGTTAGCTCCTAATTTTTTCTTGTTCGTAATATCATCACGAACGGAAGTAGCATCAGCTCCAGCATGTCCATTATGAAATGCTGAAATTACAAAAGTTTGTACTGCAGTTGGATCTCCTTGGTCGTGGGCGACTACTTCCCAAGAGACTCGTTGACAAACATCAACCAAAACAGAGTCTACTACAGTAGGAGTACTTTGAGCAATATTAGCTGGTCCAACCTTCGTTTGCAAAGCTTCGAGGGCAGTTTCTAGTTGTTGAATATTCTGCTTTGCGGTTTGGTTATCTGATATAGTGACACCCGTGTAAGTGCCCATATTTGCTGCACCTTGGGCAATACCTACAGCAGCCGTTAGTTGGTCCACGTTTCCGTCTATTTTTTGAATAGCGGCTTCGCCAGTATCTCCAGCTATTGGATTACCCGTACCCGGAGTGTATCCAGAAGAAAGATTAATACCAGTCAAAAACTGCCAATCTATATCAGATATTTTAACAACAACGGTTCCATTATAATTTACAAGGGCTCTATTTTCCCCTCCATCAGGATCTGGCAAATAAAATTTACAAATAAAGGTATCTTCTGCGACCAAAGCTGTAGTAGCTGCTACAAACGTGATATCTTTATCCCCAACTCCACTTTTTGCAGAAATTCTTAAAAGGGCGGGAGTACCATCTGCATCAGAAATGATATGCTCACCAATAATAAAATCGGCTGGTACTAATACTGCTCCAGAATCATCTGAAAAGGGGCTAGCAACTACATCTCTAACCCCCACTCCTTGGGTATCGTTGGTAACAACGGAAACGGTTTCATTACGCCACTTACCAATAACTGCGCTCGCGGTTCCATTTAATGCCCAATCAGCAGGAGCTCCAGCATTTGCGGTTTTTTGGTACAGTGTACCGTTATCATAACGGACCAAAAGGGAGCCAATTGGGGCATCTCCTTGATCACCCGTTCCAATCGGAGCTGTGTTGGTAATGAGGATGGCCGCTACGGGAGAATCCCCATTTTCTTCAAAAAGATTAAAACCTAATTCAACCCCCTGCCTAACTCTACTCATAATATTTCCTCTACTTAAATTTTATTGTTTTATTCTAATTAATGTGACTTTAATGGGAACTATATCATTATTTGTTATTGCTAATTCAAAGTTTAGCCCAGTTACTTGTGCTGTTACTTGTAATGTTATCACAGATCCGGCTCTGTTATAAATTTGGTCCTCTACTCCCACCCCCTTTTTTTCTGCTACCAACTTTAATGTTTTTAAACGGGCTCCTATAGTTGTTTCAAAAATTAAAGTGTATTCTACAACTCCAGTCCAACTAGTAAAAGGAAAAGAGTCAATTACTTCAGTTGTGCTGTTTAATACTATTTTTTGTGTTGATGTAATTAATTGTTTGGTGGACGAGGCCATTTAGTATCCTGCTTATAAAAACCATGTATTTTTGGCCCAAATTGTTATACTACACCAAACCAGAAATTATGTCAATAGTTTTAATTATAAGAATAGGTTAATCTATCATCCCACACATGAACAAACTCTATAGAAGAGTTAGCCCAAATAACATTTACGTCAAGCCCAACACACTCTATTTTTTGGATTTTCCAAGCTGGAGCTGCATTGGAAGTTCCTGGAAGAGCTTCTCCTAAATAAAGTACCCCTCCACCTACATCATCTAATCGTTTTTTTAAACCCGTTGACTTATCAATCGTAACTACTGGGTTGCTGGTAGTACCGTAATACTTTCCAGAAAAATCTACTAAAGTGGTTCTATATGCTACAACTGGTTCTGTTTCAAAGACATGGCTCCCATGTTCTTTATAATTGTATTGTTTTCGTGTCTGGAAGGGAGCGGTAATATAGGCAGCATCAGCTACCAGATAAGCTTGAAGATCCGCTAATTTTTCTCTATTGTTTTTTTCTGAAACTATAAGTTTTGTATCGGAAGCGAACTCCTCTATTCGCACCTCAACCATTGCTGCCAAAGATGATTGAATGAAAATAATTTGTCCTTCTCGCAGCTTAGCCGCATCTTCAGCACTAAGGTTTATTTCTCCAAAAACCGTTCCATCAAGCGTTAGTGGGATGGGGCCAACTTCTGCCCAAAATTTGTTTCTAAACAAATTTAATCCTCCACAACCTCAATTCTTACTGCACTAGAAGTCCGTACAAAATCATTAGTTGCAATCACATAAAAAAACTCGGCTGGCATGGAGATGGCCGCATCTGTTGAAGTGGGAACAGCTAGAGAGTCTGTTCCAAACCAAATATAGTTTGATGCAACTCCAGCAACCCTAAGTAAGTTACCAGTCCCAACTCTTATTGCAGAAGCAAAAGCGTTTGGGATAACTTGGATGGGCATGGCTAGTGTTGTAATAACTTTATCAGCCTTAGCAACATCATTAAACTTTAACTGAGGGATTTTTGCCGATCCAGCAGACTCTTTTTTTATCACATATGTCATTATTTAAGCCTTTGTTTCTTCTTAGGAAGCTTTAAAGTAGTAGGAATTTTTGATTCTACTATAGGATTTTTGACCACCACCTCACCTAACGCATTGTACCCGGCAGCAAAACAACAATCCTCATTAATAAACCAATCTAAAGCTGTTAATTTAGAGAAGGTTTTTTGAGTTTTTCCACACCTGCAATTAGCTTTAATCATCTTTTATCCTTTTAACTCCTTTGTTATTTTAACATATTTAACGTGGGTTTAGGTGTTTTAATGATTATAAAGTTGTGTAAACCCAAACTTTTTAGTAGCTTTTCTAATAATTCCTTTTCTTGTTTTTTAACCCCCTTTAAACACAGCTCTGCTCTATGTTTAAGAGTTCCTTCAGAATCATATGTATATAACATATAACCCCCACACAACAACTCTACTTCCATGTAGCTCACATTATTAATGACTTTTTTTTTCAGTGGTTTTTTTCTAATGGATGCTACAAAAAACTCCTCCAACCCCAAGCCATAAATAATATCTTGAATTACTTTTAAAGCTCTCGTTTTAGTTTTAGTTAAATATAATTCATTAAGTATGGGAAATTCTTCAAAATAATCAAAGGTTTGTAATCTAAGACCATTAGAAGCTATTTCTATACACAATTTAACATTAGGGTTAAACCTTCTGTGAGAAGAGCCAGATTTTTTTACTATCCTGAAAGGTAAAATGTTTGAAGTCATAAATCTCTCCAGCACTCTTTATAGTATATCACTAAAATAAAAAAGGGAGACTTAATAAGTCTCCCTTTAGTCAGAATTGGAGTTGAACTACATATTAGCCTAAGTTTTCTATAATTACATTCTTTTTAGGTGCTGTAATTAGAGGAGCTCCATAAATCAATTGGTTCCATCGATATGATGTATCAATTGTCGCCAAATCGTATTTAACCATTGAGCCCAATTGTTTCCAAACTACTACCTCTCCATCGTTTTGAAGCAAGAAAGCCGTAGCAGTGCCTGGAAGCTTAGCGTTGAAGTCAACATTATGAGCTACACCAGAACCAGCTGGGGCAATCCGCTTGGTAAACAAATGACCAGTGGTTGTTCCTACTGGAGCACGAAACACATTGAAGTACAGTGGAGCACCAGTGTAAGTAATTTCAATAGTTACTTTGTCACCAGATGCAACAGCTCCATTAATTTCTGTAGCAGCTGTAGTTTCGCCATCAGCGTATACTGCACTAATTCTATAACTATAAGTTCCGGCATCAGCAGACGCAAATTCGCTAGCAGCATCGGCTGGGGTAGCAAGGTTAGCAAGAGTTGGGGCGGCACTTGCACTAACAGTAGTAGTCAAAGGAGCTTGACGTGGACGGTTAAACAAGCTGGGCTTAAACTTAAAGCTAAGAGCGCCATTATGCTGAGGAACCATTTGACCAGAGTTAATAGATGTACCTGGAGCAAGTAGTTGTTTTGCATAGAATTGTCGGCTGAACCGGCTATGGGTATCGGTTCCAAGAAACATACAATCAGCCATGCCAAATCCATTCAAAGAACGCAAACCAGCTTGTTCCAACAAGTCATCATCCAGTGATCCACCTCTAGCATCAATGAAAACTGAACCAGTATCCACTGTGTCAAAACCAGCCATTGCTGTAGAGAGATATTGGGCATCAGAACCTTTTACTAACATTTGTTGCTCAATACCATCATACTCTAAAGAGTTAACTGTGGAATCAGCAGAAAACATGAATCTTTCATTACGAGAAAGAAGTTCGATGGTTTTGTTTTTAGTTTCTCGTGCAACAACTGGACCATGAGCCGCAGCAATCAAGGTAAGATTGTGGTGTACTTGGGCTTGAGTACCAAGATACTTACACATACCAAATTCTCGATTATATTTAGCATCTGTACTAGTTGGATTTCCACCCATTTGAAAGAATGGAGATACTTCTTGACCATAAGAGTTTTGAACATTATATTCAAACACTTCTTGATCTACTTTTTCTTTCCCGATATCTTTCCACAAACGGAGGTGTTCTACTGAGTTTGTAACCAACTTCAGGGTGCGATCCAGAGATTCTACAGCTAGTGCTGAACCTCCAGTCAAAGAATTTGGTGCTGTTGAACCATAGTTTTGAGAAATAGATAGAGCTTTTTGAAGTTCTGCTACTTCTTGACTAGTGTGGGCTCCAAACCCAGTTACGTCATAATTATTAGCGAATTGTGCTTCATTCATTATTCTTACCTTTTAAAATTATTGTCGTTATCTGTAAATTTGTTTAGTTGTGTACTAATTTAACTTTTTCTGTTTAAATAGTTTTCTACATCTTTTCTAAGGCTTGGATCTGATAAATTTCCAAATTGTTCCATTTCTGCAATATGCTCAATTTTAAATTGAGGGTGAGACTTGCTAAGTACCAAATCTTCTACTGCTTGAAGCACTTCTTGACGAGAATATGCTGTGGGTTCCATTTTCTTTTGAGACTTTTCTATAGCAACTACAGACTCAATAGACTTTCTCGCTTGGGGTTTAGATGCCATATTAGCAAAAGCTTGTTTCATCTCTTCCACGGATTTTTTAAGATCAGAGTTTTCAGCTTGAAACTTAGCAGCTGTAGCTTCTACTGCCCGAGCAACTACTTGTTCCATTAATTTCTGAGATTTTTCAAGTTCTTGCTCTTGGTTTAGTTTTATTCTTTCTGCCTTAAGGCTTTGATATTCGTTGTATTCTTCTTCAGAAATAGACTTGTTCATAGAAGTAGTAGGGGCTGAAGCATTAGATTGGGTTTTAGCTTCTTCTGGTTGCAATTCTTCATCAAGATTACTTGTAATATCTTTATCGTAAGTTCCTTCCGACATTTGTTCACCTTGCCCTTCTGGGATTTGAGTTAGTTGTTTAGGGCGCTCTGCTCGGTCAGTATCCTTTGGGCTATTAGGAACCTTAGCCAAAGCTTCATCAGCCAAAGTATGAGAAGTGCCTACGTCCATTTTTTGAATAGCATCATTAGTAGTAAATAACTCTTCTACTAATTGATCAATAGCTTTATTTAAAATATCTTCTTGACTGGGAGTGTTTACGTTATCTACCATTTAAATAATCCCTTAAATAAGTTTAACGACTTTAAGAGCGTTTGTCAGAAGAGCGGCATAATTAGTATCTGCAACCCCAGAATCCACATCTAATTTAGCTGTCAAAGCTTTCAATGTAGCAATAATTTCATCTTGTTTTACCAACACAGCTTGCAATGAACTACCATCGGGAACAGTGTCTGTGTAAACTTGAGTGTTGGGACGTTCTGGTCGGCCTACATCTGCCATATTTAGGGTTCTCCAAATAAATAACTTTTAGTGTTAAATGATTATAACATACCGGGTTTTTGTTTTTTGACAATCCTACGCTTTAAAGCTTCTAATAAAGTTTCGTTTGTTTCGTTTGGATATAAAGCTTTCAAGTTTGCTAGAATATGAGAAATACACTCTTTGATTGGTTTTCCTTTAAAATCTACCTTTTCTACTTCTTTATCTTTTTTAGAAGATAAGGTAGATTGAGCAAGAGCGGAACCCCCAGAAAGATTTACGGGAGCTGTAGTTCCATAATTTTGAGATACAGCTAATGCTTTTTGGATAATATCAAAGACTTGAGATGTAGTAAAGATTGGAATTTCGGTAGAAACATTACTCTCTACCCCTCTTTCTGGCTTTGTGCAATTAAACTCTAAAGTTGCAGCCCCCAAACTTTTCATTAAAGAGGCATAAGTTTCATTATTAGCTGGCTTCATGGTTAAAGATATATTGTTTATAATACAACGCTTTATAATTTTTTTATCTAAAGGGTCTCTTTCTATAACGTTACCTTCAATAGACAACCCAACAGCGGATTCTCCGCGATCTTCAAGAGCCTTCATAATAGCATAGATCGCATCGGCTCGGGGATTTCCTTTAAACAACTCTCCATGTACGTATAAATGTTCTTGCCCCTGTTTGTAACCCTCTACTCGACCCAATCTGTTTTCGGGGGCAGAAGAATGTTCAAAATTAAAATACCCCCTTCCTTCCTTAATGGGGGTTAAATCTATACCTTCTTGTAACACTTTTTCTCCTTGTTGATCCCAAGAAGAAGTAGAAGCTAGCCCCCAAATCTTATAAGAACCAGGAACTTCACTATTTAACTTAGCTGGAATTACAAAATTAAAAGCGTCTTCTGACATAACTACTTAAAACCTATACAGTTTAAATTATTATATCACACTTATTTTAAAAACACTTGAGATAAAGCATCTTCCAAATCTTTTATTTTTAAATGAGTATTAAGATCTTGTATTGCAGCGTGGTATTCTGCTTTGGCTTGAACTGGAGTAATCCCTAATAATACAGATATTTGTTTTATGTTCAAAGCCTCCATCTCCCCCATCCTATTAGACTTATCATTAACATAACTCCAAAAACAATAACAATTCTTTTTAGAATTAATCCACCAAGGGTCTTTTGGGGGTTCTACAAGAAGCCCATAATTATCTAAACGTGGTATAGATCCTGGGCGAGGATTTTGTGGAAGAGGAATATCCCCTATAGTATTCTTATAATCTCTTTTTTTCATAATGAAAACAGTGGACAAGAGTAAAACATAGCTTGTGTAGTGGGATTTATAACCACTACCACCCTATCTAACAAACTAACTCCACAAAGGGGGAGGACTATCTCATCAGCCGCATTGTGGTCTTTTGATTCAAACCCAGAGAAGCGGTATTCATCTTTTATTTTTTCTTGGAAGGTGCTTAAATCCATTTTTAATCTCAGAGCTGTAACAAACTGCAAAAACTTTTCTATGTTTTCTATTTGTAAAAGACGAGAGTTTAAAGAACCGTTTAATTCCCCTGAAAGTCCTTGAAGGGAGGCTCTGTGGGCCATATATTGAGAATCGGGAGCAGTATATCTAATCTTTCCAGCCTGAGCAATATAGAATCCCATAGAATTAGCATTGAGAACTAAGGTGTGTACTGGTTGGGGAACTGCACCCATAGCAACTATGAGTCTGTGGCCAGCTAATACAGAACCCCCAGGAGTGTTAATAACTAAGATAATGGGTTTGTCTAAGGGAAGTTTATAAGACATTTTATGGAGTTTATATTGTAACTCTGCCACTAAAGATCGCGTAATCTCCCCATTTAAAATTAAGGTGTTTTCTTTTTCTAAAACTAAAGTTTTATAGGGGGTGTAAGATACGACTTCTTGTTGATTCTCCGATAAACTCTCGTAAAGAAAAAAGCACCCAATAAAAAATATTATTCCACAAGTTAACTTTCCTCGTTTACTCATTTTTACACCTTAGTGGATTGATTTCATTTTTACATTTTACGCGAAAGGCACAAGAATTACAATAGTACTTTGTTTTGGGTGGTAATTCTTTGTTTTCCACATATTTCTTAAATTTTTTATATTTATCAAAAATAGTTTTAATGGCTGTTTCTGAAACCAGAACTACATAATCCTTTATATCCCCAGTATTCTTATTAAAATAATTATAGATAACTCCTTGGACTGGTCCTAATCCACTTAATTGGGGAATGTGATTATATAAACCCTTCTTACGATTATCCTCAAACCCCATAACATAAATGTTTGCTTGAATCTGATGAGCGTCCTTAGGTTCGTTTAATGCTATAAATAATTCATCTTTTATAGATTTTAATTCTACCAACCAAAGCTGATTATCAATAATAACTACCCCATCTATTTTACCAACTTTTACTTCTAGGGGAGGAAAAACTATTTTAAATTCTGGGTCTGGCAACCCCGTCATAGGGCTAATGGGGATTTTGTTTGTTTGTGGATCTAAATAAGGGATAAATGAGTCAGAACTTTGTAACCAAGACTGCATCATTTCATGTAATGCGGTTCCTACATCAAATGTTTTCTGTTCTTTTGAAGAGGGATAAAAATCTTTTTCCGTTCTAAGATAACTGTAGAACAGATATCTAAAACAAGGATTCCCAAAATCACTAGGTTTAAGTTTGGGTTCGTCTGATGATTTATATTGTGGTTTAGCTTTTTCTTCTAAAACTTTATTAAAAATAGGGATTAAACTTGGTCTTTTTTTTAAATTAAACCTACTCATTTTATCTTCCCAAATAAGAAATTTAATCCTTTTTTATTCTTTATGATTGGAAAGTCTGGATCGGATACAGTAATTTTCACTTGTCCAGTAATCTTCTGATTATTAGAAACTACCATTTTACACTTAGTGGAGTCTGAGGTATGGCCTTTCATACCGCACCTAACGCACATCTCAGTTTTCGGCATTTACTACCGCTACTATATTAGCCATTCTCATAACAGCTACTTCATCATTAAGGATTTTCATAGTCTCTATATTTTTTCCAAAATAAACTTTTTGTCCTATGTGTACTATATTTGCTTGAGGACCTTTATATAAAACTATGCCTTGATTTGCACTTGGTTCGACTGAAGCAAACATTCCATTTAGTTGCTCGGATTTTCTTCCCCTAACTACCGCTACAAAATCCTCTACCATTTCTATGTTATTGGACATTTATCACCCTCCTTGAAATTGTTTCAATAGTAACATTACGTAATTCTCCACTTTCTTCAAACTGCATCTTAGAACCCACTTTTCCTTGTAAGAGGAGTGTTTCTAACACTGCTAGGGGGGAATTAGAATCTATTGCTACGTTGTCTAGTTTAAATCGTCTATGGGTGTTTGTGGATGGAAACTCACATATTAATCTAACCCTATCTCCAACTTCCACTTGCTCTACTGGTTGAAACCCCTCAAAAACATCTTCACAATTTGCTATTTTATGAATTAAGTGAGGGACTTCTATTAATTTAGTTTCAACTAATACGGCTTCTAGTGCCGATAAGCGATTTTGAAGCTGAATAGCGTTTTGAGAAAGAGCTTGAACTAAAGATCTCAACTCTTTATAAGTTATTTTTTTCATATAAAACCTACCTTACGCTTAAATCTTTTTGATCTGCACCAATAACCTTATGGTTGCCATTATTAACCCCAATAGTTGTGGGTTTTTCTTTTTCTTTTGCTCTGACTATCAAAGCTTTTAAAATAAGAATATCTTCTTCTGTGAATTTAAGATTTGAATCATCTAAAGAAATTTGATCATCTAAAGATACTTCATCAATTTTCCTTTGAATAAACTCTATTACTTGAGATTTAATGGGGTTTTTAAACTCTGACCGTTTCTTTGTAGTAAAAACACGATCAAGATTATCTATTACATGTTGATAAGTTTCAATTAATTCTACTTTGTCAGATAAGATTTTTTGTTGCGCTTGAATAATAGTTAAACTTGTAGGAGTTATAGCGCACTCTTTTAATTCTTCACCCTCTAACATTACTTTACCTCACTCCACTTATCCCTATCTACTTTAGATAGGTCAACGTGTCCAGTTCCTACGTATCGTTTTTCAGAGTTTAACCAATATACAGCTAGTTTAAGACTCTCTTCAGATGTGTTAGAAATACCTATAACATAAAAATAACTATGTGGATAAATGTTTGGAATATCAGATATATATTTATAACTTTTACCAATAACAAATTTTGAAATCATAATCCTATCTCCTGTTAGGACCAGAATACCACGGTGGGGGTAGTTTGTCAAAGATTATTTTTAACGTAGTCGAGCCAATCTTTTAATCCCATAAAAGATTGGGTTCCGTCTAGATTAACTTTAAACCCTGGTTTGAGTTGTATGGGGGGAGATGTCCTACTCCAAGGGTGGGTAGCTCCAACTACAGGGAGCCATTCTGAATTTTTCTTTCCATAATTACTACCATTCCCTATTAATTCAGTTATTGGATAGAGCTTTGGGGTATCCGATGATGTTAAATAAAACTCTTTACACCACCTACAAGCATCACTCATGGGTTTACGATAAACAAAAACAGTATCCAAATCAGTGTCTGCGTTATCCATTATAATTTTATCGGTATGAGCTATACCTATTAAATTAGTTAATTCTGTGACTACCACTCTTTGCCAATCCCTATTAACCTCCTTAGAAGTTTCTCTAAGCTTCTTAGTAATTTGGTTTATAAACTTTTCTTTAAAAACAGATTCTAAGGTTTCTGAGCGATCTAAATCTTGCAGAATCCCCCGCCTATATTCTTCATTAGCTTCAAGAAAGATAGAACTAATATTATTTATAACTACTTGCTTTAATTTTTCTATAGCTGTATTTAAGCTTTGTTCTAAATAACTAATAGCGGAAGTGTGAACATCCCCATTAGGGGTTCTATTTGAAATAGCGTCAACTATAATTTCTTTGAAAGAGTTGGGTTTAGTGGGATCATCAATATCATAATTAAAATTATAAGTATATAAATATCTTATTATGTCATAGTAATTAGACAAACTTACATTACTATCTAATAAATCTTTTTTTTGTTGGGAAGATAAAACTTCTGGGTTTAAAAGTTTTAATAACAACCCAGTATATTTTAACTCTATTAGCTGTTTAATCCTCTCTAAAGTATCTTTTGAAATTATCATAACCTAATTTCTTAAAATATCTAAAATATCTTGTAAAAGGTCCTCAAAAAACTCTTCGTATAACGCTTCTAAATAATTTTTAGTAGATTCCATTGCTACATCAGAATAACGATCATGATCATGAACTAATCCTTCGTCGTGCATAGCCAGTGCTTTTTGAAGGTTTAATAAAGCAGATAATTCTGTTTCTCCGTCTTCTAAAAAAATCTTAATGTTAGCCATTAAACCCTATCTCTGCTTAGGTTTTGACAATAGAGCTTTATTAGAAAACCCGTAGGGGATTACTTCTCTATGTCCTAATCTGTGGATATAAGAAAGTTTAGAAAAACTTTCTCCAACTTCTTCTAATTGAAATGGAGTTTTGCTTCTAGACGTATAAATTGGCTGTTTTAAATTTTTTAAAATTTGCAAATCTTGTTCATTCATGTATAAATCCCCGAGTTTATGTGTTATAAAACAAAAACTTAATCTTCTTTAGGGAGTTGATAAAACTCTACTTTTAACGCTTTCACTACTTTTTCTTCTAATGGCTTAGCTTCAAGATTATCACCTTCTTGCTCATAAGTCAATAAATTTTGTGCTAAAAGTGCTTGTTGCCTATCCTCTCTTTGATCTCTAGCTGAACTAGAAAACTGTTGATACCATTGGAAAAATACGGCTGATAGAATAAACTCATTCATTCCTGGTAGGGGATCAAGATCATCTTCTTCTCGAATCTCATTAACAGTTTTCTTAAATTCTGATTCTCTTTTTTGTCTCTCTAAAGCATCTTTAATGGTTTCGTCTCTAAGACCCACAAAGGTTAATTCAAAATCTTGGTCTATTTCATCAATAATGTTAGTATTGTAAAAATTAGCTAAAAATGTTAAAAGTGGATATAAGCCTTTGTCTTTACTAAGACTAATTTTTTCCGCTGTGTTATCTCCAGATATCCCACCAGATCCACCCTCATCTTTCATACCCAACCCAATTTCTTGGGGATCTATTTGATAAATGGCACAAATCATTTTAATGAGATATTGTAGCCACCCTCTAAACTCTATATCACTGTGGTTTTGGGTCAACGGTATCCAATTAACCTCCTCTGCCCCAGCTAAAATTGGGGTTTGAAAAGAGTTTCTAGAACCACTAATCATAGTTCTCCATTGTTGCCTAAAGGTTTCCAATTTACGGTATCCCATAGCATTTTTAATATGTAGAATACCTTTGGCTGAAAACCCTTGGCTAAAATAAGAAATGTTGTAATTCTCTGTGTTTAAATGACTAGACACTAAAGACACAAGTAGCTCTAATTCAGAGACTCCATACCCATTACTATAAATATCTGTAGTTGGGTTTCTAATGCCTAATTTTAACTCACTATCTAAAAAAGCTCTTTCAATAACATTATTAATTATTTGTACGTATTTATATTCATTTTTCTCTAACTTTGATTCATCTAATTCAAAATCTTTTCTATAGATTGCTTCCGTTTTAACGGGGTTATTTGAATCAAAAATATCAACTTTAGTTTCAAATGGTTGATCTTTATACTTTTTTAACTCATCAGAAGAAAATCTAATGGTAGCTGCATCTACTGGAACAAAATGATGTGGGTCTCCAGCTTCGTTACGAATAATCTCGATGCACATCTGATCATGAACTAAAGAATCTAGCATTAATGCTCGATTAATACTGCTAAACGTCCACCTTTTAGTTTCAAAGGGTCTACCTTCCGTAACCCCACAATTGGTGATGAAAGCCTCTAAATAATGTTTTCTACTGGAAGTAGCTGTTTTTACTAAAAGCCTAGCTTTCCTCTTAATCATCCAATGTTCTTTAAGCTTTTCTTCTTCGTAATATTCTTCTTGGGTAGTTATATCACCCTCAGCTTCGGGGGTGTTATTTCGTGTAGTAGTAGTAGGAGTCTTATCTAGTGTAAACTTAGAAGATTTTTTAAGGTTAAACTCTTTTAAAGTTTTGTCTAAACGTTTGGGAAGAGATATATAATTATCTTCTTTATCATATAAACTTTCTTGTAAGTGAGCTATAATCTCTTCGTCTGACATCCCCTCTCGCAGCATTTTTGAAACATAATCAAGAACTAGGGGTTCGTTTTTGAGTCGGATTTGTGCTCCTCGATCAAACTTATTTTTAACAAAACTACTAAATCCAGCTATTTGGTTTTGACGAGTCAATACAATACTAGCTACTACAGAATCCTTCCTCATCATGTGGGTTTGATGATCAAAACTCAATGCCCTCTTTTTCTCATAATATCCATGTGATCCCTCATATTCATTATTATCTTTATCTAACGATAAACGATAAAATAAAACATCTTCTTCGTCATCTTTATTAGATTTATTAGATTTAGCTAATAAATTATTTTTCTGAATGACTGCTTCTAACCACGAATCCGTGGCGACTCTAAACTTTTGGAAAAGTGAGGGAGTTTTTTCTTCTGCCAAAACAAAGACTTCCTGTTAATACTTTTATATTTATGTGGGTATATCTATCTTAATTATAACATTTTTAGAAACTAAAGACAAACCCATCATCTCCTGGTTTATCTTTAAGTTCATCGATGGGGATTAGTTTCCCTGTTATAGGATGTTTAACAAAACTGGACCCATTACATGTAAAACTGAGACCCAGTGAATCAGCTAGCATTTCTGGGCTAGGAGCAGTAAAAGGAGTACCATTTTTATCCACATCAATCCCAAAATCTCTAGTGGGTAGGGTAGCATCAAAATTAAAAGTGCCTACACCACAAGATTCTACGGCTTCATATGCTGCTATAGCTAAGGAGTCTGCGTAATCATCACTGCCACCATTTGGGTGCCCTATTTTTATATTACCGTTGGACGTTTGCTCTACAATAAGCTGTTTTAGTTCTTTTAGCATCTTAGGATGATCTAAGAGCTGGATTTGCCCGGAATTAACTAATCTCTTTAAATTAAAATATATTTTCTTCTTGTATGTTTGGGAAAAGGGTCTTTCTACTAAAGTTAAACCTTGTTGTTCAAACAATTCTTTTAGGGGTTGGAATGCAAATTGGTCGGCAGAGATCTCTTCAATACCGTATTGTTGACAAATGTTTTTACAATACTCAGCTATATCTGCCACTTTTACAGAGATTTTCTTACCATCTGGACCTTTTTCCCCCTCCCACCCCTTTATAACGTATTGTCTTATTTGGGCTTCTGTATGTCCAACAATCGAAAAAGTAAAAGTGTCATTTTTAAAAGCTGCGTCAATTGCAGCCTTATAAATAACTTCCCCCTCCTCAACTTCAGGAGTTAAAAAAGTAATATTTTTAGCTACACAAAGTTCCAACATCTCAACGTTAAAGAAGTCAGAAATCGCATCTACGAAGTTAGCTCGAAGTTCTGCATCAAAATTATCAGCGTCATACTGCCACTCGATAATGTACTCTTCTGGGGATAAAATAGTATTCCACACCCAACTAGGGGCCTTAAAAATTTGATAATTACTAGGAAGGTCGTTTATCAACCACCTCTGGTGTTCGTTGTATAAAACACCTTGTTTTATCCCAGGGCTACTTAACTTAACCAAAATAGCTTTTTTGCCAAACTGCTTCATGTTTTGCCGAACAGCATTCAAAATCTTTACATCGGTTTCCTTCAAGGCTTCTTCCAACTGCCAATATGAAATCTCATCACAAAGTACTGCACAAGCAGCTGTACCTCGAGTTGTTTTAGAAGATGCTACTCCAGCTTTAACCACAACTTTAGATGGTTCCACATAACCGGTTTCTGCGCTAATATAGGGGAAAGACAAACTTAGTTGCTCATCCGTCTGTTTCCCCTCAGGATCTATACAATGTTTAAGGATTGGAGACTTATTCACAAACCCCTTAATCATGTCCAAAATTTCAATGGCACCCTCTTTTTTGTGGCTTAGGAGGATAACAGTTGCGTGGGGTGTAGTGTAGAGGTAGGGATTCCAATTAGTAGCCGCAGAGAAGAATGTAGCAAGCCCTCCAGCGACCGTAGTATTATGTTCGATTACATCTGTAATATATGTTTGATTATCTTCTACCGATAATCCATATGTGGGAAGTTCTCCGAGATCCTCTATAGATAATATTTCATCCCACCAATAATCAACAGCTAAAGTATAAGCTGTAAGAGTATATTCTCCAGTTATAGCTTTTCCAATATGACTTATTTTACCCAATCGTTGAAGTAAATGCTTGATTTTTAATAAGAAATCTTTATCGAAAGATTTAAGTTGTTTATTACTAGTTGCGTGTTTATGGAATACGAGATTCAAATAAAAAGTGATCTCAGCCTTAGATCCAGTAAACAACTCTTCTGGGATTTGGGGTTTAGTCTCCGTAGCTAATTTTTCTAAATTACTTCTATTTAATAAATCTTCTGAATTATAAAATGGAAGTTCTTTAGGAACCTTAATAAACAACCCCGACTTCAACCCATCATTTTGTGATAACCACCCTTCATTAGTTAATAATTGATGATTTTTAGTTCTATCTAATGAAAGTCCCGATTTAGTGTTTATTCGTATAACTGGCTGTAAACCATTATTTATGCAACTAGCTAATTTTGTTTCTATTTTTTCAGTCGTGTTATTATAAGATGGAACTAAAAAAGTAGAATCCACAAGGGTTTGTATCTTACGTAGGCTTCCGTTTGCCAATAATACTGTGGTGTTTATTGCTTGACACTTACCACCCCTACGGCCAATAATTAAATCAATCATGTTTACATAATGATCAGGATTATTAACCTTTTCTAAATCATACACTCTTCCAGTCATTAGTTCGTAAAGTTCTATTTCTGTAAGTTCTGCTACACTTAAATCAAATTGATCTAATTCATTTATATCTTCTTGGTATACCTCGAATTTTGTAAATGGGTCTAGCGGTTTCTTAAAAATAGTCTTTAAAGCTACAGTTTGAGCAGGACTAGCTTGAAAATTTAAAAACCAAGGGTGTTTAAAGAAGTTGTTAACAGGATCTTTATTAACAGCTACCATTAACTTATTGAATTTTATAATAAACTCCTCTTGAGACTCAAAGCTAAACTTTGCACTCTTTCTTCCAGGAATACGTTTAATATATGTTCTAGACATTAAGTTTCACTTATTTTTTCTTACTTTTTTATTATTTTATCATAAAAATTAGCGGTCCCCTTACTTGTGGGGGAACCATTCAGCCTAAGCGTTAATTTAGAGTTAAGCGTTAATTTAGAGTTAAGCGTTAATTTAGAGTTAAGCGTTAATTTAGAGTTAAGCGTTAATTTAGATCTTAATATCTAATTGAATTCTTGAAATTACT
>Ga0172362_10000158_pt1 | contig 48858 bp, 33 predicted proteins | sample LakKivs1_kivu2a2_FD_114534 | JGI IMG/M metagenome (GOLD analysis project Ga0172362, IMG submission 114534) | Sediment microbial communities from Lake Kivu, Rwanda - Sediment s1_kivu2a2 | ecosystem: Environmental > Aquatic > Freshwater > Lake > Sediment | place: Rwanda: Western Province, Lake... | reverse complement strand
GGTCACGCTGGCCGAGGAAGCACGGGGATCACTGCGTGGGCAACCGGGCGCCGCCCCGCCTGTGGAAAGAATACCCCACCATCATAGGCCAAACGCCCTGCGGCGAAAATGACCCCCCAAAATGGCGTCTGCCGCTCCACTGCAACTGTGGAAATCCGAAGGGGTTGCCAACTTGACAATGCCGGATGCCGCAGCCGCTTGCGGACCGTCTTGACACTTCACGCGTTACCGACCTAGCATACGGGCTTAACCCTAAATTGCACGGGTATTCTGATCGGAACGCGGGCATCGTTGGCGGCGGAGCATCGGCCCGTCTGTGCGTCTGCACAGATGGGTTTTTTAGTTCAGCGCCAGGGGTGTCGATTGGCTGCGTTCAACACACAAAAACTGAATTTGGAAAAAAATCGCCGCTCAGTTACCTTCCCGCCTGAGTCCCTCCTGTGGCAATTGCGTTTGCCTCTGGCTGTCGCGAGTGGCCTCGATAGAATTCCCCCGCTGGTAATTAGTCACTGTCCCGCGCGCGGCCCCGCGATGCTTAACTTGTTTGACAATCTACAATTGAGAAGCGATGAATCGACGCACTGGTGAATTGGCGATGCTTAAGCCACTCAAGCACGAGAACGGCGACTCGGGCCCGAGCAGCCTCAGCTTGGGCTTCATTGAGGACATGTACGCGGCCTATCAGGAAGATCCGGCCAGCGTCTCAGCCGATTGGCGGCGGTACTTCAAAACGCTCACCAATGGCAATGGTCACAAGCCGGCCAACCCTGCGCCGCTGGGACCTTCGTTCCGTCCGCGCAGCATCTTCAACCCAGGCGGCTCCAGGGCCGACGGCGCCAGTTCCGCCGCGCGCGAGCTCGAAGCCTCGCTACTGCAAGACCGCGTCGACCAACTCATTCGCGCGTACCGCGTCCGTGGACACATGGTGGCCAACATCGACCCGCTGGGGATGCCGCGACCCCATCTGCCGGAGCTCGATGCCGAGTATTACGGCTTCAGCGAAGCCGACATGGATCGCCCATTTTCGACCGACACGATTCGTGGTCCGGATGTGCTGACATTACGCACGATCCTCGATCGGTTGCGCAATACTTATTGCCGGTCAATCGGCGTGCAGTTCATGCACATGGACGATCTGAGCGTCCGCCAGTGGTTGCAGGATCGGATGGAAGAAAACGAGAATCGAATCTCGCTCTCGAAGCAGGAACAGTTGCGGATTCTGACCCGGCTCACCGACGCCACGATTTTCGAACAGTTCATTCAGAAGCGGTTCACCGGCGCCAAGAGCTTGTCGTTGGAAGGCGCTGAGAGCCTGATTCCGCTGCTCGACCTGGCGATCGAAAAGTCCGGGGACCAGGGCATCCGTGAAATTACGTTCGGCATGGCCCACCGCGGCCGCTTGAACGTACTGGCCAACATCATGGGCAAGAGCCCGCAGGACATTTTCCGCGAGTTCGCCGATCTTGATCCGAAACTGCACCTGGGCCGCGGTGACGTGAAGTATCACCTGGGCTACAGCAACGACTGGGTGACCGGCGCTCGGCACAAGGTGCACCTCTCGCTGTGCTTTAACCCCAGCCACTTGGAGTTCGTTTCGCCCGTGGCCATAGGCCGCACTCGAGCTAAGCAGGATCGCCTGGGCGATACGAAGCGCAGCCACACTCTCACGATTCTCATTCATGGTGACGCCGCGTTTGCCGGCGAAGGCGTCACCCAGGAAACGTTCAATCTCAGCGAGCTGTCCGGCTACAAAACCGGCGGCACACTGCATATTGTGGTCAATAACCAGATCGGCTTCGTCACATCACCGTCGGAAGGCCGCTCGAGCACCTACGCCACGGACGTGGCCAAGATGCTGCAGATTCCGATCTTCCATGTGAACGGCGAAGATCCCGAAGCTGTGGCCGCGGTGGTTCGCCTGGCGATGGACTTCCGCCATCAGTTTCAGCGCGACGTCGTGATCGACATGTACTGCTACCGCCGCCGCGGTCACAACGAGAGCGACGAACCTTCGTTCACTCATCCGGTGCTCTATCGCACGATCGACAAACTGGCCGGCGTGCGCGACAGTTACCTCGAGCGGCTGCTCAAACTCGGTGAAATCACGCGCGAGGAAGGCGAACGAATTGCCGAGGAACAGACTCGGCTGCTGGACGAAGAGCTCTCGGTGGCCAAGAGTGACGAGTGGGTCGCCAAGCCGCAAACGCATCCCGGCGTCTGGAAAGGTTACGTTGGCGGCCGCGATCAGGATGTGGCCGAAGTCGACACCAACTACGATCAGCAGCAGTTGTCGGACCTGCTAATGTCGCAAACCCATGTGCCGGCCGACTTCAAGCCGCACCCCAAGATCGAGCGGTTGCTCGAAGCTCGCCGCGAAATGGCGAGGGGCGAGAAGCCGCTCGATTGGTCCGCCGGCGAAGCCTTGGCGTTTGCCAGCCTGGCCGTCGATGGCACCCGCATCCGCCTGAGCGGTCAGGACAGCACCCGCGGCACGTTCAGCCAGCGGCACGCCGTGCTGCATGACGTCGAAGACGGTCACCGCTATACACCGCTACAGCACTTGAGCCACGGTCAGGCTCCGGTCGAGATCATCAACAGTCCCCTGTCCGAGGCCGGCGTGCTCGGCTTCGAGTATGGCTACAGTCTCGACTGCCCGAACGGGCTGGTGATGTGGGAGGCGCAGTTCGGCGACTTTGTGAACGCGGCCCAGGTGATCATCGACCAGTTCATTGCCAGTGCGGAAACGAAGTGGAAGCGGCTCAGCGGGCTCACCATGCTGCTGCCGCACGGTTTTGAAGGCATGGGGCCCGAGCATTCCTCGGCACGGCTCGAACGTTTTCTCGCGCTGGCGGCTGAGTGCAACATTCAGATCGTGAACCCCACGACTCCAGCGCAGTACTTCCACGTCCTCAGGCGGCAGATTATTCGCCCGATTCGCAAGCCCCTCATCGTCATGACCCCCAAGAGCCTGCTGCGGCATCCGCAAGCGGTCTCCTCGCTGGAGGAGTGTGCCAAGGGGCACTGGCAGAAGGTGATTTGCGACGACAATCCAGAGCGGAAGAATGTCGAAGGTGTGCTGCTCTGCTCGGGTAAGATCTACTACGAGCTTGCCAAGGAACGCGAGGACCTCAAGCGACACGACGTCGCCATCTTGCGGCTGGAGCAACTCTATCCCCTGCCGTTTGAGCAGCTCAAAGCGGCCCTGGCACCCTATCAGGACGGCACCCCGGTGTATTTCGTCCAGGAAGAGCCGGAGAATATGGGCGCCTGGCGATTTCTGTTGGCCCGCTTCGGCGGCGAATTGTTCGATCGGCTGCCGTTCTCGGGCATTTACCGTCGAGGTTCACCGAGTCCGGCGACCGGTTCGGCCAGCGCTCATCGAATGGAGCAAAAAGAGCTCTTGATGCAGGCGTTCGGTTGCATCTAATGGCGGTTTGTCGGCGCCGCGTGGCGAAGTGCCCTCGCGCGACGCGACATTTGCAGTGGAAAATCGTGAATCACGGAAAGTCGCCTAAGCTATGGCCGTTGAACTAAAAGTGCCCACCGTGGGCGAGTCGATCACCGAAGTCCAGATTGGCCAGTGGCTGAAGGGCGAAGGCGAAAGCGTCAAGAAGGACGAAAACCTGGTCGAGATCGAAACCGACAAGGCCACGGTCGAAATTGTCGCCCCGGTCTCGGGCAAGATCAGCAAAGTGCTCAAAAAGAGCGGCGACACTGCCGAGATCGGCGAAGTGATCGGCTACGTAGAGCCGACCGAGGCGGGCGCGAAGTCCGACAGTGCAGCCACAGCGGGCGACAGTTCAAAGAAGGAAGATGAACTAGCCGCCAAAGTGAAGGCTCAGGCCGCCGAATCGATCAAACGTCAGGACGTGAAGCCCCCCGCTCCGGGACGGACTCCCGAGCCCCGGGTGATCGAGCCGCGCGGAGCGAAGCCTGTCGAGCCAGAATCCAAATCCGCACCGCCGAAGGCCGAGAGCGGCGAAGACCAGGCCCTCGTCGTCAGCAACGAGTCTCCGCGTCCGATCATTCGCAAGGGCGAGACAAATCGCGGCGCTGTAGCTCGCGGACCTGTCTCGCGCGATGGTCGCGAGGAGGAGGTTGTGCCGATGACGCCGATCCGCAAGCGGATCGCCCAGCGTCTGGTCGAGGCCCAGCATAACGCCGCGCTTCTGACCACGTTCAACGAAGTCGACATGTCGGCCGTGATGGCCCTGCGGAGTGAGCACAAGGGCACGTTCGAAGAGAAATATGGCATCAAGCTGGGCTTCATGTCTTTCTTCGTCAAAGCCACGATTGACGCCCTGAAGCTTGTGCCGGCCGTAAATGCCGAGATTCAAGACACGAACATCGTCTATCACAACTACTTCGACATTGGCATCGCTGTGGGCGGCGGCAAGGGTCTGGTGGTGCCTGTTCTGCGTGACGCCGACCGGCTGAGCTTCGCCGACATCGAACTCACGATTGCCGACATAGCCACGCGGGCTCGCAAGAACGCCCTGCAACTCGAAGAATTGCAAGGCGGCACATTCACCATTTCGAACGGTGGCGTCTACGGCTCGCTGCTCTCGACACCGATCGTTAATCCACCGCAGAGCGGCATTTTGGGTCTGCACACGATCCAGGAGCGGCCCGTCGCCCGTGAGGGGCAGGTCGTGATCCGGCCGATGATGTACCTGGCGCTGACGTACGATCACCGGATCGTCGATGGTCAGGGCGCGGTCACCTTCCTGAAACGGATCAAGGAAGTGATGGAAGAGCCGATGCGGATGCTGGTCGAAGTGTAGTCGCGGCTGGCGACTTCGAACGTCTAGCGAACCCTCGCGAGACGACTCCAGAGCTCACTCACTCTGCAGTTCGAAATTGAATTCGTTGGGTCCGTCGTCGGTGACGCTCACGCGGAGTTCGGTCTTGGCGTTGTAACGCTGCGGAAGTGCTTCAGGGGCGACCGCTAGCTGACGCATTTTGTCGGTTTTGGTCGTCGGTATAGGCTCATCCGCTGGAAAACGGGGAGCACGAATCTCAACGAACTTTCCTCCAGCCAGCGGTCCGCGGGCGGCCTCAATCTGATAGCGACCTTGCTCGATAATCCCGCTTGCCTTAGGGCCTGTTGGATCGGGTACGAACGTGATCGAGCCAAAATCGAGCGGCTGTCCATCGACAGTCACACGCCCGTAGATGTAGTTTCTCTTCGGACCGTGATCACACCCACAAAAGACTGTCAGAAGCAACAAGGCGAGCGGCGCAGCTGAGCGGCCGAAGCGACGGCCTGCCATCAAAAACCCTCCACGTTTTCTTCGCCATTGCGCGTAGCGAGCGCATTCAAAGTTCGGGCATCGATCATTTCATCAATGAACCGCACGCTGCCGTCACAAAATGCGAGATACACGCCATTCTCGTGATCGCTGCGAAATGCTTCCAAGTCCTGGCCTGCATTGTAGTCTGTATTAAAAACCCCGGCAGTTGAGGCCAACGCTTGCGATGGATACGCGATTGCCCACTGCGTGTTGCCGCCCTTATAGCAGGGGTCCTGATCATAATTAAGAATCTTCATTGCCATTTCGCCAAGCAGAATGGTGTTCGAAGTACCATCCGCCGCCGAGATGTCGTCCAGGCCCACGGAATAGTAGCCCGGACCGTGCTGGACGAACGCGCCATTATGAACCAACTTATTACGGGGCAAATCTGCTGGCGAGGAGCCATAGTACTCAACCCTTCCGTGGTAGTAGGTGCCCGTCGAAAGCGCATAGCTGCTGGGCAGCGCGTGATTCTCGCAGTAACCACCCGAGCTGACATCGCCGAAGACTTCCAGGTTGGTCATTGTCGGGCAGCGATGAATCGCGAGCGGGCGCTTTACGATTGCCGTGTTTGTCCCAAGGTCCGCCGATGCGCGAAAGTTCCAGGCTTCGTATGCGGCTTCCTCTTCGTGGTAGGGGAGGATACAGACGAAAGCACTGGAGAATCTCGTCCGATCGCTCCCCACCGTTCTGCGAACACTTGCCGGCGGCAGGATTTTGTTGGCGTCCTGATACATCTGCATCGCCACGGCCAATTGCCGCAGATTGCTCGCACATTGCGTGCGGCGGGCCGCTTCGCGGGCGGCCTGCACGGCGGGCAGCAGCAGGGCCACAAGCAGCCCGATGATGGCAATCACGACCAGCAGCTCGACGAGCGTGAACGCTCGTCGCCAGGTGTGCGAAGTGCACACGATCCGCGGTGGGACCAGGATATCCATAATCAATCTTTGGCGAGCTAGGCTTTCCGAATCGCCGAAATGGGACCGGTCGAGCGCGGATTGAAACGCGACTCGACCGGCCACCTTATTCGGCATCGCCGTGGCGTGCGAACAACTAACGCATAGCAAAATTCTTGGGCCGAAACCTTATCGGCTGCGGCGTTTCTTCCAGATCATGCCGATCGCGCCCAGCATTGCCAGACCGGCCAGCGTCACGCTGCTCGGCTCGGGAATGGCTTGGAACACGTCCGACTGATCGAGACGCAACTGATAGACCTGGCTGTGCTGCACTCCCTGGAAAGTGACGTTTAGCGATGTGGCGCCCAGACCTGTCACATCCCATTGCAGCAAGTAAGTGTTGGTATATAGCGGCAGGTCCGGTCCGCCGAGCGGATCAGGGAACGTGCCGGCGAACTCGTGACCGATCAGGTCCGAGTAGGATGCGGCGAGAGCCTGCGAACCACCGTTGTAGTTCAGTACCGGCAGTCCGCCATTGAACAGGTCGTACCCATTGGCCTCGCCAATCTGGAGCTGAAACACGACATTCGAGACACCGGCGACGGGCGTGGCATCCTGCACGCCCAGGGTGCCGCCGAGGACGTTGGGCGTGGCGCTGGTACCGCCGTGATAGATCGAAGCACCGGAGACGAACGGGCCGCCGCCGGGACCGTTCGCGACCTTTACTAGACCGGCGTCGCCATCGGAACCGACGTTCGGAGTGCTCGAGGCAATTGCACCGGGCCAAGCGCCAAAGCCTGGGAACGAGCCATAGCCGGGGCTCTCGACCGTGCTCAACCGATTCGTCGACCAAAAGTCGGTCTGCTTCGTGCCGGGAAGCGCGGGGTCAATCAAAGCCATCGCGCCCAGGCTGACTTGAGCGGTCGAGGCCAGCAGCACTGCGGCTGCCAAGTTACCGAGGGTCCTTCGAAGAACTGAACGGATCATCTAGTTAAACCTCAATGGTGTATTTACTACGGATGTTTTGGTGTGAGCGAGGCAGATCGATACCATCGCTCGCTATTAAGTCGTGTCAAAAGCTCGCCAAGAGAATCTCCTCCGTCGACGATCGCGCGCACAAATCGAGCGCGGTTGCGATGGTCGAGCATCACGGGACAAAGGAACCGGATGGCCGCAGGAGCGCATTTGCGGCGGAAGGTTTTTGGCGGGCTGGCGTTGAGGTGGCTGGCTAGCTGGCTCCTGTTGAGAACGCGTCTCAATATAATGGCCATACTTCCCGCGTCAAGCGTGACCAGAAAAAAAGTCGCCCGATAGTAGCCATAGGTGGGGTGTGTGATGCTCGTGAGAAATTGGCTCTGCTCCGCCCCGTGGGCGTAGCAAACTACTTGATTTCAGGGGGACCGTGCCCGAAAAAGTTTCGGACCCGAGGGTTGCACATCCCCTGGCGGCGAGTATTTTAGTTGTAACTGAGACTTAGTCTCAGTGGTTTCTAGCTCGCCAGGCCTGCCATACGTTACAGGCGATCGCCAGCCAAAGTGCCGATTGCCCGCCGACAGCAGAGACTGCGAACGAGCTCGACGTTGTTCGAACGGTGATGCCAGCCATCACCACGATCTACTAAGGGGTAGCTCCCACAGACTCCGCCCAAGCGCGGCTCCGGCCGCATCTCAACAGGCTCTTACTCCCGCGCGCCTTGAAAGAGCGCGGGGTGCGATGACACCAAGCCTGGCGAGAGTCTGTCATGCCTTGTTGGCGATCCCGTGTCGCCGCGGGCGTTTGCGTATTTACCAACCTCGATTGGCACTCTTGAGACGACCCTACCATGCACTATCGTTTGTCCCACCTGGTTCGCGGCATCCTCGCCACCGCATTGTGCTCCTTCGCGCTGGTTACCTCGGCCCGCGCGGAATTAAACATCAGTGAATCGACCGGACTGTTTTCGCCTTCGTTCCGCGGCGGTTCAAACGCCACGTGGTTCGGCTACGCGAGCGGCACGTTCTTCGGCAATCCCGTGCCACCTTCGTCGAGCCGCATTCTGAACAACACTCCGCCCACGCTTGGCGACGTGGGCCTTGGCGATGGTGTCGAGTTCTATCAGAACGATCGCGCGAATGTGCCCTTCGTCGTGATCGGCTCGAGCAGCGGCAACATCTATACTGGGCAAGGGCCGGTCGGCAAGCAGGCCTACGCCACGATGGTCGTTCCGACCGACGGCTTGGCAGGCACCGGATTCACCACGCTCATCCTGCAGGGGTTCACCAGCACGGCTGGACCCACGGGCCCCGATACGCTGATCGTCAACTATCCGCGTTTCACCATCGGTGGCGTTGAGCCGACCGAATTCGTAATCGGCGGAAACGCGGTTAATGCCGGTCAGTGGTGGGCTCGTTTTGACGTGCCGGGAAATCAGGCCCTGTACACGATCGACATCGACTTCCCAGGCGGACCGACGTCCTTCCCGATCAGTATCGCGGGACTTACGGTCGACAGCTTCTGGTCGGTCAACGGCTATGCTTCGGACACCGTCGTCGTTCCTGAACCGTCGAGCTTTGTGCTCCTGGGGCTCGGGGTGGCTGGCGCATGGCTGATTCGCCGCCGTGCGAGCCGCAAGAGCTAGCTCGCTCTTGGAAGAGCTTCATAAAGAGTCACTCGACTGCCGTTCAGCTCCGCTTTGGCGGGCTGAACGGCAGTTGGCGTTTACTGGCCGACCCTTTCCAATCGCGGCACGCTACGACCGCCGCAGGTGGTGCCGAACGATTGATTACCTGTGACGCGAAACTGGCCGGCGAGCGTGATCGCCTGGCCAGCCGTCATGCCCGTTGTCTCGGGACCTTGAACCCACAGGTCGGCAAACCGCTGTTCTCCGTCTTCCGACAGGTACCATGCTCGCACGATCGCTTCGTCCGCGTCGATGACTTCCAGCACCGTGAGCGTGCCGTCGGCGGGTTTGTCGGAGGCTGTGGTTGCCGCACCAAGTGAGCCGAGATCATCTTTCTGAGGCGGAAGTGGCAGGCGGTTTTGCTGTGAGGTGTCGGCTTTCTCGGGAGCCGCCGGTGGCCCTCCCCAGTGGGCGGTGTTGATCGCAAAGTATAGATTCTCAAACGGCGGCGTCTTGCGACTGGCATACCAGAATCGAAAGCTCCCGTCGGCCAGCCGCATCACCGAACCGCTGGTCACGTAGTTCGATTCCCAGGGGCGGTTCACGTCCGGGAGCAGCACGGGGTTCTGCGGATGCTTGTGCCAGTGGATGCCATCGTCGCTGGCCGCGAACCCGATTGCCGTGGTCTGGCGGCGTACGGCGTGGTTATAGCTGCCATACCACATTAGGTACGTGCCATCGACCTTGAGCACCCAGGGATAGACCACGATCTCGGCTTCCCACGGCTGGCTGATCTCCAGCACGGGCTTCTCGCGCACGTCCCACTTTCGGCCGTCAACGCTCGTGGCGTAACGAATCACCCAGGGACGGCGGCTGACGTCGACATACCAGAGCTGATAGCCGTCGTCTTTCTTGAGAACCGTGCGGCAGTAGCAATGATCCAGCAGCGGCTCGGACGGTTTGTCCCAGCGAGTGCCGTCCGCGCTGGTAGTTTCGTGCAGCGTGTGCAGCCCCGTCCTGCCGAAGGCGGTGGAACTGAGCCACATCCGCAGACGGTTGTTCTCGCGCAGGGCGTTGCCGCCACCGTCCTTCAGCAGTGACGGAGTGAGTACCGAATGGACACCATCATCGAACTGCAGGACGGGATTCTTTGACGACTTCTCAAAGTGAATGCCGTCCGTGCCGGCCGCCAGCCCCAGGCGGAACACCCGGTTCGAGCGGGTACCGCGGGAACCACAGTACCAAAGCGAGTAGGTGCCGTCTTCGAACGCCACCGTCGGCGCGAAGATGTGCATGTCGTCGAACTCGCCGGGCTGGCCGAGCGAGGCGATCGGGCCGTCGGTGTCTTTGGTCCAGACTTGCGGAGTGAGCCAGCGGGCAACTTCGGGCGATGGTTCGGCTGCGCAGCTCACGCCGTGTGCAGCGAACAATCCAATGAAAATCGCACCAGTCGCGGCGCGGCGAACGAGACATTCCATGATCGAATACCCTCGGGAGAGTTGCCGCGACTATCGTAGCCGGAACCTGGTCGGAAGGAAATTCGGGAGCGTAAGCCGGACTATTTCACTCAGAAGCAATCGTGCCTCCACAGCCTGCAGACCGTCTCTGGGATAGCAGTTCACGGAGCGCCTTGGCAATGTCATGAAACACGTCTTGCCATGCGCCGGCGCGGGGTTGGCGAAAAAGCCGCATCGATGGATACCAGGGGCTGTCGCTGCGTCCGCGCAGCCAACGCCAGTCCGCAAAATGAGCGAGCGCCACCCAGACGGGCACTGCCAATGCACCGGCAAGATGAGCCGGCGAGGAATCGCACGTGATTACGAGATCCAAACACTGCACGAGCGCGGCGGTCTCATGAAATCGCCCCAATCGATCACCCAGATCGACAATGTGACAATCACTTTCGGCGATCTGTTCGCGACCGGTCCCGAACTGCAGGCTATAGAAGCGTGTGTCGGGCGTGTGCATCAATTCGCGCAGCAACCGCAGTGGAAAGGAGCGATCCCGGTCGTTTTTGTTCTGGGGGTTACCTTGCCAGGCAATTCCCACTCTTAGCTCGTGGACCGTGGCAAGCTCACGCTGCCAGGCATCGGTCAGGTCGGCCGGCGGGAACAGGTATGGCGTGCGGATGGGTAAGTCCGTCAGGTCGACGCCGAGCATACCGGGAACGTCAGCAATCGGTAGAAACACATCGGCGGCCGGGCAGGGTTCACTTGGACGGCAAACCGCCGCCACGCCACGGCACGACTTCAGCAAGTCCGCCAGCGCGTCAGATGATTGCACTACGACCCGCGCATCTTGTTGCGCTAGTCGCTCAGAGAATCGCATGAACTGGATGCTGTCCCCCGCCCCCTGGTCTTCGCAGAGTAAGATCGTGCGCCCAACGAGGGACGAGCCATCCCAACGAGGCAGTGGGGGCTGCGGAGCTGACTGACCATTGAGCTCGTTCCGCCAGCGGTAACCCGGCCAACCGTTTGCGCAGTCCCCATCGCGCAGGTTCAGCAGGCCAAGATTCAATTGTGCCTCGGCAGAGTGCGGTTCCTGGCTGATGGCCCGCTCGAACGATTGCTTGGCCGTCAGAGTCTTTCCCAGTCGTTCGTACAGCAGGCCCGCGTTGACGAGCGCGCCAACGTTGCCAGGTTCCAACGTAATGGCATGCTCGAAAGCAACAACCGCCTCGTCGAGTCGCCTGAGATCTTCCAGGACCGCGCCGAGGTTGCTGTGTGCCGCGGCGAAGTCGGGGCATTGCCTCACCACTTGCGAGAGGATCGCAGCGGATTCATCCAGCCTACCGAGTCGCAACAAGGCAACTCCCAGACCGTTGGCGGCCGTCAGTGAGGCGGGATTCAACACCAGCGCTCGCCGGCAAGCGCTCTCGGCATGTTCGAATCTGCCTAACCGCTCGAGCACCACGCCCAGGTTTTGCCAGCCCTCGGCGTAATCGGGCCGCGCGGCGAGCCCGGCACGGTAGGCATGTTCCGCCTCTTCGAGGCGGTTTTGCATTTCGAGGGCGACGCCTAGGTTGTTGTGTGCCTGGGCAAAGCCTGGTGCCCTGGAGACTGCGGCGCGAAAATGCATCTCCGCCGCCGCCAGTTCGCCACGCCCAGCTGCGGTCAATCCAAGGCTGTTTTGTTCCGCGGCCAGCGCATCGAGCGGCGGTTGCATGCGGCGTTCTACTTGCCTTCGACTTTGGGATTGAGCTCGATCTCAAAATCCTTGTACCGCACCTCGGTCGCGCCACCCGAATGGAGCTGCAACGCGATGATGCCGCGTTTGGCGCCGGCCGCGTCATCCAGTTCGACGCAGGGCTGGCCATTGATCCAGGTTTGGACGCGATCGCCGACGGCCAGAATCTCGTAGGTGTTCCAGCCCGGCTTCACAAACTTTTCGCCGCTCTTGTTCCAGAGCAGGGCCCGGCCATGTTCTTCGTAGAGCTTTCCCCACCAGCCGATGCCGATGTCGGCCTGGTAACCCTTGACAAGTCCGTCGGGCAGGGCTTCGCTGCGGAACTGGATTCCGCTGTTGCCTTTGTTGTCGACCAACTGCACCTGGCAGCGGAGGCGGAAGTCACCCAGCACCAGGTCGCTCTTGAGGAATTCGTTGTCCTTCAGCCCCTTGGTGCGGCCGATAAGCTGGCCATCCTCGACGCTCCACAAGGACGTGTTGCCGGTCCAGCCGGTGAGGTCCTTGCCGTTGAAGAAACCGGCCACGTTGTCCGTGGTGGCCAGCATCGGGGTTTGTGCCGGCGAAGCCAGGTACGCGATCAGCGAGCGGACTTCCAGGGGCGAAAGCGGCTTCAACAGATCATCCGGCATCATCGACTGGGGGCTGATTTGCATCTCGTCAATTTCGTCGCGCGGAATGGTGACCAGCTCGTTCGCGGTCTGCACGGTCAGGGCCACCTCGTCCTGCTGCTTGATTATGCCTGTGACCACGCGGCCGTCGGCCGTTACCAGGATGCTCGGCTGATACTCTTTTGCCATCACCGAGCTGGGGTCCAGGATGTTTGAAAGAATGTATTCGAGATTCGCCCGGTTTGAGCCCGTGAGCTCGGGACCGATTTTTCCGCCGGCGCCAAACAGCGTGTGGCACTGCGCGCAAGTCTTGGTGAACACGGCCCGGCCGAGTGTCGGATCGGCCTCGGGCTTGGACATCTTGGCCAGCTTGGTGTAGTCGGCGATCAGCTTCGACTTCTCTTCGGTCGATTCGCGGGCCGTGCCCCACACCTCGCCAATCCGCGAGTTCAGCTCTTCGTTCTTGTGATTGCGCAGCTGGCGGATCAGGTCGGCCGAAAGGTCCGTGGCGGCGATCTGCTTTTCTTGCACCGCCGACAGCAGCGCCGAGGCATACGGCACGCGCGCGGCCAGCGTGTTCAAGGCGTCGCGCTTCTCGTTCAGGTTCAGGCTCCTGTAAGCTTCGAGAATCGCCTTAGGTGTACCTTCGTGGTCGTACGACGCCAAGCCTCGCAAAGCGACCGCGCGAAGCGCCTGGTCGGCGATCAGGCCATGCAGCGTGGGAGCCAGTTCAGGATCGAGCACGCCGAGAAGCGCCTCGAGCGCCTGCTCGCGTTCGCCGACGGGTTTCTTGGAATCCACCAGCACGCCGCGCAGCTTGGCAAGCGCGGCCGGATCACCGAACTTGAGTGCCAGCGCCGTGGCCTGAGCATTGACGTCCGCATTGGCGCTTTCGACCAGGAAACTTGAGATCGCGGCCCAACCCGCGGGCATCGGCACCTGCCGGCGACCGCGTAGGCCTTCTTCAATCGCCGAAAGCAGCAGCAACTGTGTTTCGGGCTTTTTGGATTTCGCCAACTCCGTCACGACCACGGCAATTGCCTCGGGAGTGCCAATCTTCGCCACGCGGCGGGCCATGAACGATTGCACCAGCGGAATCTTGCCGGCGCCGGCCAGGGCGAGCGCGCGGTTGGCATCTACTTCGGCTAAGGGTTCAGCGGCATACCAGTACATCAGCGGCAGGTTGTGGTCGCCCGCGTCTCGCGAATGTGCGAGCAGCTTGGGCAGTGCCGCCCAGCTCGCATCCACCGGCAGGCGCTGAAGTGCGCTTGCCACATACAGCCTGACGACCGGCGAAGGATCGTCGGCCAGGGCCACGATCCGTTCAACGACCGTCGGCGAAAGTGTGCGCTTGGCATCGTCGGTCATGAGCTGGATCGTGAAAGCTCGCACGTGCGGATAGTCGTTTTCCAGAAGTTCGAGTGCGGTGGCTTCGTCGACACCCCCCGCGGCGAACAGTGCCCAGAGGCCGCGCAGCCGGCGTGTTTCCAGCGGATGGTCGAGCGCCATCGCTTTCAGCGCGGCATGTGTATCGGCGGCCTGCGCTCCACGCTCCTGCAGAATGCGCCGGGCGTGCCGCACCATCCAATCGTTCTCATGCAGTTGCAGCTTCACCAGCTCGTCGTTGGACAGCTTCTGCAGGTCGACTTTCACGGGCTGGGCGTTCTTGTAGGAGATCTTGAAGATCCGGCCGTTGGTGCGGTCGTGGCCGTCGGTTTCGCGATGGTGGCAGGCGTTGGCGTCGTACCAGTCGATCATCCACATCTGGCCATCGGGGCCGTACTGCAGGTTGATGATCTGCGACCAGCGATCGCGGGTGAGGCAGAAGTCCGGCGCACGATCGCCGATGTAGCCCGACCCCTTGGGGAGCAGCAGGTCTTCGTTGAGCCGCTGGCCGTGAATGTTGTTCATGAATATCTGGTCGCGATACTTCTCGGGCCAGCTTCCGCCGAGATAGATCATCGCTCCGGCATGCGCGTGGCCGCCGCCGGCAGCGTCGCTTTTGTCGTTGCCCGAGTGCGGCGTAGCGCCGATCCAGTGGCGGTGGATGGCGACGGTCTTGATGTCGTCGTAGGTATACGGATTGAAATGCATGCCGGCCTGTCGTTGGTAGCGGCCACCCTGAATGATGTGGTACAGGTGCGGAATGACGCAGGCCGTGACGAAGGCCTGGCCCCGATCATTGAAGTCAACACCCCAAGGGTTGCTCGTCCCCTGGGCGAACACTTCAAACATGTTTCGCGTCGGATGAAAACGCCAAATGCCGGCGTTGATCGGCACCCGGTCTTCTTTCTCCGAGCCGGGCTTGCCGACCAGCGAGTGCGTGAACACGCCGTGGCAGCCATAGAGCCATCCATCGGGTCCCCAGGTGAACGCATTCAGCGTTTCATGCGTGTCCTGGTATCCCCAGCCATCGAGCAGAGCCACGGGCTCGCTGTCGGGGACGTCGTCGCCGTTTTTGTCAGGCACAAACAGCAGGTACGGCGCCGCGCCGACCCATACGCCACCGAAGCCGACTTCCAAGCCACTGACCAGGTTCAGGCCTTCCATGAACACCTTGCGCGATTCGAGCCGCCCGTCACCATCAGCATCCTCGAAAATCAAAATGCGATCGCGACCTTTCCCTTCGGGCGCGCGAATCGGATAGTTGTATGCCTCGGCTACCCACAACCGGCCCCGGTCGTCGAAAGCCATTGCGATCGGCTGCATCACGTCTGGCTCGCCTGCCGCCAGCGTCGCCGAAAATCCCTCGGGTAGGATCATCGCCTTAGCAGCTTCCTCTGGCGAGAGGCCCGCGAAGGGGTACTCATCCTGCGGCTGCTCGTCCACGGCGTCCGGAAAGCTCGGCTTCTCGGCGTGCAGCCTGAAGTCGTCAAAGTTCAAGTGGCCCCAGCCATTGGCCGACTCATCGACAAGTCGCAGGAACACTTCGCTTCCCTGATGCTTGGCCACGTCCAGCACGACGGGACGCAGCGTTTCTGAGTTGTCGCCCGAGCGCGTGGTGATCACTTTGCCGGTTGCTTTATCGACGAGTTCTACGCGGGTGGATTTGTGCGAGCCACCCGCGACTCGAAAGCTCGCCCAAGGGAGCGTGAGTTTGAACGGCACCGAGGTGAGCGTGCCCTTGGGCGCGTCGCTCAGCGAGATCTCGTACCCCCCGATCCAGAACGTGCCGGTGTGCTTGCTCTGCATTCCGCGGCCGCGGCCCGTCACCGTGTCGCCGCGCACGGGTTGCTTTGCAAAAGCTTCGCCCTGGGCAGTCCAGTCCTCGAGATTGCCTTTCTCGAAGTCCAGATTTAGCGACCGGCCGTCGGCGCTCTTGGGGAGCTCGCCAGTCGGAGCGTCAGCAGCCAATGACGTCTTTGCGGAACAAAGAACGCAGAGCAGTGCAAACGACGAGAGCGAGCGCCTCATGTCGATGGATTCCTGATGGGTGCAAACAGGTCTGGGAAGCCGGATTGGCAAGCCTCTACCTTAACAGACGATCCGTGCAGTTTGGAGAGTCCGGCCGCCAGGTTTAAGTCTTCGCTGCAACCCGCACGGTGTGACCGGACTTCACGAATTTGAGCCTGTTTTGGGGGCTTACGATCCTTTACAGCCTTCAGGAAGGGCGGCATACTACGGCGAGCCCCGCGGGCTGATTTGTCGTAACGGCGGGCTCGTTCGAATGGAAAACTCGTGATGAAACATTTCTTTCCTGTCGCACTGCTAGTCGTGGGTTCGCTCGCCGTTCTGGCGGCCGAGACCGACGCTGACAAGAAAGAGATCCAGAAATGGCAGGGCACTTGGCGTGCCGTCTCGATGGTGCACGAAGGCAAAGAAACGCCCGCAGACAAACTCAAGCCCATCAAATTGACTGTCGAAGGCGCGAACTACAAGTTCGAGAATGGCGAGTTTCACGAGCAGGGCACCTATCGCTTCGATCCTTCGCAGGAGCCCAAGGCCCTGGATATCGTCGTCGGCGAAGGCCCGGATAAGGACAAGGTCTACCTTGTCATCTATAAGGTCGAAGGGGACGAGCTGACCATCTGCCTCGAAAGCGAAAACAAGCACCGCCCCACCGAGTTCACTGGCGCCGAAGGCACGGGTTGCGTACTTGAAGTCTGGAAGCGCGAGAAGAAGTAGTCGCTCGATTCGGCCGGGGCACCGTTTGCTAGCCAGCGGTCGATACTCCCGGGTAAGATGTGCGTATTGTCACGCCGCGCGTCTGCCTCACCGCCCCTGGGAGCCGATATGCGATTCATTTTTCCCACGATCACTTTGTTTGTGGTTGCCGCCGGCCACTTGCTGGCGGCTGATCCCGAGCCGGCCGAACTGTCCGTCGAAGCACTGACTGAGCAGGTTCGCAAGTCGGTCGTGGTGATCAACTCCGCCGGGCGCGATGGCGAGCGGCAAGGGATGGGAGCCGGCTTTGTGATTTCGGCCGATGGCCTGGTCGTCACCAACTTTCACGTGATCGGCGAAGGGCGCGACATCCGCGTGCAGCTTCCCAGCGGACTTGAAGTCGGCGTCGTGGCGATTCACGCATCCGATCGGGTGCTCGACTTGGCAGTGTTGCGAATCGAGGCGAACGATCTCAGGCCTCTGGAGCTGGGTGATTCCGACGGGCTCAAGCAGGGCCAAAGCGTCGTGGCTCTGGGCAATCCGCGCGGCTTCAAATACAGCGTAGTCAGCGGGGTTGTTTCCGGTGTGCGCGAAGTCGAGGGCCGCCCCATGGTCCAGCTTGCCATGCCGATCGAGCCCGGCAATAGCGGCGGCCCACTGATTGATCGTCAGGGGCGCGTTCAAGGCATCGTCACGATGAAGTCGGCGGTCACAAACAATCTTGGCTTCGCGCTCACGGTCAACCTGCTCAAACCGCTGCTGGAAAAGCCCAACCCGATTGTGATGTCGCGCTGGCGGACGATCGGCGCGCTCGATCCGGACAAGTGGCAAACGGTGTTCGGCGCCAACTGGCGGCAGCGCGCCGGCCGGGTGCTGGTCGATGGCGCAGGAACGAGCTTCGGCGGACGCTCGTTGTGTCTCGCGCAGGTGAATGTGCCCGAGCTACCCTATGAACTGACCGTTACCGTCAAATTGGACGACGAGGCCGGCGCCGCAGGGATCGCCTTCTGCGCTCACGGTGAGGATCGGCATTACGGCTTCTACCCTACGGGCGGCCAATTGCGCCTTACGCGGTTCGAAGGTCCCGACGTCCAGAGCTGGCAGATCCTGCATAGTCAGCCGAGTAAGCATTACAAACCCAAAGACTGGAATACGCTCCGCGTCCGGCTTGCCGACGGCAAGATCGAGTGCTTCGTGAACGATGAGGTCGTGGTCACGGTGCCCGACAGCCAGCTCGCCGGCGGCCGGGCGGGCCTGGTCAAGTTCCGCGGCACTGCTGCCGAGTTCAAGAGCTTCGAGGTCGGTGCCGAAGTCTCGCATTCTCGCGTTCCCACGGACAAGTCCGCGGACATTCTGAAGTTGATTGCGGATCTGCCGGTCGAGGCCGGCGCAAGTGAACAAGTGCTGGAAGGGCTCGCCCAGGATCCGCGACAGGCGGCCGCGATCCTGAATGAACAGGCCACAAAGCTCGAGCGGCAGGCCCAACAGCTCAAGCAGCTTGCACAAGAAGCCCACGAGCGACGCACGATTGCGGATCTCGTCGCGGCGCTAGAAGGGGAGGAGGACAAGATCGATCTGTTTCGCGCCGGCTTGCTCGTGGCCCGGCTCGACAATAGCGAGGTCGACGTGGATGCCTACTGCGGTGAACTAGCCGGCATGGCGGATGAGCTATCCGACTCGATTGCCGCCGCTGCCGACGAGGCCGCCAAGCTTGCCCGGCTCAAGCAGTTCCTGTTTGAGGAGAACGGCTTTCATGGCAGCCGGGGCGACTACTACAGCCGCGCGAACAGCTACTTGAACGAAGTGCTCGATGACCGCGAAGGACTGCCAATTACGCTGTCGATCGTGTACATGGAACTCGCACGTCGACTGGGGGTAAACATCGTCGGGATTGGCTTGCCAGGACGTTTCGTTGTGGCACACAAGCCGGCCGCAGGCGAATCGCGCCTGATCGATGTCTATGAGGACGCTGCTGATGTGAGCCGGGCAGAAGCGGAGCTGCGGATTCGAACGTCGCTCGGCCCTGAACTTGACGACGCTGCGGTGGCCTCGTTCTTCGAGCCGGTGACCAAACGGGCGATCGTGCTGCGGATGCTACAAAACCTGCTGGGCATTTCGCGGAGCGACCCGGCGGCGCTGCATCGATATCTGAACGCGATGCTGGCGATTTCACCGGAACAAGGACAGTATCGCCTAATGCGGGCTGTGGTTCGCTATCAGCTCCAGCAGCGCGAGCGGGCACTCGACGACGTGCGTTGGATCCTGGTGCATGAGCCGGCCGGCATCGACCTGGATCAGGTGCGAGCGCTGCAGGCCGAACTCGAGCGGCAGTAGTCCTCGCAAGGCCTCAGTCTTCCGGCCAGGTGAGCCGCTCGAGCGTGCTGCGGAGAGCATCGGCCGTGACTTCCACGTCACGCTCGTCATGCACCGCGGATACGCAGCCGCCCGGCCAGGGAAAGATGTCCGCTCCGCCGACGATCAACCCGCAGCGAAGCTGGTGAATCACCGAGGCCGGCGTTCCGCCCTTGAGTTCCTCCAGCGACACATTGCCCGCGTAAATGTCGCCTACCGCGAGCGGCCGGTCCTGGGGGTTGGTAAAGAAGTGGAAGCCCGAATGCTCGCCGTAGACAAGCCAGTTTGAGCCAACTTCGCGAATCACCTCGTTCAGACGATCGCGGAGCTGCGCGGCAATCGCATTCGCCCGGGCAATGATATCGGTCTCGGCGAGGTTTTTGAGTGCGGCGAGTCCGGCCGCGGCCGTGATTGGATTGGCGTTGAACGTGCCCTGATGCGGGACACGATTGGCGGTGTTCCAGACCTTGTCGCTGCGCATCGTCATGACGTCCATCACCTCCTTTCGGCCAGCGATGCATCCGCCCGGGAAACCGCCGGCCACGATCTTGGCGAACGTGGCCAGGTCGGGTGTGACGCCGATATGGGCTTGGGCGCCGCCTGGCGAAACGCGAAAGCCGGTGATCACTTCGTCAAAGATCAGGAGCACGCCGCGGCTGGCTGTGAGTTCGCGGGCTTTACTCAGATAGCTGGCGGCCAGTGGTACGAGGCCGAATGTCGCGCCGGTTGGCTCCATGATCACCGCGGCGACGTCGTCGTTATCCGCCAGCACGCGCTCGAGCGCGGCGATGTCTCCCGATGGAACGATGATGGCTTCTCTCACCACTCCCTGCAGAATGCCGGCGGGCACGGAACCGTCGAAGTGCGACGTGGCGGCGAAGGCCACCTGATCGTGCCAGCCGTGGAAGTGCCCGGTGAGACGGACGATCTTTTGCTTGCCGGTGAACGCTCGGGCCAGCCGAATCGCCAGCAAGGTACTCTCGGTTCCAGAACCTGTGAAACGGACCTTGCCGGCGCAGGGGACCATCCGCTGGATTTGCTCGCCGAGCAGCACTTCGAGTTCGTGACCCGCGCCAAAGTGCGTTCCTTTGCCGAGTTGCTCGCGTACGGCATCGGTGATGGCGGGATGATTGTGCCCCAGCATCAGGGCGCCGTGGCCGCCGATGTAGTCAACGTACTCGTGGCCGTCGACGTCCCACTTTCGAGAACCGCGAGCACGCTCTATGTAAAGCGGATACGGCTGCAAGTACCGAGTGTCGTGCGTCACGCCGCCTGGAAAGACGTTGATCGCGCGGTTGTAGAGCCGCGCCGAGCCTGGCGTCTTGGCTTGGTATTGATCGAACAAAACAGGCGGGGCCGCGGGGGCATGGGTGCGTTGCATGGCGATCCTATCCGATTTTGCAATGCCGGCGAGAAGTCACGGCACGGAGCTGATCGAGTCGCTCACGGCGCCGAGCAGCAATTGTAACGCGCGGGCTTCGCGAGCGGGACTGTCAATAGCTGCGTCGTTCCAGACGACGATCAGGTCCAGGCCAGGCACCAGTACCAGTGCTCGCTTGCCTTTGTGGCCGAAGGCGCCCACGGTGTCGTGTGGGATGGCGGGCCAATGCCGCTGGCGATTGCGATCGAGGCCGTTGGTCCACCAGGTGAAGCTGTAGCTGCCATGGTGGTCGGTCTGGTTGCTGCCGCCGCCAATTGAGCGCTGTCCTGGAATCATCTCAGCAGGCTTGCCGGACGAGCGGGGCAGGCTGGCAGGGAGCGGAGTTGCGAGCAATCGCTGTACGCTGCTTTCCGATAGCAGACGCCGGCCCCTCCACTCTCCGCCGCGCAAGTATAAGAGGCCGAACCGCGCGAAGTCGCGTGGGGACACGGCCAAGCGGCCCTTGGCGTTGAACCGCGGTTCGTCCTGGCACATCAGCAAGTCGGTAAGCTGCTTGTGCAGGACATCGTTCGTGACGCTCTCGCTGGTGCTGCCGTTGACCTTGAAAAACAAATTGTCAAACAGCAGCGCCATGTTGTAGTCGCTGTAGTCGAAAGCTTCGCCCGGCCGCTCGCTGACGCCGTAGCAGGAGGTTTGCGTGACCAGATGTCGCCAGCGGATGTCGCGGTCCTTGTGTTGGAGCGAAGGATTTAGCTCCGCCAGGCGCGGCTCGACGTCGACCACGCGCTCTTCGAGGCCTTTCAGCCTGCCGTCTTCGATCGCTTTGAAAAGAAAGTGGGCATACCAAGGCTTGCAGCAGGAAGCGATATCCGTGCGCTGGGCGGCGTCGCCCCAAGTGTGTACGAGATACCCTTGGCGAACGACGCAACCAATGCCGCCGAGGTACTCGCTCATTTCATTGAGCTTTGGCGCGTTTAGTCCGACATCGCTTGGAGATTTAACCAGCCACTCTTGCTCGGGAAAGACGGATTGGACTTGCGCGAGGCACTCGTTCGACGACCGTACGCCAATGAGGCTGACCACCCCAGCAAGCACGACAATGCGGAGGAGTGAAGGCTGCACAGCATATCGCTCAGGCTAGAATCTCGGTGATCACTCGTCCGGCGACGCCCGTCAGTCGTTCCGCGCGGCCGTTGTGCATCAGCGTGAGCTGTTCGTGATCTAGCCCTAAGAGGTGCAGGATCGTGGCGTGCAGGTCGTTGACGTGGGCCTTGCCTTCGATGGCATACAGGCCGATCTCGTCGGTCTCACCGTACACGGTGCCGCCGCGCACACCACCGCCGGCCATCCAGACGGTGAAGCCCCAGGGATTGTGATCGCGGCCGTTGCCGCTTTCGCTCATCGGCGTGCGGCCAAACTCACCGCCCCACACGACCAGTGTATCGTCCAGCATGCCGCGCCGCCGCAAATCCTTGAGTAGCCCGGCAATCGGGCGGTCGCTTTCTCGGCAGCGGGCTGAGTGGTTGCCTTCCATGTCGGCGTGAGCGTCCCATTTGCTGCCCGAGCCCATGTAGATCTGCACACAGCGGACGCCGCGCTCGACGAGCCGCCGGGCCAGCAGGCAGTTTGCGCCGTTGCGGTTGGTGTCCTTGTCGTCGAGGCCGTACAGCGCCCGCGTCTCGGCCGTTTCGCTGGAAAGGTCTACCGCTTCGGGCGCTGTCGATTGCATTCGGAACGCGAGTTCATAGCTGGCAATCCGCGCCTCCAGCCGATCATCGTCAGCACGGCCGAGTTTGTGTTCCTGGTTAAGCTGCTGAATGAAGTCGAGCTTTTGCCGCTGCCGAACGCCAGCCAGCGACTCGGGGGGCGTGACGTGCAGGATCGGTGTTTTGCCATCGCGGAACTTGGTGCCCTGATAGGCGGCCGGCATGAAGCCGGTGCCCCAGTTGCGATTTCCGCCGGGTGGATCGTTTCCGCTGTCGGTCAGCACAACAAAGCCAGGCAGGTCGCGACTTTCACTTCCCAGTCCATACACACACCACGAACCGAGCGATGGCCGGCCGCCGAGAATGCTGCCGGTGTTCATCTGGCACACGCTGCCGACGTGATTCAGCCCGTCCGCGTGACAGCTGCGTATCACGGCCAACTCGTCTGCGCAAGTGGCGATCTCCTGATACCAGTCGCTGATCCAGAGGCCCGATTGTCCGTGCTGCGCCCATTTTCTTTTCGTGCCCATGAGCGGCGTGAACGCCGTTTTGCCCATCGCGGTGAGCGGCCGGTCGAAGCTATCTGGCAGCGGTTTGCCGGCGAGCTTCTCAAGCTCTGGCTTGGGGTCGAACAAGTCGAGGTGGCTGGGTCCGCCATCCAGAAAACACCAGATGACATTCTTGGCCCGCGCAGGGAAGTGCGTACGCCGGCCTCCCGATTCGCTCTCATTGATTTCGGCGGTCGCGGCCCTGGCTGCGGTGTCTGAAAGCAGTGACGCCAAAGCCACGCTGCCGCAGCCCGCCCCCGCGCGCGAGAGAAAATCGCGCCGTGACAGAGCCGGGGCGAAGTGCGGCAGGCGAGGAAGCAAGTTAGCGAGGTCTTGATGCATGGCTAGTCGACGTAAAGAAACTCGTTCGCATTCAACAGGGCGTGGCAAAAGTCGGCCACGGCCGCGCGACGCGCTTCGCCGGAATCCGTGCCGGCTGCAGCCAAAGTCTGCGACTGGTTGCCGATGAACGCGCAGGATACCTCCAGCTCATTGCCGCTGGCTTCGCGGCCGAAAGCACCGCGATAAGCGGTATCGACCAGCGCGTGGGTATCGTCACCGTGGGCAGTGACGAGCCGATCGGCCCAGCGACTTGCCTGCTCGAGCGGGAACTCGCCGTTGAGCAGGGCGAGCGCTTGTGGCGCCGTTGTCGTCACGCTTCGCTGCGGACAGCTCATCTGCAAGTCTGGCTGATCGAAGATTTCCAGCAGCGGAAACCGGAGATTGCGCTTGGCAAAGATGTAGATCGAGCGGCGGTTTTGCTGCTGCCTTGCTTCGTCATGACTCCAGGCCGCCTTCGAGCCCACCCCTGCTGGCAGTTTCGGCCGCGCGCTCGGCCCGAACATCGAATCGCTCAGGTCGCCCGCCACTTGCAGCATGGCGTCGCGAGCGATCTCTCCCTCGAGCCGCTGCCTGCGGGCATGCCAGAGCAGGCGATTCTCCCTATCGACCGCCAGGGCTCGAGCCTGGGCAGGATTGTCGACATCCACTCTTGACGACTGCTGATACGTGGCCGAAGTGACGATTAGCTTGTGCAGCGTCTTCAGGCTCCAGCCACCTTCAACGAACTCAACTGCAAGCCAGTCGAGTAACTCGGGATGCGTCGGCGGTTCGCCCATGGCGCCAAAGTCGTTGGGCGTGGCGACTATCCCCACGCCGAAGTGATGTTGCCAGACGCGGTTGACCATCACGCGCGCGGTCAGCGGATGGTCGGACCGGCATAGCCAATTGGCAAGCGCCGCGCGGCGGCCCGAAGAACTTTCTCCCACAGGCGGTGTGCTGATCGCCGGCTCGCTGGCTCCCAGAAAAGCCGGAAAGCCGGGCGTTACTTCGTCCTGCGGTTTGCGATAGTCGCCCAGCGCGAGCACGTGCGTCGGAGGAGCCTCGGGAGAGGCGTCGCTCACCGCCATCGCAACGGGCAACTCGGTCGGCTTCAGGTGGTCGAACTTGGCGAGCTCCGCGCCCAACTCTTCAAATCTTTGCTTCTCGTCTCCTTTCAGCGACTCGCCGGTGACGCCGGCCATCTTCGGAGACACATAACGCATCGCCTGGAATGCGATCTGCTGCTGCAAGCAAGTCCGCTCGCTGGCCGGCGTTTCGACTGCCGAACGGATCTCGGGCCGAAACTTCTCGAGCGCATTTTGCATCGTGCTCGACTTGCGCTTCGCCAACAGCGAGTCCAGCTCGTCGCGAATTTGCGCGGTGGCAGTTTCCCACTCCGCCTGCCGTGCCGCGTGCGCGTCGATCTCCGCCCGCGGCGCTGCCGGCAAGTCGTCGCGCGGCAGTAGCGTGGCAAAAAATGCTTGCAGCCGGAAGTAGTCGCGCTGCGTGATCGGGTCGAACTTGTGGTCGTGACACTGGGCGCAACCCACGGTCAGCCCCAGGAATGCCAGCGCCGTGGTGTCGGTCAGATTGTCGTGGATCTCCTGCCGTCGCTGCATCACGTCGGCCGCGTTTGATTCGTCTGGATAGAGCCGGTTCAAGCCGGTGGCGATGATTGCCTCGGGGTTGTCCGGCTCGAGCTCATCGCCGGCAAGCTGCTGGCGGACGAACCGGTCGTACGGCAGATCGGCGTTGAACGCGCGGATCACATATTCCCGATACCTGTGCGCCTCGGGCCGGAACTCGTCAGCCTTGAACCCATCCGTCTCGGCGTAGCGCACGACGTCGAGCCAGTGTTGAGCCCAGCGTTCGCCATAGTGGGGCGAAGCGAGCAGGCGATCGACCACGCGCTCGTAGGCGCCGTCGGAGGTGTCAGCGAGAAAGGCTGCTTGCTCTGCGGCCGTGGGGGGCAAGCCGATCAGATCGAACGACACGCGCCGCAAGAGCGTCAGCCGATCGGCAGGCTCGCTGGGCGAAAGGTCTTTGGCTTCCAGGCGAGCGAGGACGAAGGTGTCGATGGGATTGGCGATCCAGGCCTCATTCTCTACCTGCGGGACGGCCGGACGCAGGGGCGGGCAGAAGGGCCAGACGCCGCGTTCGAACTCGGGGAGCTCGGCCACGGCTGTGGTGCACAAATAAGCCGCGCCGAGAATCGCGAACAGAATACGCAAGGCTGTTTTGCTACGGCCGAACGGCATCGTGCGTCGGGCTCCAGGAGGGTTGGCGGCGGGCGAGTGCGGCTGGCCGTTATCTTAGCCTCCCGCGCGGGGCCCGGGCAAGAATCTTTGCCGGTCGCGGGCCCTTTGTCACGCCGTCAGTCCAGCATCGAATCGAGTAGCTTCAATAAGCTGGCAAAGTCGTCGGCAGTTCCTGTAAAGCTGCCCGCAACTTTGCCGTCTGGTCCAATCAGGAATATCGTCGGAAACCCAACGACACCATAGTCGGCAGCGGTTTGGCTCGGAGCGAGATCCGCGACGCGCTCGTCATAGGCCACTTGCCTGGGTTTCGAAATCGCCACAGGAAAGGGAATGTCGCGCCCTGCCCAAAGTTCCGCAGGTATGGATTCCAACGACTTGTCCAGGGCTGATGTCGAGCCGATCAGCTGCTGCCCGCCGGACTTGTCGACGTCAACATGAACGCCGACCACCACGACTCCCTTTGATTTGTAGTCATCATAGAGCTTCATTAGCTCGGGCATCTTGTAGAGGCAGGGACCGCACCATTGTCCCCAGAAATCGAGTACGACAGGATGCCCGCGAAGGTCACTCAAGCGAAGTGGCTCGCTGTTCTTCCAATCGGCAATATCTTCCAGCTCAGGAGCCGCCTGTCCGACTAGCAAGGAGAGCTTAGTCGCCGGCAAGTCGATCGAATCAACGATCAGTTCCCCCCGCCCGGGTGCAATCTTGAGTTCTTTCGTGACCGAGTGAGTGTAGGGATAGGAATTGACGTAGAGCTTATAGTTGCCGCTGGGCAAATGGAATTCAAAACTGCAGCCCGGGGGCAAGCTCTGCTGCAAAAACCGCAGGTTATCATAGTAGATTTCCGCCCCGTACCATTCCAGAGGACGGTCGCGCTCTTCCAAGTCCTTGCACGTCAGCTTTCCGCGGACCACACAGGCCGGCGATAAAGTCAATGCCGGAGGCGGATCCCAAGGACCGTCCGGATTCAGTCGGGTGACTGCGACCGTCTGGCTCGGCGCGTCGTAGGCATAAATCGGGCGGTGATCGACCATACTCAATCCGTCCGGGATGCGCGCAAATCCGTCTGCATCAGAGACGCCACTCCACCTGTATTGCCGCTCACCGCTCTTGAGACTGCGATAAACGAACATTGCGGCGCGGGCATTTTGAACGGGCTCCCCACGTTCATTTAGCACCCGGACGGTGATTCCGGGATCCGGATCCTCCGCGCTTGCGACGTGAACGGTGCAGAGGTTGCAAATCACGCACGCAAGTATCCAGATGCGAATGGAGACATCGCGATGCACGGTGTGTCGCCTTTCTCGCGAGTTTAGTCAGCCTCACCCTCAACAGCGGATAGTATATCACCACCGAGCGACTGCATCTCGACCATCTGCCGATAGGCTCCTCCTTCGGCCAAGAGCTCTTCGTGTGTGCCAACTTGCACAATCCTCCCGCCGTCCATCACGACGATCCGGTTGGCGTGCGCGATCGTGCTGAGCCGATGGGCAATGACGAACGACGTGCGCCCCTGCATCAGTGTCACCAAACTTTGCTGGATCAGCCGCTCGCTCTCGCTGTCGAGGTTGCTCGTGGCTTCGTCCAGGATCAGTATCCGTGGCTCGGCCAATAGCGCCCGAGCGATCGCGATTCGCTGTCGCTGGCCGCCGCTGAGCCGCACCCCGCGCTCACCGATGATGGTCTCGTAGCCGCGGTCGAGCGCCGAGATAAACTCGTGGGCGTTAGCCGCCTTGGCGGCAGCCTCGATCTGCTCCTGCGTCGCGCCGCGGGACGCGTAGCCGATGTTGTCGGTCACCGTGCCATCAAACAGGAATACGTCCTGCTCGACGATGCCGAGTATCTTGCGATAACTCTCCACATCGATCGTGCGGAGCTCCATGCCGTCGAGCGAGACGCTACCTGACGTGGGATCATAGAACCGGGCGACGAGGTTCGTGAGCGTGGTCTTGCCAGCGCCACTGCGTCCAACGAGGGCGACCATTTCGCCCGGCCTGACTTGCAGGTCGATATTCCGCAGCACGTACTCGTCGGAGCCGGGATAGTGGAAGCTCACCCCGCTAAACGTCACGCGGCCTGCAATTTCTTCTTTACGAACATGAATCCGACCCCGACGATCGGCCATCTCGCGCGGTTCGCCCAACAGATCCAGCACGCGGTCGAGCCCCGCCAAGCTGCTCTGAAAGGCGGCGGCGCTGTTGGCCAGTACGCCGAGCGGAGCCAGCAACATCGCCAGGTAAACCAGAAACATCATCAAGTCGCCGAGCGTGAGCTGGCCTTCGAGCACCTGCATTCCGCCGTAGAGCAAGAGAATGCCCGAGGCCAATGGAATGAGCACTTCCCAGACCAGTTCGATCGTCCGGGTCCACCACCAAACGTGCAACTGCTGCCGGGCCATGAAATGGTTGTTGCGCGTGAAGCGGCCCGATTCGCTGCGCTGGCGACCGAACGCGCGAACCACGCGCATCCCGGCGAAGGCTTCGGTGGCCGTGCTGTCGATGTCCTGACGCTGCGTGCGGATATCTCGGTACATCGGCCGGATGCGCCCGATCCAGGTGCGATGGGTGAAGAACACGACGGGGAGCAGCACGAGCGCGCCTAGCAAAAGGCGCCAATCGATCGCGGCCAGGATCACCAGACAACCTGTGAGCTGAATGATGGCCCGCCAGGGGTTGTAGAGCATGCTGAAAATCAGTTCCGAGATGCTCCCCGCGTCGTCGCGAAGCAGGCTCGCAACGCCCCCGCTCTTGAGCTTGTAGACCCGATCGAGCGGCAAACGCACAGCGTGCTCGAATGCCAGCCGCCGCGTATCCACGGCTACGCGCGTAACCGTCCGCGTGGCATGCCAGCGTCCCCAGAGGCGGATTGCGGTCTCGATGATCGACAAGGCGATCACGCCGCCGGCGAGCCAGGCCAGAAGTTCGTAGCGGCTGGAGGTCGCTGGCAGAATCCGCGACCACGGAGCTTGGAGCGGCTTATCGGACAGGACGTTATCGATGACCAGCTTCGTAGCGACTGGTGGGATCAGCGACAGCAGCGTTCCGATCGTGAGCGTCGCGAGGGCGAAGATGACCGCACCGTGATAGCCGGCGAGGAGTCGCCAGAAGGCGGCAAAGAGCTCCGTGAATGAGCGCTGTTCGCCCGGCCGCAAGCGGCGACTGTCGACCGGTGCCGGCTGCTTCTCACGCCGCTTCTGGCGCAGTTCTCGCCGATACTCGGCAAATCGGCGACGACTACGACGTGTGGGCATGGGCGTTTCGGTCTCGGTTGGCAGAGTTCACGACGACGTTTCATTCTACGCAGCACGCTGCCGCCGGACACGGACGCAGCCGAACAAGGCTTAGCAGCTCAATCTGGCTTCAATCTGCCGAGGTTGGTATGTTCTAAACCCGCGGGAACCTGGGAGCCCGCCCCCCGCAACGACTTAACCCGCACACCGTTACCAACGCAGCAGAGAATCCATGCTCAGCACGAAATTCCGCACCGAGCCCGTCGTCACCACGGGCATGCCGCCGGGAATTGGTTACATCGTGGGCAACGAGGCAGCCGAGCGGTTCAGCTTTTATGGGATGCGTGGGATCCTGGTCGTGTTCATGACCAAGTACCTGGTGGACCACCAGGGGACGCCCGACTATATGACCGAGGAGCAAGCCAAGAGCTGGTTCCACTTGTTCATGATGGGCGTCTATTTCTTTCCCATCTTTGGCTCGCTGCTGTCTGACGGCCTGCTGGGCAAATATCGCACGATTATCTGGCTGTCGCTGGTTTATTGCGCCGGTCACGCGGCGCTGGCCATTGACGACACGCGAATGGGGCTGGCGCTAGGGCTTGTACTGATCGCCGTTGGCTCCGGCGGTATTAAACCCTGCGTGTCGGCGAATGTCGGCGATCAGTTCGGCCCGGCCAACAAACATTTGCTCGAGAAGGTTTACGGCTGGTTTTACTTCTCGATCAACTTCGGATCGATGTTCTCGACCGTGCTGATTCCGTACCTCCTGAAAAACCATGGTCCCAGCGTGGCGTTTGGCGTACCGGGCATTTTTATGGCGATTGCCACCGTGATCTTCTGGTTGGGGCGCTACAAGTTCGCTCACCGCCCGGCCGGTGGCGTTGGCTTTCTGCGCGAGGCCTTCGGACCCGAGGGCCGCTCGATCATGGGCAGCCTGATCCTGCTCTACTCGTTCGTGGCGATCTTCTGGGCGCTGTACGACCAGACCGGATCCGCCTGGATTCTGCAGGCCGACAAGATGGACCTGAACTGGTTTGGAATTCAGCTTACCGCCGCGCAAACACACACCGCCAATCCGATCATGATCCTGGCGTTCATTCCACTGTTTTCCTACGTCATTTACCCGGCCCTGAACAAGGTGATCACGCTCACGCCACTGCGCAAGTTGGGAATCGGATTCTTACTAACCGCGTCGTCATTCTGCATGTCGGCGCTGATTGAGAGCTGGATTCAAGCCGGCCTGAAGCCGCATATCAACTGGCAGTTCCTGGCGTACGCGATCATGACCGCCGGCGAGGTGATGGTTTCGATTACGGGGCTCGAGTTCTCCTACACGCAGGCCCCGCCGAGGATGAAGTCGGTCGTGATGTCGCTGTGGCTGTTAGCCGTTGCGGCAGGCAATTTCCTGACGGCGATGATCAACATCCTGATCCAGGACGAGGCCGGCAACTCGCGGATCTCGGGGACGAACTACTATCTGTTCTTTGCCGGCATGATGGCATTGACGGCTGTGATCTTCGCGCTGGTTGCCAGTAGGTATCGCTACCGCTCGTACCTGGCGGGCGACGCGGAAGCCCTGGCCGAAGGTGCCGCCGAGGGTGCCTGAACCGGCGTTCTCGCTACACTCCAGCTTCCACCGCGACGCGCTCGCCGGGCTCGTCCTCGTCGATGGGAGGTTGCCCTTCTAGCTCGGGCAGCGTGTGCTCGATCACGCGCATTGTCATCCACTTGCCCTGATGGAAACGGGCGACGAATCCAATCCCTAGGATCGTGATGAACGTGGTGACGGCGTACCAGGCATAAAAGAATCCCGCCTCGCCATAGAACGACGCGATATAGGTCGGTAGCACGAGAAAAACCAGTCCGGAACCAAACGAGAACAAGAGCGCAAAGCGAGTGTCGCCCGCCCCGCGAATGGCCGAGCTAAAGATGATCGCCAGGGCATCGAAGAACGAATAGACCGCCACCAGTTTCAAGAGAAACACGACCAGCGCGCGGAGCGAGTCGTGCTGGCCCACGCCATAGGGCTTGAGAATCGCCTCCGGCGCGAATACATAAAGCGAGCAGAAAATTGCCACATAGGCGAGACCAACCGCTGCGGCCAGCCACGTGGTGCGCACCGCGAGCTGCGGCCGCCCTTCACCGATGCGCCGGCCGACGAGTGCCGTCACTGCAGTTCCCAGTCCCATCATTGGCACGAAGACCAACGAGTTGAGGTTGAAGATCAAGCTCGTGGCCGAAAGCTTCTCGGTGCCCAGGCTACCGACGAGTTGAATGAACGCCGTGAAGCAGGCCACGTCCAGAAAGTGCTGTAGGCCGCTCGGAAAGCCGAACTTCAGCAGTCGGCCGAACAGTTCCGCGTCGAAACGCTTGCCCGTCCAGAGGTGATAAATTCCGCCGCGCTGCTGGTAGCTCATCACGCCCACGTACACCAGTGCAATCACCGTGAAGGCCGTGATGGTGGCGATTGCTGCGCCCTCGATTCCCAGCTTCGGAAAGCCGAATTTGCCGAAAATCAGGAGGTAATCCAGCGTGATGTTGACACCGGTACCGAGGATATTGGCCACCATGATCACGATCGTTTTGCCGCGACCGCTGTAAAAACACGACAGCGTTGTGCCGAGTAGCAGCGGAAAAGTTCCCAAGCACATCAGGCGAAAGTAGTCGACTTCCAGCGCGAGGATGCTGGCCTCGTGTCCGAACGCGGCAAAGATTGCCGGTGCCGGCGGGATGAAGCACGCCAGAATCACTGCCGCGATCACTGACAGATAAATGCCCTGCCAGATCACCGGGCCCACTCGTTGATGCTGGTCGGCTCCTTCATACTGGCCTACGAACGCGTTGGCGTACGAAACCGTGCCGATCGCCAGCGCCGCCAGATTGTAGTGCAGCACACCGGCCGGCAGCGAGGCGGCCAGCGACTCGACGGAATCCCAGCTCAACATCATCCGATCGATGATGTACATCAGCGCACTCGAGGTGTAACTGATAATCAGCGGAACCGCGACCTTCAGCAGTTCGGCAAGCGAGCCAGCGCGGTCAGTGGCGGACAGATTCGTGGAAGTAGCCATAGAGAGTTCTGACCCCGCGACATGGCGGCGGGTTCGCTGGTTTAGACGGCCGCAATTGCAGTCGAGCTATCGCTGCCAGCAGTCCGGTAGAAAAGCACCGAAACAGGGCGAATTCTGGTGCGGACTAGTGCCGTTGTCCAGCGATGTGAGTCTGGGTAAGCCTTGGGGCGACCTTGCCGCTCGCACGGGATTGCGTTACAAGCGACGCCCCCTTTCGCCTTATTCCCGTTCGGGAGCCGACTTTCATGCCACGTTTTTTGATCGCGATCGCCGTTGCCCTGCTGTGCATTTGCTGGCTTGCCGAGCGCGCTTGCGGCCAATCAGCGGCGGCGCGGGCTCCCGCCTTCGACGCCGGTGGCGTGACGGGGCTCGATCTCGAAACGCAACTGCAGAAGGGGCTCAAGGCTCGCAGACCGGTTGAGTTTCAGTACCTGCACGAAATCGTCAAGCTCGTGGATCAGGGTAAACTTCCGCGCAAGTTAGTCATCACAACCTTTCTCGCGGCCCAGCAGCGCCGCCGCCACCCGCTCCAGTGGTTTCAGCTCGCGCTTGAGTCGCGCGCCCGCGGCTTGGATGTGAAACTGCCGAATCTCGATCTGCAAGCAGTCGGCATCAGCAGCAACGGCGGAACGCACGGGGTGAACACACCGCCGATCCCGCCGCGCTAGCTACGCTGCCTTTTTCTTCGGCTCCTCGCCGACCTTCACAGGCTCGCCCGGCTTCGGCATCGTGAACGGCAGAACGTCCGGCACGACGTACGCCCCCGTCGTGAACTTCAACGGATAGGCGTGGCCCGTCTTATACACTAGCTCCACGAAGTAGGCCGTAAAGCCGTTGAGTGGACGCTTCACGTCCGCAATGAATGATCCATCGGCCTCGGGCTTGAGCGGCGACTTCGTGTAGGCCTTGCCGATGGTGTCCAGGCGAAAGTCCCGCGCCTCGGGGTTCGTCGCCTGCCACAAGTTCACTTCATCCGGCTTTTGCTTTGGATATACGCGCACGACTCCGTCGCTTTCACGCTGCCAGGTGTACTGCGGGGGGGCTTGGCCTTCCAGAATGCTCAAGTAAAACGACGCGATGCTCTCGCGTGCATCGCTTTCCTTCAAATCGTGCTTGGTATTCTCGACATACCGTAGCCACTTGGGAGCCTGTAGGTCGTCGTAGTAGAACTGCGAGTTGTCGGGCAGAAAGAATTGATCCCCCGAGGCATTGACGATGTATTTGGGAATCTTGAGCCGCGCGCGATTGCGATAATTGTACGGATCTTCGATTCCCAGAATCTCACGATAGAGCGGTGAGCCAATCTTGTCGGGGAACAGTCCGTGCCGAACATAATCTTTCAGCGCCGGCGAAAAGAACCCGTACGCTTCGTAGTGGTGCCGGGTGATGACTTCCGAATTGAGCGCATCGATCACGATTGGAATGATTGCCCGCACGCGCGGATCGACGACGCCTACCAGCCAGGTGGTCCAGCCTCGCTTAGAGCCGCCGGCCACGACGAAGTCGTCAAGCTTCCAGTTGCCGCCCGCTTCCGAGGCGCTGAACTGCTGCATCGCATCCATCGCCCGGACACCGCTCTTGACCATCGCGAGTCGCACGAGCCAGCTTGGATCGCGCGTAGCCATATATTTGACCCGCGTGTACGCGATGATGTTGTCTTCCCATCGTTTTTCGTCCTGCGAGTCGGTAAACACTAGCGGTTGATTTGGCACCGTGAATAGCTCGGCAGCGATCGAGCCGGTGTATTTGGCCAGCTCAATTGTCCGTTCGGTTGCGTCCTTGGGCACCGGATCGGTGTTATCGCCACCGCCGATGTAGAGAAACGCGGTGTGGTGCTTTAGGTTATCAGGCCTCACCACGGTGAGCCAGTGCTTCCAGACCGGCCGATCGACGTCCTTCTCGCTCCGCCAAGTCTGCGAAGTCAAATCAATCAGGTACATCGCGTACCCGTCGCCAGGAATTGTCTTGGTCAGCTTCCAGGCGAACGCGGGGTCGGGCGTGGCAATATACTTGTCGAGTTCGGTCAGTTCCTCGGCAGCATTCAGCGACGTCACAATCGCCACGACGGAGACGCATAGTAGCAAACGCAGTGAGCTTCGCATCGGGTCGGCTCCAAGAATCAAATGGGCTAGTCGGCTGCGAGATTCTAAATCAACTGGCGGATGAGAGCAAAGATTTTGGCAGAACTCATAGCGGATAGAAGTCTCTCGGAATACACTGACACGCCATTGGATGATGTCTGTCTTTGAAGTGGAAGGGAAGTATATGCGAGCGGTGCTCGTGGCGCTAATTCTCGCGCCAACCATCATTTCAATCCTGGCGATGATCGTGCTGTATTTTCCACTGCGCAACTTTCAAAATGCAACTCCGAGGATTCGTACGCGAGCCGATACCGAGCGGCTCAGGCGGCTTGCAACGCAACAAATGTATGGTGGGTTGCTCGGATCGATCTTATGGATTCCGCCCGTCGTGTGGCTCATCAGCGTACTCGTCACCGACGCGGTCACGTGGGGAGACGTGTTGCTGTACGTTGTACTGCCGTACGTGGTGCTCTTCATTGTCGCCGCGATTGGAATCGGGCCCGCGAAGGCGGTTCGCAATACTCTCACGGACGATCCTACGCTACAAGCGGAGCGAGACCGAATTGTGAACATCTGGCTGAATCAAAAGCTGCTGAGGATTCCGCCCGGCGATATCTGAAACTCACAGACCGGAGTTCGCATCGTCCAGATCATGTCGAAATGAATTTGGACTTGCCGATTGCCTCATCTCAACTATCGCCCCCAGCGAGTTAAAGGTACCGCTTTGCCACCTTCACGCCCATGGTGCCGATGCCGTAGTATCCCATCGAGGTTTGGGCGACGTGCGTTAGCAGGTCGTAAGCCGCCCAACGATTCCACCCATAGTCGGATTCCATCCACAGGATGAGCTGGGCGAAAGCCTGAGCCGCCGACCGCTCCATCGGTGTGCCGCTGACCACGGTCATGATCGAGTCGGCGGTTTCAATCCGCGGCCCGGGAATCGTCCGCCCCTTCTCAAGGCGGACTGTGATCGTGCTGGCAGCAGGCATCTCCAGCCCGCTGGCCGAAAGCTCACCATGCCCCATCGCGGCGTGCGCGTCTCCCAGATACAGGTAACCTCCCTGCACGTAAACCGGCAGATAGATCGTGCTGCCCGGCGCGACTTCCACGATATCCATGTTCCCGCCGTGCGGACCGGCCGGCAGTGTCGTAGGGCTGCCCCAACTGGGCGCGGTGCCGATGCAACCCAACATCGGCGTGTAGGGAATCGAGATCTTGTCGCTCCAATGGATCATGCCGCCGGCGATCTCGCAGACGCGAGTCCCGTGCGGGCAATCGTCTCCCAGCCATTCGCAAAGTTGCTTGGGGTCGCTGGTGCGCGTGACGCATTTCCCCAGTGTGGGCTCGATCGCCTTGATCGTCACGGCTAACGAATCGCCAGGCTCCGCGCCATCGACCACAACTGGCCCGGTAAGCGGATTGCTATACGGCTGGGTGCGTTTGTCGCGACGATCGTTTGCGGTCCGAATTTGACCGCTGAAGGCGTCTTCGCTCTCGATGATAAGCGTCTCGCCCGAGGCGATCCGAGCGCGCGGTTCGCGGTGGCGGCTGAATTCATATTCGAGGGGGCCGGCGGCAAGTCGTTGCATGTGTGCGGTTCGGGGCAATTTGGTTCAGTCGTTAGCAGGCGTCAGAGTTGAATCGTAACGGATGTGGTTGGTCGAACGCCAATCGGACTCGCACAAAGCACGCAAGTTAGTAGCTGGAAACGTCGCCGACTGTTATGCTGGATTGGCGACCAAGGCGGCCAACCCACAGCAGTCGAAGCATGGTCGCATGCCCTCCCGAAGCTAGCTCGCCCCAACCCACCCGCATAGGATCCGAATAATGCCGCTTCTCCGCCTGTCCGCCTGCCGCAGTCTGCTTTCGTATTTGCTGCTTGCCGCGATGACAATTGTCGCCCCGGCGGCCATCTTTCGGGCGGCAGCTGCCCAGGAAGCGGAAGTCGATCCCAAGGCCCGAGAAGTGCTGGGCGCGTTTGGCAAGTACTATGCGGGTCTCGATGGCTTCAAGGTCAAAGTGACCATCGCATTGACCGTGGAGCAGAAGGGACAGAAACAAGAGCAGGAGTTCATTCAGAATTTCGCCGTTCAGAAGCCCAACAAGTTTTCCTATGCCTTGGACTCGGCGCAGGGCAAGGCCAGCATCGTCAGCGACGGCAAGGAAGTCTCGCTGTTTATGTCGACGCACGACAAGTACGCGGTGGAAGAGGCCCCGCCTACGTTCTCGGAATTGTTCAAGAATCCGATCGTGCTGGGCTCGATCGGCTTCGGCAACGCAGGCGGCGTGATGGTCGCCATCGTGTCCGACGATCCGGCGGCCAACATGCTTGGCGGCGCTCAACAGGTTGAATACGGCGGGATCGTCGAGCTCGGCGAAGCGAAGTGCCATCTGATCAAAGCCACGCAAGAACAATTCGACTGGGAGCTGTGGATCGATGCCGGCGATAAGCCGCTGGTGCGCCAGTTCAGGCCTGATCTGGCAAAGGCCTTTGCTCGGTTGGCGAAATCTCAAGATCAGCCCTCGCCGTTCGCCGACATGAAGATCACGAACATCGTCAGTTATGCCGATTGGGACACGGCTCCTAAGTTCGACGAGTCGACGTTCGTTTTCAAGGCTCCCGAAAACGCCGAACGCGTCGACTCGATGATGGAGCTGGTCACCGGTCGTTCGCAGGACGAGCCGGCCCCCAGCGAGTTGCTCGGCAAGCCTGCTCCGCAGATCGAGCTCGAACTTCTGGCCGGCGGAAACCTGAACCTGGCCAGCCTGAAGGGTGAGAAGATCGTGATCCTCGACTTCTGGGCCACGTGGTGCGGTCCGTGTGTGCGGGCGATGCCGATCATCGAGAAGGTCGTCGCCAAGTATAAGGATAAGGGTGTCGAGCTGTACGCCGTGAACCTGCAGGAAGCCCCCGACGAGATCAAGGCGTTCCTCGAAGAGAACAAGCTTCCCGACGTGGCGGTGGCGCTCGACAAGGACGCCAAGGCGGCCCGCGACTACGGTGCCAACGCAATTCCGCAGACCGTAATTATCGGTAAGGACGGGACCGTGCAGGTGGTCAAGGTCGGCCTGCTGCCGAACCTGGAAGAGGCCCTCTCCAAGGATCTCGACGCGCTACTCGAAGGCAAAGATCTGGCTGCAGAAACGCTGGCTGAGTACAAAGCCAAGTCTGAGACCCGGGCCAAGAAGAAGGCCGACACCGAGGATGCCGCGGGCAAAAAGCCGGCTGACGATTCAACAGACGGACCCGCGCAAAAATCTGACGAATAGTCCGGCGTTTGACTACAATCGGGGCCATCGGATTGTTGTCCCCGGTCATTCGCCGCAGGTTTGAAATGTTTGCGTGTCGTGTCGCGTCGGTTGGGCTGATCGTCTCGTGTCTGTTTGGTTCCGTACACAATGCCTCGGCAGCGACTCCTCAGGAGACGCTCCAGACTTTGCGCGTGCCGGACGGATTTACCGTGGAACTCGTGGCTGAAGCGCCGCTCGTCGCGCATCCGCTGATGGCCGGCTTTGATCCCAAGGGCCGGCTGTATGTGGCCGACAATGCCGGGTTGAACCTGCCGGCCGAGGAACTCGAGAAGCAACTCCCTAACCGCGTGCAGCGGCTCGAAGACACCGACGGCGACGGCCGCTTCGACCGCGCCACGACGTTCGCGGATAAGATGACATTCCCGCAGGGAGCCGTCTGGTTTCGCGACGCGGTTTATGTTGCCAGCCCTCCGTACATCTGGAAGTTGGTTGACAAAGACGATGACGGCGAAGCTGACGAGCGTACGAAGCTCGTAGGCCAGTTCGGCTACATCGGCAACGCAGCCGACATTCACGGCTGCTTCGTCACACCCACTGGCCGCATCGCCTGGTGCGATGGGCGCCACGGGCATGAATTCAAAGACGGCGGGGGTACGACCACGAGCAAAGGTCAAGCGGCGCGGATCTTCACCTGCCTACCCGATGGCAGTGACGTCGAGGTGTTTGCCGGTGGCGGAATGGATAACCCGGTCGAAGTCGCCTACACGCGCGAAGGCGAACCGATTGGCACGATGACGTTTTACAACCCGGACGAAGCCCGGCACGATGCCCTCGTGCACTACGTGTTCGGTGCCGTGTATCCGCGGAAGCATCCTTGCACGGCTGAGTTCAAGTCGACCGGCCCGTTGATGCCCTCGCTGAGTTTGTTTGGCGTCACGGCGCCGTCGGGCCTTGCGCGGCAGGACAACATTGCCTGGGGCGATCATTACCTCGACAACTTTTTCTCTGCCCAATTCAACACGCACCAGATTGTGCGCCATGTCCTCGCTCGCGAAGGCGCGACATATTCCAGCAAAGATGAACCGTTTCTCACTTCCACGAGCGCGGACTTTCACCCCACCGACGTGCTCGTTGATGCCGATGGCAGTTTGCTTGTAATTGACACCGGTGGCTGGTTCCGCATTGGCTGTCCGACGTCGCAAATCGCCAAGCCCGAGATTGGCGGGGCGATCTACCGCATCCGTAGGCACGACGCGGTGAAAGTTGTCGATCCACGCGGATTAGCCATCGCATGGGAAACCACTTCCGACACAGAAATGGCTGACTTGTTTTCCGATCCGCGGCCAGCGGTAGTTGAGCAGGCGATCGAGTTCCTTGTACCGCGCGGCGACGCCGCGATGGGTGCGCTGGCAACGGCCCTGTTCGAAGGGGATTACCGCTCGCGGCAAAATGCGATGTGGGCTCTGGCTCGCATCAATACCGAAAACTCGCGGCTGCTGCTCCGCCAGGCCCTCTCTGATGATGACATTCCCGGCCGTGTGGCGGCGGTCAACGCGGTGGGCGACATCCGCGATCAGGAATCGATCCTGGCGGTCATTGATCGCATGCTGAACGACGAACCTCCCGTGCGGCGCGAAGCGGCCACGGCGCTCGCCCGGCTGAAGCGGGCCGACGCGGTGCCCGCGATTCTCAAGGCGCTGAGCCGCCCGCTCATCGATCGGTTCGAAGAGCATGCGTTGATATTCGCCTTGATCGAGATCAATGATCGCCAGTCCACGCAGGCGGGCTTGAATGACGAGAATCCGGCGGTCCGTCGCGCGGCGCTGCTGGCCCTCGATCAGATGACTGCCGGCAATCTCACCCGGGGTGATCTTACGCCGCTATTGGCGAGCGATGATCCGACGTTGCTCGAGACCGTGATTGAGGTCCTGGGCCGGCATCCCGAGTGGGCGGAAGAGTTCGATGGCACCCTTGCCGAATGGATCGCGCTCGATGCTCCGACTGCCGAACAGCTCGCGGCCTTGCGAGGCGCGGTCACGGCACTTGCCGGTCGCGACGCCGTGCAGGAGCTGGCGGCGAACGCGTTGGTTGACGCCAAAACCCAGCCGGCGGTCGTCGCCGCCTTGCTCGAGGCGATTTCGGCCGCCGATCTTGACGATACGAGCGCATTTGATGCGGGCATTGCGGAATCGCTGGCACGAACAGACGACGCCCTTCTGCGGACCGCGGTATTCGCCGCGACGCGACTCGCGCCCGGCCGGCTGCCCGAGCCACTTCGGGCGATCGGACTCGATCCCGCGCGTTCCACGGACGTGCGGCTTGCCGCGCTGCGAGCGGCGGCGAGCCCGCAGCGAACGCTGCCGAAGGCTGCGTTTGAGCTGCTGGTCGAACAGTTCGCTCGCGAGGAGTCGCTCGCCGACCGACTGGCCGCGGCCGAGACACTTGGCAAGTCGAAGCTCGATGCCGCGCAACGGATGGCCTTGATCAACCACATTCGCTCGGCGAGTCCGCTCGAACTCCCTTGGCTGCTGGGAGCGTATGCCGGCGGCGGTGATGCGGTGCTCGGCACCGCGCTGATGCACGCGCTGCTCGAGTCGCCCGCTAAAGCGACCATCACCGAACGCCAACTTCGCGAGGTCACGAAGGACTATCCGGCCGTCGTCCAGCGGCTGGCCGACGACCTGCTCAATGTGATCGCGCCCGCGGATACGGATCGGGCTCAGGCCTTGGCCGCGGTTTTAGAGTCGCTGCCGGGCGGCGACGCCAAACGCGGCAGCGAGCTGTTCTTCGATACGCGGGCCGCTTGTGCCGCTTGCCATCGGGCGGGTTCGAAGGGGGAAAAGATCGGTCCCGATCTGAGCACGATCGGCGCGATCCGCAATCGCCGCGACCTGGCGGAAGCGATCCTGTTTCCCGGGGCGAGTCTGGCCCGCGGATATGAAAGCTTCTCGGTCGTCACAAAAAGCGGCCAGGCCCACAGTGGACTCGTCGAACGGCAAACCGCCAGCGCAGTGTTCCTCCGAACAACTGATCCGGCGCAACTTCGTATCGCCCGCGAAGAGATTGAAGAGCTGGTCCCCAGCCCGATTTCGATCATGCCGCAAGGACTCGATAAAGTCCTGTCGCGAGAGGAGCTAGCCGACGTGATCGCGTTCCTTGAATCGCTGAAGCCTTAGAGCTTCGGCAACCGCTGCTTCACGCATGATGCGACTCGCCGCTCACCCGATTCCCGTTCTGGGTCGCGCGGCCGTTCCCGGCATCTTCGCCAGGCTCGATGTGAATGGTGAGGAACTCTTCCTGGGCGCGATGCGGCGTATGCCCCTCGGGCGACATGCGGTGATAGTGCCCGTCCGTGCTCAGGATTCGCGTCCGCATGTTGTCGCGGCGGTAAATGGGAATGATCTCGTGCAGGATTCGCCGCCGCAGGTCCGGTGCTTCAATTGGAAACATCACTTCCACGCGGCGATGGAAGTTGCGCGGCATCCAGTCAGCACTGGAAAGATAAATCTGCGCTTCCTCATCCGGGCTGAACACATACAGCCGGCTATGCTCCAGGAACCGGTCAACGATGCTCGTGACCTTGATGTTCTCTGAGATCCCAGGCAGTCCCGGCTTGAGACAGCAGATGCCGCGCACCAACAGTTCGATCGGCACGCCCGCCTGGCTGGCCCGGTAGAGCGACTCAATCACGCGGTAATCGACCAATGCGTTGAGCTTGGCGAAAATTCGCGAAGGGCGGCCTTGCCGTGCCCGTTCGGCTTGTTCGTCGATCATGGCGATCGTCTTGGCATGCATGTGCTCGGGCGCCACGATTAGTTTCCGCCAGGGATGTCCCTGCGAGTAGCCGGTAAGCAAGTTGAACAGGGCCGAGGCATCTTCGCCTACGTCGTCGTCGGCGGTGAATAGGCCCAGGTCTGTATACTGCAACGCCGTGTTCTGGTTGTAATTGCCGGTGCCCAGGTGTACGTAACGTTTGAGTGTGCTTCCCTCCTGTCGCACGACGAGTGACACTTTGCAGTGTGTCTTGAGGTCCAGGAAGCCGAATACGACGTGCACGCCGGCCCGTTCCATCTGTCGGGCCCAGCCGACATTGCGCTCCTCGTCAAAGCGAGCCTTGAGTTCCACGAGCGCCGTGACGTGCTTGCCGTTGTCGGCCGCTTGCATCAGGGCTCGCGTGATGGGCGAGTCGGCCGTAATGCGATAGAGCGTTTGCTTGATGGCGAGGACCTTTGGGTCTTTGGCGGCCGCCTGAACGAACTCCACCACTGGGTCGAACGAGTCGAATGGATGATGCAGCAATATGTCGCCTTGGGCGATCGCGCCGAAGATCTCTTCTCCTCGGCGGCCATGCAGCCCCCGCGGACGCTGCGGCGTGAACCCGGGCGCCTTCAAGTAGTCGCGATTCGGCAGGCTTACCAGCTCCATCAATCCGGTCAGGTCCAAGGGGCCCGGAATGCGATAAACCTCGCTGTAGCCTTCCTCACCCCTGGCGGTATCTCGGAGTGCTTCTTCGGCGACGATCTTCTGCACCAGCTCTTCGTCCGCATCAGCGGCCACTTCCAGCCGCACGGCGTCGCCGCGCTGCCGGGCCTTCAATCGCTCTTCGATCAGCCGCAGCATGTCGTCCGACTCTTGCTCCAGCATCTCGATATCGCTGTCGCGCGTGATCCGGAACGTCGTCCAGTGCAGCGTGTCGAAGCCGCCGAACAGGTCCGGCAGCCGCGCCGCGATCGCCTGCTCCAGCAGGATGAAATCCAGCGCCTCGGGCGGACCGACCTGCACGAATCGGGGCAACACCTGAGGCAACTGAATCACGGCGAACAGCTCGCGCGGGCCAAGGCCGCGCTGCCGGCGGAGCATGGCGCCCAGGTACAGTTGCCGATTGTGGAAATGGGGGCTCGGATGGCTGGGGTCAATCGCCATCGGGGTCAGGATCGGAAACGCCCGGGTGTGAAAGAACCGATCGAGCGACTCTCGCTGCGCTTCGTCCAGCTCATCGTTTCGCAGCAGGCGGATGCCTTCTTCCTGCAACTGCGGACGCACCAGGTCGTTCCAACTGCGGTATTGCGCGCTGACGAGTTCCTGCGTCTGCTGCGAGACCCTTTCGAGCTGCGTGATGGCCCGCAGACCGTCGGGCGAGTAGTCCTGCGGAGCACCATCGCCAAAGGCCTGTTCGCGCAGGCCCGAGACGCGGACCATGAAGAACTCGTCGAGGTTCGAACTGAAGATCGAGAGGAACTTGACCCGTTCGAGCAGCGGGTTGGCGGCGTCGACCGCTTCTTCCAGCACGCGCAAGTTGAACGCCAACCAGCTCAGTTCGCGGTTGATGAAGTGCTCAGCCTGGAATGCTTGCTCGATCACGACGGCCTCGACAGGGGACAATGCGGCCACACATACCTCCAATTCTACAACCCTGGATGCGGAGCGGACCGGTTTTCGCTGTATCCTAGGCACTCGCGGACAGGCTGCCAACGCCCGCCCGCGGCAGGGAACTGGCAAATATGACGCTTGCACGGGGCATGCCGCTGGTGCATGTCGCCGCTGACGGTGGGGCCCCTGGGACCCCGCAGGGCTGCCCGGTATATTGCGGGTGGTCATTTCCACCTCCGCCCGTTGCATGTGCTGCATGTCCGTTCGACCCGATTGGCGCTCGCTGTATCCCTTTCTGCCGCGCGAGCTGGAGATCGGCGGTCATCGCTACCACTACGTCGACGAAGGTCAGGGAGACGTGCTACTGTTGGTGCACGGCAATCCCACCTGGTCGTTCTACTGGCGAAACTTGATCACAAAGCTGTCGGTCAAGTATCGAGTGATCGCGGTCGACCACATCGGCTGCGGACTCAGCGACAAGCCGCGTAACTATCCGTACACGCTCGCACAGCACGTGGCGAACCTGGGGCGGCTCGTCGAAGAGCTGAATCTCGAAAACATCACGCTGCTTGCGCACGATTGGGGCGGAGCGATTGGCACGGGGGCGGCCCTTGCCCATCGCGAGCGGTTTCGCCGATTCGTGATGTTCAACACCGCGGCCTTTCGTTCCGTCCGCATGCCGTGGCGAATTCGTGTTTGCCGTACGCCGTTGCTGGGCAAGCTCGCCGTGCAAGGGCTGAATGCGTTTGCCCGTGCAGCGATCACGATGGCGGTTGAGCATCACGATCGGATGTCGCCGGAAGTGAAAGCCGGACTGCTCGCTCCCTACGACAGCTGGGGGCATCGGCAGGCGATTTATCGCTTCGTCGAGGACATTCCGATGTCACCCCGGCATCCGTCGTACCAAACACTGTTCGGCATCGAGCGGGGACTGCCCTCGCTGGCCGAGCATCCCTGGATGTTCATCTGGGGCATGCGAGATTGGTGCTTTTCGCCGCATTTCCTGGAGCGATTTCTCGATTTCATCCCCCAGGGCGAAGTCCACAAATTCGACGACGCGGGGCATTACGTCATTGAAGACGCTCACGAGCGCATCGTCCCCCTGGTGGAGCAGTTCCTCGCGAAGCATCCGTTGGAAATTAACGCCAGTCGCGCGGGAGCGAATCGCCCTTGAGCAGCCTCAGCCTCGGACAGTGCTTCACGCTCGCGACGATCATGGAGGCCACGGCGCCCAAGCCCGGAAACGTACATCGCGGGTCGGATTTCGAGGATTTGAGCTACCCCGACTTCGTCGTGGCCGCGTCGCTCGTTGGTCCCCGGCTCGATGCGGATGCGGCGCTTCCCGTCGGGCAAACGATTTTACACGCTGTGCAAACCACCCGCGTAGCCGTCGGCACGAACACCAATCTCGGTACGCTGCTACTCGTGGTCCCCTTGGCCAAGGTGCCGCGAGATGTGCCGCTTGCTTCGAACGTCGGCGCGGTGCTCCGCAGGCTCACTCGCGAGGATGCTCGCCAGGTGTACGCCGCGATCTTGCATGCAAATCCCGGCGGCATGGGCAAAGTCGACGAAGCCGACGTCGCCGCTGAGCCTCCCGCCGATCTCATTGCCGCGATGCGCCTGGCCGCCGAACGCGACAGGGTTGCCCGGCAGTACGCGACCGACTTTGCGGATATCTTCGAGACGGTCGTGCCGCTGATGGCCGCTGCCGTTGAGCAATGTCCCGACCTGCTGGCCGCGATCGTCCACGTGCACGTTCAACTGATGGCCCGCTTTCCGGACAGTCTCATCGCGCGCCGCTGCGGCAAGGAAGTTGCCGCACAATCAGCGATTCGCGCACAGCGAATTCTGGATAGCGGTAAGCCTGGTGACGACGTGTATGACTATGGCCTGTCGGATCTCGATTTCTGGCTCCGCGCGGATGGACATCGGCGAAATCCGGGTACCACGGCCGACCTGGTCGCCGCCGGTTTGTTCGTCGCCTTGCGCGATGGCATAATTAAACCGCCGTTTCGTCTCGCTCGCCTCGACTGATCAGCCATGCCCGATCGCTACCACGTCCGGATGTCGAAGGACTACCTGGTGTTCAGCGCCGGGCATTTCATTACCTATGGCGGCGATATTTGCGAGCGACTGCATGGACACAACTATCGCGTGACAGCCGAAGTGAGTGGTCCGCTCGATGCGAATCACTATGTCATCGACTTCATCGCTCTGCGCGACACACTCAAGGCGATCGTCGACGAACTGGATCACCATATGCTGCTTCCCACGCGGCACCCGTTGATCAAGGTCGTGGCCGACGAACGAGAGGTAACCGCCACGTTCCGCGATCGCCGCTGGGTGTTCCCGCTCGGCGACTGTATCCTGCTCGACGTGCCCAATACCACGTCCGAGCTTTTGGCTCGCTACATTGCCGAGCGACTCTCGGACGATGTATGCAAAACGACGGGGCAACGCCCCCAGCGGTTGCGGATCGAAGTCGACGAATGCTTCGGCAACGTTGCGATCTGCGAGCTCGATCACGCCAACTAAACCTCTGAGACCATCCCACCTGGAGTTCACATCATGCTTCGCTTCGCCGCTTGTGCCCTGTTGTTGCTCGCCGTCGCCCATCACGCCGTGGCGGCGGACGCCGTGCCGCTCTTCAATGGCAAGAATCTCGATGGTTGGAAGGCGATCGACGGACCGATGAGCAGCTGGCACGTCGAGGACGGCATCCTCTTTTGCAGCGGCGGTGGCGGCGGCTGGCTCTCGACGACCAAGGAGTACGGCGATTTCGAAATCGAACTTGAGTTCCGCGTTCCGGCCGGCGGCAACAGCGGTGTGTTTCTCCGGGCGCCGCACGAAGGGAATCCCGCCTTCGCCGGCATGGAGGTCCAGGTGCTCGACGATCGCGCGCCGGAATATGCCAACCTGATGCCCGGCCAGTACTGCGGCAGCGTATACGGCATCACCCCGCCAAAAACGCGCGTGAGCAAGCCGGCCGGCGAGTGGCAAACCATGAAGATCATCTGCCAGGGACGCGAAGTGCAGGTATTCCTCAACGGCACCGAGATCAGCAAAACAAACCTCGACAATGAGCAGAAGCACGCGACTGAGCATCCCGGCATCAATCGCAAGACCGGTTACATTGGCCTGCAGAACCACGGCACCCGGCTCGACTATAAGAACATTCGGGTGCGAGAGCTTAACTAACGTCACTTGTTCAAGGCGGACTTCGTGATGGCGACCGTTGAATCCACGATGCGCCGATCGACCTCGGCCCATTGGCCGATGCTCTTTGTGTTTCTGGTCGCTTGCTTTGGCGCGGCTGGTATCGGCTCCGCGCTCACGACCAGTGCGCTCGGCGATTGGTATCCCACGCTCACAAAGCCCAGTTTCAATCCGCCGAACTGGATCTTCGGGCCGGTGTGGACGGTGCTTTATCTGATGATGGCCATCGCGGGCTGGTTTGCCTGGCGGGCTGGCCCGCCGCCACCCGCCGCGGCCGTGTGGACGCCGTACTTCACGCAGCTCGCGCTGAACACGGCCTGGTCCGGCATCTTCTTTTACTTGCATGCGCCGGGTTGGGCGTTTGCCGAGATCATCCTGCTGTGGCTGGCCATCGCGGCAACGATTGCAGCATTCGCGCGTCGTTCGAAGGTCGCTGCCTGGCTGCTCGTTCCGTATCTGGCCTGGGTCAGCTTCGCTGCCCTGCTGAACTTCAGCCTCTGGCGCTTGAACAGCTAGTCGCCACTGTCCTTCCCATCGGTCAGCCAGGCGAGGTTGAACTTCGCCAGATAAATGCTCGGGCCTGGGGCACTGGCCCGCGGCGTGTGCTCGTAAAGGCAGTAGATCATGCCGTCCTTGCCCACTGCCAGGTCGCTGTAGGCGCTCGGCCCTGCTTCGAGCGTCTTCGCTACCGGCCAAGTGTCGCACTCCTCGTAGCTAAGCCGCACGGTGAGATTATTCCTGTCGCGGCTCATGCCCGGCTTTGCCTTTCCGTCCAGCCGATCAAGATTCGCGGGGTTCGAGAAGAGTATCCGTCCCCGCGTGTCCATAGCCGGAAGTGAGTAGCGGCATAGGCTGGCCATGCAAATCGGCTCGACGAGCTCGTCGTCGAATTCGGGGCGCGTCCACTTCATCGCCCCGTCCGGACTGATCGCAATTGCACGTCGGTGTGCATGTGCTTCGCTACGCATGTTGAGCAGCACGCTGCCATCGGCGAGCACCACGGCCACCGACTCGCTGGGATTCACCAGTGGATCAGTCTCCCTAGCAACAATCTCTCCGCACTGCCAACTCGCGCCGTCGTCGTCGCTATAGATCGTCGTGATCACGCTCGGCCGATGCGCCGAAGGGCCGCTGGCCGTGGATAGCCAAACAGGTACGACCAGCCGACCACTTGGAAGCTGCACGCCATGCCCGGGACCCGTGGCGAGCACCTTCCAGTCGTACTGCTCTCGAAACGGTTCAAACGCGCTGGTGATCTCAACCGGAGTTGAAAAGGTCTTTCCGTCGTCGTCGCTCCGCGCATAGAAGCACCGCATGTATTCCTGGCAGACGAGCAGGTGCACCGCGCCCGTCTTGTGATCGGCGATCCAGAGCGGGTTGTTGTTGGTGATGCCAGCGGCGCTTGCCGGCCGCCGGGCCGCGGGGTTTTGGCGCTCCTCGCCGGGAAGTATTCCCAGGCCGCGCGGCTCCGACCAGGTCTTTCCACCGTCATCGCTCCGCACGAAGATGATGTCGATGGGGCTCCAGTTGCCCCGCGTCTTGCGCGCTTCGCAGGCCGCCAGCAGCGATCCTTGCGGCGTCGCCACAAGTGCCGGAATTCGATAGCTGGGATAGCCTCCTTCGCCGGCGACGAAGAGTTCCTGCTTTTCGAGGAATGGCTCTTCGGCGGTCGCGACCGCGACCAGAAACAGCAACAACAGACTAATCGTGCAGCGAATCATCATTTCGGGAGTCTCGGGCGACTACTCGTGGGAGCGTGAATCCGTAGATCGTAGCCTGGGTGCGAGTGCCGTTCAAACCGGTGGCCGGTAGAACCTTACTCGCTGCGGTGGTAGAAATGAACAGACACGCTGTAACGAGGTTTGACCAGGAGTACGCGGAATGAGTTTTCCTAGCACGATTTATCTCCGACTGTGTTTCCTGTTGTTAATCGTTGTTCTCGTGCCGCCGAAGGCCCTTCAGTGTGCTGAGGCGACACCGGTGTCAAAGCGGCCTAGTATTCTGTTCATCTTCACGGACGATCAGCGCTGGGACACTGTGGCCGCACTTGGCAACCCGGAGATCAGAACGCCCACGTTCGATGCGATCGTCCAGCGTGGCACGCACTTCACCAATGCCTACTGCATGGGCTCGATGGTCGGCGCGGTTTGCCTCCCCAGCCGCACGATGCTCATCACGGGTCGTTCACTCTGGCACGTCCCTGAGCGAGCGAAGCAAAGGCCGCCGGGCATGCCGCTCTTGCCACTCGTATTGCGTGAGGCAGGCTACTCCACCTTCCACTGCGGCAAGCGTGGCAACGCCTGCACTTACGGCAACGCGGCGTTCGACGTGAACATCGAAACGGACGGTCGCACCGCCGCCTCGGCTACTGAAAATGCCGACCACGCGCTCGAGTTCCTCAAAGGTCACGATGCATCGAAGCCATTCTTTATGTACCTGGCCCCGCCCGTGCCCCACGATCCTTGCTTGGCGCCCGAGCGTTTTCAGGCGATGTACGATCCGGCGAAGCTCACGCTTTCGGATAACTATTTGCCCGAGCATCCGTTCGACAATGGCGAGTTAACGATTCGCGACGAGTTGCTGGCCGCCCATCCCCGCACGCCCGAGGAAATGCGCCAGCACCTGGCCGGCTACTACGCCACGATCAGTCATCTCGACTTCGAGATGGGGCGCGTAATCGACGCCTTGCGCGCGCGTGGACTACTCGACAGCACGATCGTGATCTTTTCGAGCGATCAGGGGCTTGCCGTCGGTGGCCGGCACGGCCTGATGGGGAAGCAGAACCTCTATGAGCATGTGAAACCGCCACTGGTGTTCGCCGGCCCAGGCATTCCGCAAGGCAAAACCGACGCGTTAACGTACCTGTTCGATTTGTTTCCTACGATCTGCGAGTTTGCCGGCGCGAAGGTGCCCGAGTCCGTAGAGGGTCGATCGCTTGCTCCCAATATTCGCGACCACAAGCTTCCCGGGTGGCCATATATACTGGGTGCCTACCGCGATTGCCAGCGGATGATCCGCGACACTCGCTTGAAACTCGTGGAATACGATGCCAAAGGCGTTCGCAATACGCAACTGTTCGATGTGATCAACGACCCGAGTGAGCTTAAGAATCTTGCCGGCGAATCACAGTTTAGCGACGAAAGAGCGCGTCTTGAATTGCTGCTCGCGAAAGCGCGCAATGAGTTTGACGATCCGATTGACTTCGGCGCGGATTCAACCGGGAATTAGTTTTTCGGAGTATGTGTTGGAGTGCGAATGCGTAACTCCTGACGCGTAGCCCTGCTGCGGAATTGTGAATCCACACGCGACGTGCGGCTTCCGCGAATCTTGTTGAAATCAGGCCAGCCCTTCGACTAAGGTACGTTCGATCGCCTCGCATTCACTTC
>Ga0172362_10000156_pt1 | contig 49124 bp, 41 predicted proteins | sample LakKivs1_kivu2a2_FD_114534 | JGI IMG/M metagenome (GOLD analysis project Ga0172362, IMG submission 114534) | Sediment microbial communities from Lake Kivu, Rwanda - Sediment s1_kivu2a2 | ecosystem: Environmental > Aquatic > Freshwater > Lake > Sediment | place: Rwanda: Western Province, Lake... | reverse complement strand
CCTCCTTTGGCTACTGCATCTGCTTCTCTTACAAAATTATACTCAGGTACTTGTTTAACAGCTTACGCTGTGCACGCTTCTATGTATCCTGCTTTATTGGAGAAACTTAATAAAATCGATGGGACTGGATCCTTCAAACCAGTCGATGATGCCATTGCTTCAATACAACCATCTCATAATTGTTATGTAATCAACCCTCCTATTGCAGCTCAATCGGGTGAGGGAAGTGATATTAATGGTACCGAATCATCTCAAAATGGAAGCAAGAGGTATTGGCAATGTTCTTGCGAGCCTATTTAATCTATAAGAGGGTATTATAATGGGTCAAGTTACCACGTATAATTTACTTCTTGGACGTGCAATGGGATTTCAACATTCTCCTGGAGCATTCCGACCAAGAATAGCTCTGCATGGAAAAGATGATAGAGTGTACATTGCTGTGATTCCTTTTTTTGCAAGTATTGTAGAAGCTATGGATCGATTGATCCATTATCTTTTCAAAAGAGAAAGAAAATGGGTGAAGGTTCAATTAACCAATTGTGTGGGATGGAAAAGCTTTGTTGCGCTGAATATCAACAGTATTTGCAAAAGAACTTTGCTCACTCGCAAGGAATTGCTGAGTAAATCCAGAGAGGAACTCTCTAAGATTATTGCTAATCCAACCAATATTCTTGGAGAGCTTGATGACCTTGCTACCTTATTTCCAGAGGTAGCCTTAATTTCTTCTTCCCAAGAAAAAAAGATCGCATTTGAAACACATTTGGCAGGGATTGGACAATCTCAGCTCCATTATCATACAATAGACTCATCGACGGGTGCTACGCAAAAACAATCTCTTAGTGCTCATCTTCAAGCTCTTCAGCATGCCAAAGAAAACAACTCACCTAAAATTTTGATCTTAGAAGATACAGCGAGATTTCATACAATACATCTTAGTCATAATTATTTACAGAAGGTTATGCTACAAGAGTTACCAAAAGATTGGGGCGTTCTTTTATTGGGCTGCCGAGAAGAAAGTCCTCAAGATGTTAAGGAGTATTCGGAGCATGTAAAAAAACCAGGAGCTCCTCAGGATATTCCTGCTTACGTTGTCAATAACTCTATGTACGATACATTGATCACAGCTCTTCAAAAGGAAATTGCAAGCGAAAATCCCAGAGATATCAGCAAGGTGTATGCAGAACTATCTAAAGATGTTCATAACAAGCACCCTCTTTTTGCTTGTAAGGATAACCTATCTTTTCGCAATGACAGCAGCTTGTATCCTCAAGAGAGCGCTTTATTCCACTCTATACTTTCCTCAGATACAGTATCTGGCACCACTGTAGATGGTTTGCCAGTGATGGATCCCCTACTTGCTGGAACTTTATATCAAATGGCTCATCATCTTACAACCATTTTAGATAAGCATGGGATTCGTTATTGGGCCGATGGAGGAACGATTCTAGGCATGGAGCGTCATAAGGGGTTGATTCCTCATGATGACGATATCGATTTGTGGATCCATCCAGATGACACACATAAACTGCAATCTACGGGTGTCCAACAGGCGCTCAGCGATAAGGGACTTGTTTATGCAAAACATTGGATAGGAGCGAAGATCTGTTGTAAACAAAAACACCCTCTAGGGCATTCTCTGCAACGCAGTGGTTACACTTTTACTACCCCTAGCATTGATTTGTTTTTTACAAAACGTGTGCAGGTAGATGGAGAAGTTGCTTATACATTTCTTGATAAAGCAACAGAAAAAGTATGGCCTGGATATAGACATAAAGAGAAAGATGTGTTTGATGAAAATGATAAGATACAAAAGAAAAAGTTTGGTCCTATCACCTTAAATACGTTACGTAACCCAACAGAGTACTGCAAGAGATACTATGGTCAAAATTGTATGATTGAGGCGTATCTACAGTTTAACCATCTAACAGAAAAAGCGTTATCGAAAAAACCCATCAGACTTACTGATTTTAGACCACCTTCTTTCAGAGAGTGGGATCAACTACCTTCGCTTTCTTCTACGCAAGTAGAGGCTCAGACGTAGACTTTCTCAGAGATCATTTGAGAGTTGAGTTACATTAAAAGACTTTTCATGGTCTTCCTCTCTATGTTACGATGCAACATAGAGAGGAGGGTATTGCAACAATGAAACTGCGTTCATGGGTTTTGCTGAGTATTCCTCTGCTATTTTTGGCTGCTCTGGTGTTTCATAGACCGCTTCTATGTTGGGGTCTTAAACATGCTTTAGCGCAGCAATTGAGTTATCTTAAGCCCTCTACACTTTCCTATGAACATCTTGGGTATAATGAAGGAGCTCTTTATCTAGATGGCATTCAGTTCATTCATAAAAGCTCACAGGAGCAGCTTCTTTCTATTGATAGACTAGAGTGTTATCTACTGCTTAATACTCCTTCCCACCTTGTTGACACTACCTATAAACTGGTAAGACCAATCATCACGTGGCGCAAGAGTCAGCAAAAGATGGTTTGGCACGATGGAGCTTTGCAGAAGATGCTCTCTAAGGCATCAGTGACTAAGAAATTGCAAATAGAAGATGGGTATATCACCTCAGATGATAAGAAAGCTAGTTTCCATTTTTCCTTTCTACCAGGAAAGGAAGGATTGCACATTGGCTCGTTGACAGTCGCTTTGCCGAGTGTAGATGGCAACAAAGAGTGTATTAGTCTGGATCTTTATGAAGATGTAAAAAATCTTTCTGCTAAGGTCAGGTTTTCTGAAGCTCCTATGGAGGCTTTCAACCCGTTACTCTCTTTGTGTTGTAAAGAGGTGAGTTTTCAAGGGGGGATCGTAGAAGGAGAGATCCAAATAGGGATCACTTTAGATGGCAGGTTGCATCAGTTAAAAAGTGATATACGGTTGCAAGAGCTTGTAGGCATCAAAGAAGATTCTCTAGTCAAGGTCAGTGAGTGTCGTCTGAGAAATATGCTACCGCTCAACCATCAAGATCTTATCGATATCAAACATCTCTCCCTAGCCTCTTTGATGAGATATCTTGTCTCTACCTATGAAATAGAAGGAGGTTTTGCAGACCTTAGATACAGCAAGACAGGTGCGCAGTGGCAATTTACCGATGTAGAGGGAATGTTTACCTGTAATTTGGCTCATACCCCTCACCTTTCTATCAAAGGGTTTCTTGAGCATCATCAAACCGTTTATCCTTTTGCTCTGGAAGGGAAGGGACTTGTAGAATCAGAGCAAAATTGGTGGATGGATATAGATATCTCTCCTTTGAATCAAGAAACAGGCGCTATAGAACCTAAGAAGACCCCCATCTACATAGCGCTACTCGATGGGAAAGAACACTTTATTAAAGTAAGTGTTCAGCAATTGGAAATCTCTATCATCAAGATGTTGCAAGAGGTGGGACAAATCTATTTCCCCTCGCTAGCTGACCTAGACATTACAGCTGCTTCAGTCTCTACAGATATGATGATGAAAGTGCAAAATGGAAAAATCCAAGCTTTGCTCTTAGAGGGGTTAACCTGCTCTTCTTTAGAGGGAAAATGGAAGCAATGGGACCTGACTTGCACAGAGCTGAAAGGGCGTATGAAGTTGCACTTTCCTTTGTTTATGACTATGAAATCTCCTGTATGGGACCTTTCTTTTCATGGAGTGTGTATAAAAAATGATCTAGGAAAATTGCTTGTAGAAAGCTCAGGGATGATTTCTTCAAAAGATTGGAAAGTAGCCTCTTCATGGATTACGACAAGGTGCGAAGGCATTGTAGGAGAATGGACTTTATCAGGTCCTTATGCAGAGCTTGATGTGAGTGGATCCCTTGCCCTTGATGAAAAGCACGGCGCATCACAGCTGCAGCAAGAAGTGCTTAACGTAGCTCCACATATGCAAAGGCTCACAGCTTTAGCTTGCTTTTGCAAGGTGAAATATTCTCCTGAAAAAATCAGTCTTTCAGGTGTTACGAATCTTTCCTATGAACACGCTTTGGTAGATAAGCTTCGTTTTGGCCTTGATTTTATGATAGGCAAGCTACGCCAGGGGAACTTCATCCCCGATGGATGGTTTCAATCTGATGGACTTTCAGAAAATACGTATCTATGGTTTGTGAAATACTATCATCAAAAGTGGCACGCTTTAGGCTCTATGCAAGTGACAGGAGAGATTCATGAAGGCTCTTTGCAATTTGCATTAGATTCTCATGAAGCTCTTTATGAATCGGAAGATATCATTGTGACTATGGAGCCAAAAGAAAAGCTCTACCACGGAGACTTTTTATTTGATACGTGCAAAAAAAGCTGGTTGATCCATTTGCCGATTCGCGATGTAAAATGTATAGATAAAAAATTTCATCTTCCTTTTGAGCATGTCGATGCGGATGTAAAAATTGAAGGAACACAGCTCTATGCTGAACGGATGAGCGCTTTATGTGAAGGAGTACTTTTTGGAGGTAGGTTAGAGCTGAGTTTTGCAGATCCTGAGTGGATTGATTTGAAACTCTATCCTTCTTCTATTGAGGCGCAGGCTCAGGATTTTCTAAAGTTCATGAGGTATTTACCTGACTTCAAACATATTTGTATTCCTGTGTATGGGCGTGTTCAAGGGAGAGGTTTGAACTATCTATGTACACGTTATAATCAGACGCAGAGCACGAAAACAGCACGTATAGGATTGCAGATAGATCAGGGGGTGTATGAGTGTAATCCCCATTGTAGTATTCATAACCTCTCTGGAGAACTTTTGTGGGATTCTGCCCAAGATGTGCTAGAAGTTAGACATGTACAAGGAGATCTTCTTCTTGCAAGAGATGAAGAAAAAAAACAGTATCACCTCAACATGCAAAATCTCAAAGCAAGCTCTTTAGAAGAGGGTAGGTGGGAATTTGATGTTCGACTCGAATCACCCACTCTCGATATTTTACGTGTTGTGGGCCTTGCCATAAAAGATCAAGAAGGTTGGGCTATCAGTATGCAGCCTCATGCCACCCATTTCTTTGGGACCAAAATGCAAGCGTGTGAGATCTATTTTGATCAAAGTGGTAACTCTACGAAGATGCAGATGCAAGCAGACCTTGCTTTAGTAGACATCGTGCAACAGATGCATCTTGCTTATCTAGCAGGGCTCATAGATGTTTCCTATCCACTTTTGCAGGAGATAAGGCATCTGAAAACAGAAGGGGAAATCAGCTGCTCTTTGTCTTATCATAAGGGAACGATGCAGATGGATCTTATTTCTCCACAGCTGGAGATTGGGGCTATAAAAGTAGAGGATTTTTGCAGCACAGTGACAACGCAACAGCAAAAATCTACTCTAGATCTTAAGACGAAAGAGAGTTGTATCCACGCTGAGCTAGAAAGAGAAGGAGGGGATTGGGAGCTTTCTTTGCTAGAAGCTGCTTACAAAAACTCTTCTCTTGCTCTAGGGGCTGGCACTTATCGCAATGGAAAAGTAGAAATGGAGCTGGATCGTCTTTTGGTCGATCTTCAAGAACTCTACAACCTATGCGCTCCTACTAAGATGAGTCATCGACTCATGAAAGGGATGTTACAAGCTCATGGACGCCTCTTTATAGATTTCTCTGCAGGCTTTAAGCAAGCAAAATTTTCTTCGCAGCTTGTTGTGAATTCAGAGTCTTTAGGAGATGCTGGCTTTGAGATCACCTCTAAACTACCTATGAAGGTTTCGTATAGCTATGAAAAAGGTGTTGAAGTAGAGCATCTTACTATGCATGTGCAAAAAGAGGGGCTGGAGGAAGTGTGGGCTTCAATACAGATGCGTCATATGCAGTTTTTTATGCAAGAGGGTTCTTTTTTTGCTAAAGGAATCAAGCTGATTCTTCCTCCAGAAATGAGTCGCTATCTGGCAGAGATAGGATGGATTCCTCATGTAGAGTATAGAAATCATCAGCTTTGTTTTTTTGATAAAACGTTTGCTTGGGATAATCAGCTAGAGACAGAGTGCAGTCTGCTCTACGATTGTAGAGGTTTGCAAATCGAAGGTGTTGCTAAAGATGGTTATTACTGGATTGGTAGTAGATCGGTATATTTTCAGAATATACAGTACCATTTTAAGCAAAATCATCTGAGTGTAGCGCTTGGTTGGGATTACAAAGATATTTCTCTGGATTTTGCGACAAAAATCTATCTCAAAGAAGGGATAGATGCCTTTAAAGATGGGATAGAAGCAAAGGTGATGATCAAAGAAGGTCATGGAGAAGATAGTGATGAGCGTTCTGGTTTGGAAATAGCCTGTCGATATCTCTCTACAGAAGGGCTCTGCTTTCAGAGTATAGAAGGTACATTGTATGGAGTGCATTTTTCTTTCCGTAGGAATCCAAGAACCTACCTCCCTCATGAGACCGTATTAACAGGGCAGATGAAAATCGACACAGCGGGACTTGTAAAAGCTTTTCCTAAACTGTTTTATCAAACGATCAAAGATCTAGGTATGGGTAGCGGGTATGAACTGAGTGGAGACTGGGTTCTTTCAAGAGAAAATCTCGCATCTTCCTATTTTAAAGGGTTTTTAAAAGGGAGAGATTTTGAGTTTTTAGGATTTTATTTTAAAACTCTACTGAGTGAGGTGAGGATAGAGAGTCAACATGTCATCATGCATGATTTTCGCTTAAGTGATATGTCGGGTGTTGCGCAGATTAAAGAGGCGTGGATCAAAAAAGAAGAGGAAGGGTGGAAACTGGAAATACCAGAGATTGCTCTGCAGGATTTTCGTCCTAGCTTCTTAAAAAAAACCGATGGACAGGAAGAGCGTATCAAACCTTTTGTCATCAAAGATCTCCATTTTTTTGATATCCAAGGATTTTTAGGAAACAAAGATTCGTTTTCTGGTAGAGGGCATTTGGATTTTGTCAATACCTTCAAAAAGGAAACCAACTTATTGGATTTGCCCATTGAAATTATCGGAAGGATCGGCTTTGACTTAGGTCTTTTTGTCCCAGTGGTAGGTAAGATAGACTTTGAAATGACAGAAGGTAAGATTTTTCTACGAGAGCTCAAAGAAGCTTATAGTGAAGGGAAACGATCTCGATTTTATCTTCCTAGTCATAAAGAGTCCTACATAGGGCTTGATGGCAGTGTAGCCATAGATATCAAAATGAAACAATATGTCCTTCTCAAGATTACACAACCATTTACCTTGTCGATCCGAGGGACCCTAATCAAACCTAAGTATAGTCTTAGATCTGCAAAATGAAAAATTTGGCGTTGCAATTGCTTACTCTACTTTATCCTGTAACATGCAGACATTGTCTGCAACCTCTTGAAAATCCCTTGATGTTTCTCTGTAGCTCTTGTCAATCCCATCTGTTGCTTTGCTTAGAGAGCGATTCTTCCCATGTCTATTGTTTCGAGCAAGGCTCTTCTGCTGCAGCTTTGGTCCAAGAAGCAAAAAAAAAGCAAAACAGGCGATTAGAGAAATATATAGCTGCATGGATGAGCTTTCGTCTTTTGCAAGAAAAAAAAGAATTCCCTGATTTATTGATTCCTGCAATTTGCTCGGATATACCTTATAAATCTGAGCTTAACGTGTCCTTAGCTAAACAGCTAGCAGCCTACAGCAAGATCCCCATCTTAGAAGTTTTTCGGTTTGTCCTTGATCCAAAAGTGTATGGAGAAGAGGGTGCATTCCTAGGCAAGCTTGCATTTCGTAAACGTTATGAGCAGAACACATTTGAGGGAAAAAAGATAGGAATCGTAAGTGCAGATGGAACCACGCCGCTCCCTTATGCAAACCTTCTCACACAAGCTAGATCGGTTGTGGCAATCAGCTTTTTGCAGCCACTAGCCTGATCTTTGCAACGATTCTTCTTCGACAAGCTCTGCTATTGCAGGCAACCCAGGGTCAATATCTACACGACCTATTACCTTTGCACCAGACTCACACTCTAGATGTTGCGTATGGATATTCCCTTCAATATGTGCTGTAGATCCTATCTTTAGTTTGTTGACGGTGATATTCCCAACAACTCTGCCGTAAATGACAGCTTCATCAAGGCGGACATCTCCCTTAATGACACCCGATGGTCCAATGATAAGCTTGCCTTTAGCGTCTAAAGAACCCTCAAAACACCCATTGATGCGAAGCTGCTTTTCAAAATGAAGTTCTCCTTTGACAGCCACACCTTCACTGAGGACAGTTTCCTGCGGTTTAAGACATCTTGCCGCAATATTCAAAGGCTTATCATGAGATCGCCTATCCAGCGCAAAGGGTTTCAAATGGTGTAAAGGATGGGATTCTTTGAGAAGATCTTCCTGACAGACTTCTTTTTCCAAGATACTCATGAGTTTTTTTAAAAAGGGATTTTTCATGGTCGTTCCAATTACCTATTGTTTTTTATGCTTCAATATTACGTTTTGCGAGAAGAATTTGACGGCGGAGCGTCTCATCAGTCTCAACTTGTTTAGATACTTTTTTCCAAGCATGAATCACTGTAGAATGCGTTTTTCCTCCAAAAGAAGAGGCTACTTTCATGAGAGAGTCGCTGAGTAGTTCCTTAGCAAGGTACATCGCAATTTGTCTAGGAAAAGCAATTTTTTTCTCTCGAGAAGTCCCTCGCAACTCACTCACCTTTACATTAAACATGGAAGAAACACTGCTAAGAATGTCATCTACAGACACTTGTTTTTTAGGACCTTCTTCAAAGAGATTCCCTAAGGTTTGCTGCGCAATATCCTCAGTGACTTCTTGCTGCATCATGCGACAATAGGCAGAGAGACGATTAATCGCTCCTTCGAGTTGACGCACATTATTGTAAATATGTTCTGCAATGAAAAATGCGACGCGGTGGGGGATTTTTAATCCTTTTTGCTCTGCTTTGTGTTGTAAAATCGCCACTCTCGTCTCTAAATCAGGGGTGCCAATGTTTGCAACAAGTCCCCACTCCATACGTGCAATCAACCTTTCAGAGAGTTTTAGCTGAGAGGGGGGTTTGTCGCTTGTAATGACAATTTGCTTACTTTGGTGGATTAAGCTTTCAAAAGTATTACAAAACTCTTCTTCAAAATTCATGCGGTTTTGTAAAAATTGAATATCGTCGATGAGAAGAACATCTAGATTACGATAAAAACGTTTCATCTTGTCCAGGGTCTTACCTCGCAAATGTTCTACAAGGTCATTGACAAATCCTTCTGTGGTAATATAGCTAATCTGCAGCCTTTTATTGCTTTGTAGAATGTGATGGCCGATGCTATGGAGTAAATGTGTTTTTCCAAGCCCCACACCTCCATGAATAAAAAGAGGGTTGTACGATTTACCAGGGTGCATAGCCACACCTTGCGCCGCCGATTTCACAAATTGGTTGGAAGGGCCTTCAATAAAATTCTGAAACGTGTAGAGCTTATTTAATCGGAGCCTTTGTAAAGAGAGGTGGTCTACAGCAGGCTCTTTTACAATCTCTGAGGGAGCGAGATGTTGGGGTTGCTGTTCAGAGATCACAAACTCTATGGAAGGTTCTCCAGCACCTTTTTGTGGGAGAAAATCACAAAGCTCTTTTTTATAGTTGCTGAGTAAATACTCTCTTACAAATACATTGGGAACAGATAATCGAACCCCTTCTTCAGAAGCGTCCACAAGAGTAATAGGAGTAAACCAATTTTCATATTCAGCAGAGGAACATTTTTCTCGGATAAATTCTAAAAACTGACTCCAACACTCTGAATGTGTGCATGCAAGCATGGCAACAAACCTTTAGTAAATACAAGTTGTGAACAAAATTTCCACAGGGTTTTTGAGGAAGCTAATGTGTTTGCAAATCTAGCATTGTCTTGTTAACAGAGCAACAAAATAGTAGAGGTGAAATGATAAACACCTGAGAATCAACTCAAGGAAAAATAAAAAAAATGAAGTTGATGTTTTTGTAAGTTATGAACAAAAAATTTTAGCGATAAGCAAAGGAAAGAGCTTGCGCTTGTTTTGCAATGGCAGAAGAAGGGTGCGTTTCTAGGAGTTTGATTTGTTCTTGCGCTTGTTTTTTGTAGCCAAGCAAAAAAAGAGCTTTTGCACGATTGAGCAAAGTGGGGCCATGTGCACTGTCGATTTTGATAGCGCGCTCTAAAAAATCTAAGGCTGCTAGATTGTTTCCTGTCTGTAAATAAAGGGCTCCAAGTGTTTGCAAATCATAAGCGCTACTTTTGCTAAGCACAGCAAGCGCTTCAAAAAACTTGAGCGCAATGGTATAATTGCCTTGTTTGATATAGGAGTACCCAACAAAACGGAGATCCTCTAGCTGGGCATCATTCCACCCGAGCACCTCTAGCCAATTGACATCGCTCATAATTATCCTTTTTGGTATTGGTTACGCCGAGAGTTCACCTCAAGCAGTATTTTATCGAGAAAAGAGATAATTGCAAAGAGACCTAAGAGCTTTTTCGTTTCCTCTTCAGCTTCTTGATCAAGAATGTCTTCTTCAAAAGCTGCAGAAGAGAGATTCCTTTGCCTTTTCTTTTTTTTATCCACCTTATCGCAGAGCCTTTGCATATAGACTTGCATGGTTTCTTCTGTGCCAAGAGAGGGAAGAATCTGGAAAGTAAAAAAGCGCTTGCGTTGTTCTTTAAATCCAGGGGGGCTGAGAAAAAGAGCCCACCCTTTGTTATATAAGGATGTTTGAAACAGTGTCTCAAATTCAGAAGTAAAAGAGGGTAGGGTAACATCTACTTGAGCTTGAGAAGAGATATAATAGGTGTCTTGCACCACCCTCTTATCAAGATATACCTGATCTTGGGCATACCTAATAGATGGGTCTATACCCAGATTATCAATGGTTTTGGAGCGTGGAGTGAGTTCAGAGGACATGATGCTCTCCTTAGTGAATTTCTTTAGTAGATATTTTTTTTGCGAAGCGATTGTCAAGATAAATACTTATCTTCTTATTCCCACCGATTCCCACAAAAAAAGTTAAGATATAACTCTCTTGTTTATGAGATGTTGCAAGAAAGTGGTTAGAGAATTTTTCAAAAAATATTGCCATCTTTTGAAAGCAGATGCTAGGATGTGGAAATAAGTGGGAATACTACAAGTAGTGTAGACAACATGAGTGAATTCTTCTTCAGCGGATCTGCAGCAGCTAAGCTTGATGACAAAGGGCGCTTTGTCATCCCACAAGCTATGCGTTATGGTCTTGTAGATGAAGGAAAACTTGAGTTTACGATCGCCCTTGGATTGGGAGGTTGTTTAGCGATCTATAGAAAGAGCGACATCGAAAAAATTGTGAAGAAATTTCAAGCTAAACAACACATTGCCAAGTTCCAAAAGTTTTTTACGTTATTCTTTTCCACTCTTTACCACACGACATGTGACAGCATCGGTCGTGTGACAATTCCTCAGATTTTGAAAAAAGCTGCAGGCATTGAAAAAGAGATCGTGGTTGCAGGTGTTTTGGACAAGATTGAGATTTGGCCACAGGAAAAATATGAAGCAGATCTAGCCAGCTTGTTTGCAGAAGAGGAAGAAGAGTCACCTCTTAGTGGGATGCTTGAAGAAGCTTTTGCCCTTCTTCATGAAGAAGAGGTCGTTGAGAAGAAAGATCCAGTGGCTTTGCTAGAAGAGTGCAAGGAACTAGTAGAAAAAGCAAAGAGTGAATAAGCGATGACTTTGCATATACCGGTGATGCTCGAAGAGTGTCTTAAGTACTTTGAAGATCTCTCTATCAGAGTATTTTTTGATGGGACACTAGGAGCGGGAGGACATGCGAAGGCTCTGCTAGAGGCGCACCCAGAGATAGAGATGTATATAGGGTGTGATAGAGATGAAAGTGCGTTGAAGATAGCAAAAGAGACGCTACAGCCCTGGCAAGATAAAGTAGTCTTTGTACATGGGAACTTTGCGAATCTCGATGAGCACCTTCAGCAGCTGAACGTAACGGAAGTAGATGGTTTTTTTTTGACTTAGGAGTGTCATCTATGCAGTTTGATCAAAGTGATAGAGGGTTTAGTTTTTCTAAAGAAGGTCCTCTGGATATGAGGATGGACAGTTCCGAGACGCTCACTGCAAAAAAGGTGGTGAACTCTTGGTCAGAGAAGGATTTGGGAGAGCTCTTTCGCGATGTAGGAGAAGAACCCAAATGGCGCCAAGCTGCAAAAGCTATTGTGCGAGCGAGAAGCAAAAAAACAATAGAAACAACAACAGATCTTGCCACTATTGTCACCGAAGCAGTAGGGGGTCATAAAAAGAGATTACACCCAGCGACGCTCATATTTCAGGCTCTGCGTGTTTGTGTGAACCGTGAGCTAGAGTCTGTACAGCAAGGGATTCAGAAAGCGATTCGTTTTCTCACCTCAGGTGGAAGAATGGGAGCTATTAGCTTTCATAGCTTAGAAGATCGTATCGTCAAGAACATTTTTAAAGATGCTTCCAAACCTCTTCGCAAGTTTGCTGAAGAAGGTAAAGAGGAGTATATGCCTCTTTTACAAGTATTAACAAAAAAACCTCTTACATGCTCTTTTAAAGAGCAAAGACGCAATCCAAGAGCGAGAAGCGCTAAGATGAGATTTGCACAAAAGATTTAAGGGATATGTTATGAATGGTAAAGTGATGCTGCGGATGCTCTTTTGTCTTGCGGTGTTCACTGTCTATTTGTATCACATCGTGCACAAGCAAAATACCCTCAATCATCTCAGCATGCAGATTCCCAAAGAGACGCTAGATCTGAAGGTGATAGAAGAGCAGAATGTGCGACTTCGCTTTCTTATAGACTCTTTTGAAAGTCCAGATCATTTGATGCAGCTTGCTCACTCTCCTCAGTATGCTCATTTGCGCCATCCAATCTCTACAGAGGTCTTGCATATTGCTCAAGGGTCGCCTTTACATAGTAAAGAAGTACCTCAAGGGCCTAAAGTGTTACACCCTTTCAAACTTCATCCTGTTTTAGCTGTTGGAGCTAATCGTTAATGCAAGCGGAGCCAACGCACCGTGTGCGTATTCAAGACAAGAAGAAGCTTGTTATTGTTGCTTTTTTTGTCTTCTGCTTATTTTCTCTGCTTATTTTGCAATTCTTTAAGATTCAGGTTGTTGAGTGTGATAAATGGCAGCAAAAGGCTAGAGCCCAACATCAGTTTACGATTGCAGAGCCTTTTCATAGAGGTGTTTTTTACTCTAGCGGCAATCTGTCCAGCATCCATGAGGATCCTCCCCAGGCGCTTGTTGTTGATCTTCCTATGTTTCATGTATACGTTGACCCCGAGTCGTTAACGGAATCTTCCAAAGAGCCCATGATGAACGCTCTCGCCCCTATTATGGGGTGGAATGAACAGATGATCTCAAAGGTTCGCAAGGAGTTTGATAAAAAAAGTAGGAGTAGAAAGATTGCTACCTGGATTACCCATGAGCATAAGGAAGAGATAGAAACATGGTGGAAGGGGTTTGCAAGGCGCTGTAAGCTTCCTTCTAATGCGATCTATTTTGTACAAGATTATAAAAGAAGCTACCCTTATGGAAAAATGCTTGGGCAAGTGTTGCACACGATTAGAGAAGACAAGGATGTTCTTACACATCAAGCTATTCCCACAGGTGGACTGGAATATTCTTTTAATCAGTTGCTTCAGGGGAAAGAGGGGCAGCGTCTTATGCTTAGATCTCCCAAATTTTCTTTGGATCGTGGCGACGTTTTACAACTTCCTCAAAATGGACATGATATCTATTTGACGATTCATCCCTTTATTCAAGCTATTGCAGAAGAGGAAATCGAGCGGGGGGTTCAATTAGCGCAAGCGAAAAGTGGTTGGGCTGTTGTCATGGATGTCAACACCGGAGACATTTTAGCTATGGCGCAGTACCCTTTTTTCTATCCCGCTGAGTATAGAAAGTACTATGCAGATCCTTCTTTGAAAGAGCACACAAAAGTCAAAGCGATCACCGACTGTTACGAGCCAGGTTCTATGTTAAAACCACTGTCTCTAGCGATTGCTTTAAAAGCCAACAAGGAAAGAGAGCTTAGAGGAGAAAAGCGTCTTTTTGATCCAGAAGCTAAGGTAGATGTGGGAAAAATTCAGTTGCCTGGAAGAAAAGTTCCCATGAAAGACACGTCTACTGCCCGATTTTTAAATATGAATATGGCTCTGCAAAAATCCTCCAATCTCTATATTGCAGGAGTCATTCAAAAGGTTGTCGATACTCTAGGAGAGAAATGGTATAAAGAGCAGCTGGAAGAGGTGTTTGGATTTGGAAAAAAAACAGGGATAGAGCTCCCTTCAGAAACAGCAGGTTTTTTACCCTCCCCTGGTAAATGTTATCCTAATGGTAAATTGCAGTGGTCTGTCCCGACCCCAGGATGTCTTGCGATTGGCTATAACCTGCTTGCTAATGGTGTGCAGATGCTGAGGGCTTATGCGGTCATTGCTAGCGGTGGCTATGATATAAAACCTTCTCTTGTGAAAAAAATTGTGAATGCTGATAACCAAGTCGTGTATGAAAGAACTCCTTCTCGCAAATTAGTCCTCGATAGTGCTATTACAGACAGAGTCATAGAGGCGATGAAGTTTGTTACGAAAAATGATGGGCTTGCTGCAAGGGCGGATATTCCTGGATTTACGAGAGCTGGTAAGACGGGAACCTCTGAAAAAATCCGAGGAGGCACGTATGCAAAAAATGTCCACGTGGCAACATTTATAGGATTTACACCCGCTAAAGAGGCTAAGATTGCTATCTTAGTGGGGATCGATGAGCCCCCACATGCTCCTATCCCTGGACTTGGAGCTATGTATTTTGGGGGTAAATGTGCGGCGCCTGTATTTGGTAAGATAGCTACACGGGTTTTGCAATATTTAGGAACTCCACCAGATGATCCAGACCATACGGATATGGTACAGGAAGTGAAGACATTAAAAAATCTATTTTGGCAGTGGAATAAACGATGAAACTAAGGCAGCTACTTCATCATCTTGGCGTAGAAGTGAAAGGAAAAAAGGATGTAGACATAAGAGGGCTCTGTTCGCATTCCAAGAAAGTAGCTCCAGGGGATTTGTTTATTGCTCGCAAAGGGTTAAAGACAGACGGCACTCTTTTTATAGAGGAAGCGATGCGCGCTGGCGCTGTGGCAGCTGTTACAGATTTGTACAATCCCTTTTTGCCTTTGCCACAAATTATCTATGACAATCCTCAAGATCTAGAAGCTTTGTTAGCCAAGCGCTTTTATGGAGATCCTTCAGAAAAGCTGTTTTTGGTAGGCATCACAGGTACAAATGGAAAAACCACCACCTCCTATATTGTGCAGCATCTTTTGTCGGAGTGTGGACTGATAGGGACGATAGAGAGCATCATTGGTCCAAGAAGAGTCCCTTCTTCTTTGACAACGCCAGACGTGATTAGTGTGTATCAGTATCTGCATGAAATGGCAGCGCATGGGAGCTGTAGCTGTGTGATGGAGGTGACTTCCCATGCTCTTATGCAAGGAAGAGTTGCTGGTATTGCTTTTGATGTAGGTGTTTTCACAAATCTTAGCCAAGATCATCTTGATTACCATGGCAATATGCAAAATTATGCAAGCGCTAAGAGAAAGCTGTTTGATCAAGCCTCTATTATTGTTGCTAACTGTGATGATCCTTGGATGGAGCAGGTGATCGGGAACCATTGTGAGAAAAATCTCATGACTTATGGCATTCTCCATGAGCAAGCGCTTCTTAAAGCTTCTCAGGTGCGCCTTAGCAGTGAAGGAAGTACGTTTTTTGTCCGTTATCAAGGGACTACTGTTGGTATGACAACAAAGCTTGTGGGAAGGTTTAATGTATATAATTGTTTAGCAGCTATGGGTGTAGCTCTTGCTAAGGGGATGACGCTGCAAGAAATTGCGCAAAGACTTGCAACCTTTGCCTCTGTGACAGGAAGGCTCCAGCAGGTTCCTTGCAACTCTTTAGGACATGTGTATGTAGATTTTGCGCATACGGAAAAAGCATTAGAAAATGTGCTACAAACACTCAGAGAATGTACACAGGGAAAAATCATCACCGTATTTGGTTGTGGGGGAGACAGGGACCAGGGTAAACGGCCTAAGATGGCTCATGTTGCAGAAAAATACTCTGATGTTGTGATGATAACAAGTGATAATCCCCGTAGTGAAGATCCTCTGCATATCATAGAGCAGATGCTACAAGGCATAGAGAAAAAAGAAAAGGTTATGGTTGAGCCAGACCGAAAGCGCGCCATCATACAAGCGCTATCGTTAGCGCAAGAGAAAGACACAGTGTTGATTGCTGGTAAAGGGCATGAGATGACACAGATCTTTAAAGATCGTGTGACTCCTTTTAGTGATAAGGCTGTTGTTGAAGAGTATTCTTAGAGTGCATTATCTTTACATTGGTTAGAGCGGAGAGAAACATTGCTATTACGTCTTTGTATAGGATTACTCATAGCCTTGGGGTCTTCAGCGTATGCAGAGCCTCCTAAAAAACCTGCCGCTGTGCAAAAAAAAGTGGTAAAAAAACCAACTGCTACCAAACCTCCCATAGCAGCAAAACCTGCTGCTAAAAAACCGTCTACTGCTGCTGCAAAGCCAAAAACATCGCAGCCAGCAAAAAAAAATCCTGCGCAGGCAAAGACATCGCAAGCAAAGCCTGCAACTTCTCAGCCATCTGGTATACAAAAAAAGCCTTTAGCTACACCTTCTTCTGCAAAACCTATGCAAAAAAGCGTGCAGCAGCCTTCCCCAACTCCTTCTCTAGTTCCTAAAATCATTCAAGCTGTTCCTCGTCCAGGGGCCCCACCGTTATCACAAACGCTCATTATTATTGACCCTGGTCATGGAGGGTATGATTTGGGAGCTCGTATGTCGGCATGTGATGAAAAATCTCTTGCACTATCTACCGCGCTACTCACAAAAAAACATCTGACCGACATGGGCTATCGTGTCATTTTGACAAGAAGTCGCGATGTGTTTTTGCCTCTAGAAAAAAGAACAAGTATTGCGAATGAAACAAAAAGTAAACTCTTTGTAAGTATTCACTATAATGCAGCGCGTAATTCCGTTGCCAAAGGGATAGAGGTTTTTTACTATGTGTCAGCGGATAAGATTCGGACAGGAGCTTCTAAAAAGCTAGCCACAAGGGTTCTTAGCAAATTGATTGATAAAACCGTTGCAGAGAGTAGAGGGATCAAAGAGGGGAATTTCTATGTCATCCGTGAGACAAAAATGCCAGCTATCTTGGTTGAAGCGGGCTTTATGACACATCCCGAAGAGCTACATCGCCTTAAAGATGTGAGTTACAGAGACAAAATCGCTAGAGGCATTGCTGAAGGTATCGATAGCTTTTTTAAGGCCTGAGTGCAAAAAAAATATCGTCCTCGGCGCGATTTGAACGCGCGACCTGCTGCTTAGGAGGCAACCGCTCTATCCTACTGAGCTACGAGAACCTACTTAAGGATGGGAGATTGTAAACAACCTCAAGAGTTTGTTTCAAGAATTTCAACAAATAGAGCGGTTGTGTTACAATCAGCACTTATGGGGATTTTTTCATTTACTAGAGAAATAGAGGGGTTATGGCTACAGCAGATATAGGGTTGATAGGTCTTGCCGTGATGGGGCAGAATCTTGTGATGAACATGAATGATCACGGCTATACCGTTGTGGTGTACAATAGAACCGTGTCTAAAGTAGACGATTTTTTACAAAAAGCTGCCAAAGGGAGCAAAGTCATCGGAGCGAAAAATCTCAAAGATTTTTTTGCAGCTATGAAAAGACCTCGCAAAGTGATGTTTATGGTGAAAGCTGGGGTTGCTGTTGATGAGCTTATCGAAGAGTGTCTTCCCTTCCTTGACAAAGGGGATATCATCATCGATGGAGGGAATAGTCATTATCCTGATACAGAAAGGCGCTATCAAGATCTCAAAGCCAAAGGGATCCTATATATGGGGACAGGCATTTCTGGAGGTGAAGAAGGAGCTCGTCATGGACCTTCTATCATGCCAGGAGGTAATCCTGAAGCGTGGCCTCATGTAAAGCCTATCTTTCAGGCGATTGCTGCCAAGGCTGACAATGGAGAGCCTTGTTGCGATTGGGTAGGTGATGGAGGTGCTGGGCACTATGTGAAAATGGTGCATAATGGCATCGAGTATGGAGATATGCAGATCATTTGTGAAGCGTATCACTTGCTCTCCTCGTTACTTGGTTGTGGAGCTAAAGAGCTTCACGAGATTTTTGGTAAGTGGAATAAATCGGAGCTAGATAGCTATCTTATTGAGATCACAAGTCAGATTTTTAATTACAAAGATAGTGATGGCAATCCTCTTGTAGAAAAAATCCTCGATGTTGCTGGGCAGAAAGGGACGGGTAAATGGACGGGGATTTCAGCGCTTGAGCAGGGGATGCCTGTAACGCTTATTGGAGAAGCGGTTTTTGCGAGATGCCTTTCTTCTTTAAAAGACCAAAGGGTGAAGCTTAGCAAAAAATATAGCCCACCAAAGGCTACTTTTAAGGAAGACAAAGCCAAAATGATTGAAGACATTCAATCAGCTTTGTATGCCTCAAAAATTATTAGCTACGCGCAAGGGTTTATGCTGATGAGAGCAGCAGCGGCTGAGCTCAAGTGGAAGCTTAACTATGGAGCGATAGCTCTTATGTGGCGTGGTGGATGTATTATTCGTAGCAAGTTTTTAACAAAAATCAAAGCAGCCTATGATAAAAACAAGGAGCTGGAGAGTTTGCTATTCGATGATTTCTTTAAAGAGGCTATTACCCGCTGTGAACAAGGGTGGCGCCATACGGTTGCTTTAGGAGCTCTTCATGGAATCCCGACACCTTGTTTTAGTACAGCTCTTGCTTTTTTTGATGGGTATCGCTCAGAAAGGCTACCTGCTAATCTTCTACAAGCGCAGAGAGATTTCTTTGGAGCTCATACCTATGAGCGCATAGACAGTCCTCGTGGTAAGTTCTTCCATACTAACTGGACAGGAACAGGGGGAGATGTCAGCTCATCAACGTATGTAGCGTGAAGATTTTCTCTATAGCTCAGAGAAAACCAGTTAGCCTTAGATAGAGGGACGGACTCCTAACAGAAAATAGAATCTTCCTTCTCATTTAGTAAGCATTTTATTATATATTGAAGGGCTGCGGGAATGTTGTCAGACGAATAAAAGATTTTACGGAGAATCTCTTGAGGTATATAGCTTCCACAAGATATTAGTACTTTTGTACACATCTCCCAATTCTTTTGGTGATAAGCTTCAAGAAAAATGAGTTGTATATGGGGACCGTAGTTGCAATTTGGGATTGGGAAAATGTTTTTTATTTTAGGAAAATGAGGTAAAGGATTAGGAAACTTGTTCACAATTTGTTGATAGTCAATGTTACCTGCCACGTAGTTCGGTTTATTCAGGCTCTCTAGGTACTGTTGTAACAAAATCCGACCCGGATTAATTCCAGCTTGACAAGCTAGTAAATTTTTATACCTTTCATGCATCCATTCTGATCTGTAGCAGTTAAAGAATGTTTGTTGATTTTGTATAAAGTTAAGAAAAGGCCTGACAAGGGGCCAATTTTCTTCTTTAGCAAAAACACATGCAGCTTGCCAGGAGCTTGCGTTATGTATAACTAATGAAAGATGTTTTTGAAGAATGAAAGACATCATATGTACATCATTTTTTAGTACAACTGTTTCCAAAATTTTTTCAACTTCTGAAGGTAAGGATTGAGCTAGAAAATCCAATAAGCTCTTTCGCAATCCGAGTGGAACAGTTATGTCGACTACTATTTTTTGCGTCCTTTTCAGAAGTTCCATAATGGAGGGAGGGATATCTGTTTTTGGACAGGGGTTTTTCTTCAGAAATATCTGAAGCTGTAAACTTAAATAACATAGCGTGGCTTCGTTGAACAAGGGGGTAGCATGGTTTTCTGCTATATAACAGGCTATCGATAGGATATTATTGATGTTGTTTTTTAGATGGTTATTGAGAAGCTCTGTAGCTGCCTGGTTTTTTTGACTGTCGATGAGAGTACGGTATAATGAGAGGAATGACTGAGCGCGAAGAGAGATATCGATTTCCTTGAAATGCGACGAGATCGCTTCTATCCATGGAGTAATGATCTTTATATTGGTTTCAGTGAAACTAGAAACAATTTTTTTGGTTTTTTCAGTTGTTAATTTTAACTCAAAAACAAACTCTGGTTTATCCTTTATTTTGTTCATTGCCTTTATAAGCATCTGAGGAGCTGTTGTATTTTTTTCTATCCAATTCTTCACTTCTTGTATTATAAAATCATTTTTGTTTTTAAATAATTCACTATTTTTATCTATAAGATTTAGATTTTCTTGAAGATCGATTAAAGCAGAAAAAATCTTGTTTTCATTTTCAGCAATCGCTTCTTCTTTAGAAGCAGTCATACGATCCAATTGCCGATTAGCTATGCTCCCTTGAGTGTTAGGGTGTCTCTCTTGAGTGTTAGGGTGTCTCTCTTGGGTGTTAAGGTACCCGTTTTGTATAAGCAGATCATACAAAGGATTCTCTTTTATAATAGCTGTCGCTTGATTCGCATCATTATCCCAAGCCCATGAGAGACAGGTAGAGAAAGCTTGAGCCATCTTTCGATTATCTGCCTCATTAAGGAGGCTATTACAACAGGGCATTTTAGTTTTGAGGATTTCGAGTAATTTGTTTTCATCCAATTCAGATTCATTTTCTTTGAAGAATGTTAGGGTATTGTTATAGAAATCTTGTACTTTCTGCGCTTCTGCATTTTGCGTACGATGATCTTGCCTACTATGCGCAGAAAGTGGGTAATTATTTATTCTATTAGAAAAATTTTCTGGTAATCTATTTGCCATAAAAACTATTCCTTCATTAAATCTTGTTAAAAACATAATAAAAAAAAAGAAATAAAAAGCGAAGGGTTAAAAAAAATATGCAATAAATAAAAATAAAACAAACTCTATAAATGTATAGTTTTTTTTCAATTTAAGAAGATGTTATTACTCTTGTTGATTAAATAGGCTCCAAACAGAAGAAGTTGTAAGACAATTCCTAAGAAAAGAGAAAGGACTGGATGGAATAACACCTAATCTGCTCAAAGTGCTACAATCTAACTATTTTTTATTCTTCTGCTTTGAGAACTTCCATAAAAGCTGATTGAGGGATGCTTACCTTGCCGAACTCTTTGAGCTTTTTCTTTCCTTTCTTTTGTTTTTCCCAGAGTTTGCGTTTTCTGGTGATGTCTCCACCGTAGCATTTGGCGGTGACATTTTTACCCATAGCAGAAAGAGTTTCTCTTGCGATAATTTTTCCACCGATAGCAGCTTGAATAGGCACTTTAAACTGCTGCCTTGGAATCACATCAACAAGTTTTTTACAGATAGCGCGTCCTTTAGCTTCCGCTTTTGTGCGGTGGACAAGGCAAGAAAAAGCATCAACGGGTTCTTCGTTGACTTTGATTTCTAACTTGATGATGTCTCCGAGTTCATATTTGGAAAACTCATAATCAAAAGAGGCGTAGCCTCTTGTGATGGATTTAAGACGATCGTTGAAGTCGGTAATAATTTCGTTCATGGGAAAGCGGTAGGTAAGCAGTACTCTTGTGGCGTCAAGAGTCTCTGTCTTTTCACTGATCCCTCGTTTTTCTGTGGCAAGGCTCATGATTGCGCCCAAATATTCTGTGGGAGTCATGATGTGGCAGGTGACCCAAGGTTCTTCGATGTATTCAATAAGGGTAGGCTCTGGAAAGTGCACAGGATTATCAATTTTGAGCTCTTGTCCTGACGTAAGTGTGACTTTATAGAGAACGCTGGGAGCTGTTGTGATGATATCTAAATCAAACTCTCTTTGCAGTCTTTCAAAAGTGATCTCTAGATGCAAAAGCCCTAAAAAGCCGCAGCGAAATCCAAAACCCAGTGCTAGGGAGCTCTCTTGCTCTACGTGAAGCGCAGCGTCATTGAGCTGCAATTTCACAAGAGCATCTCTGACAGCTTCGAAATCAGAAGAATCGACAGGGTAGATCCCCGCAAAAACAACAGGAGAAATGACTTTAAAGCCAGGGAGGGGTTTACTGCAGGGATGTTTAAAAGCTGTGATCGTATCACCGATTTTTACATCGGCGGTATTTTTAATATTGGCGCTTACAACGCCTACTTCTCCAGCTCTTAGGATGTCCACAGGTTTTTCACGGGGAGAAAAGACGCCTACTTGCAAAACTTCAAACGTCTTATCAGTGGCCATGAGTTTGATAAGAGTTTTTTTAGAGATTTCCCCGCTCATAACGCGAATGTAGACGAGAACACCTCGGTAGGGATCATAATGGGAGTCAAAAATCAAAGCTCTAAGGATAGTGTCCTCGGGTTCTTTGGGACAGGGGATATCACGAAGGATTCTTTCTAGAATTTCCCGTGTGCCAACACCTGTTTTAGCAGAAGCCAAAACGGCATTAGTAGCTTCAATACCAATCACATCTTCTATTTGTTGGATCACACTAGGAGGATCCGCAGCGGGAAGATCGATTTTATTGATAATGGGAACAATTTCTAGGTTTCTATCAAGAGCGAGATGGACATTGGCTAAGGTTTGCGCTTGTACCCCTTGTACAGCGTCTACAACGAGAAGGGCGCCCTCACAAGCTGCGAGCGAGCGAGACACTTCATACGAGAAGTCTACATGTCCTGGAGTGTCGATAAAATTAATTTGATAGGTGTGTCCATCATCTGCTTTATAATACATCGTGACGGGATGAGCCTTGATGGTGATGCCACGTTCTCTTTCTAGCTCCATATCGTCAAGTAATTGCTCTTGCATTTCACGTTTTTCGACAGTGCCTGTCAGCTCAAGCAGCCTATCGGCAATAGTGGATTTGCCATGGTCGATATGGGCGATGATGGAAAAATTACGTATATAACGTCGATCGTAGTTGTACATAGTCTTTGTATCATGAAAGAGATCTAAGTGTATGAAAAACTCGAGATGAAAGCAAGGGCGCAATCACAATAAAAAACCCCTCCTACTAGAGGAGGGGTTTTTGTGCGACAAGATACAGAACGTAAGGGTTACTTAAGTTCTTGTTACTTCTACCTCTTTGCTAGAGCCTTTTACAAGGGTTTCTGTCAAATTGGTAGCTGCAGCTGTAGCTTCTTGCTGTTTTCTTTCGAGCTCTTTTTGTTCGGATAGAGCATTAAATCTCTTGCCGAGAGCTTTAGCAGAAGACATCCATACCAAGATGATCACAAGAAGGATTGCACCTACATAAGGTGTCATAGCTGCAATCGATCCCAGACCGATGATGAGACCTTGTTGGACCATAGATCCACCAGACTTACCAAGTCTTGCTCCGACAACGTCAATCGCTGCCTTACCTTTAACTTTGGCTTCTTGGTCAAGAGGGATGTAAGCCATCTCTTTTGTTGGGTCAAAGAGTGAGTATTTTGTAGACTTACTCATGATATTTTGCGCCATACCAAAGATCACAGCTAGCATCAAAGGCGTAGTTCCTATGTGAGCAATGAACGCTGTTAGGCTATCTCTGAAGATCACGAACCCGAAGAAGGCACCACCAGTGATGAGAAGTACAATCGGGGTAAGTAGAGCAGCTGTTGTCCATCCGAGTCTTCGGATCACGTTACTTCCTACAAACAGCATCATCAGGATAGTTGTGATTCCTGTGATTTGAGAAAACAGTCCCATGAAGGAGTTGTAATCGTTACTGTTTGGATATTGTAGTTTTAGCTGGCTTTTCCAAGTGACTTCAACAAGGTTGATAGAGACACCATAAGCAATCACAAGTATTGCGATATAACCCATGTATTTAGATCTGATGAGGTAGAGGAAGCTTTCTTTCATAGAAAGTTTTGGCTTCTCTTTCTTCTTGGCTTTTTGTTCTGTAAGAGGAACAAATCTTTCATCAGTCAGAACATAACTGTTAATCCACCAGTAAATACCCATAATGAGCACACCGGATAGAACAACTAGAGCCATAAGCCAATTTAAAGAAATTTGCCAGGAGTCCACATCAGCAGGATATTTGCTTCTGATGTCAGAAAGAGCTTTTACGCACCATCCAGCAATGATCAAAGAGAAGTTAGCTCCCATTCCAAATAAGCTGTAGAAACGCTTAGACTCAGACACTTTTGTGGTGTCGTTCGCAAAGCCCCAGAAAAGAAGAGACAAGGCGACGCTACCCCATAGCTCAGACATGATATAAAATAAAGAGAAGGTCCAGTTTCTGAAAATAGCAATCAGCCCTTTAAAGCCAACAGGAAGCATTGCCTGGAGTTTGTCGGCTAACTCGTTGGGGTGAAGTGCATCTCTTAGTGGATAAAGCACGCTGCTAAAAAGGCCGAAAAATACGATAAAAGGTGCAATGGTTGTGTAGAATAGAGCAGGCTTGCTAAGTCTGTTGCTGAGTTTGGAATACAGCAGCATAAACAAGATAGCAAAAGGCAACACTCCCCAAACTTTAAGGAATGGGATCGCCTCAGCTCCAGAACCTGCAGCTGTTACAATCAGCGTATCTTTTGTATCTCTAAGAACTGTATAGTTAAATAAAATCAAGAAAAAGAGAAAGAGCATCGGCAACAGTTTCTTGAGCTCAAACGTATGAATGGGCCAAAAAATCGAGCGCCACTTTCCAAATTCCGCGGTTTTTGTTTGCGACATGTTTTGTATCCTATTGTATTTAGACAGTTAACAAAAAAAATAATCTCTTCGGTCTCATCTCGGGTTTTTACTAAGACATTATGTTTATCCGAGGATGCAAAACGTAAGCTATGTTGATGCCCTCTGAATCTTTTCATAAAAGACTCAATACATCAAACAAACATTTTAGCGTATTTTACTTTAAAATCAAGAGAAATTCTAGAGGGAAATGGGTCAAAAAATAGTGTGGTTACAAATAAAGATTTTTTTTTGTTCTTTAGTAGAAAAAAAACATTTAATATTAAAAATAAAAAAATGCGTTTTCGTACGAAATACAATCGCTCAAAAACGCATTAATAATTTATTTAAAACAAAGAAACTTCTGAAGTGATAGAAGCAGCAAGAGCTTGGTGGGCATTCCCAGCTTCTACATAGTCATTCCAAAGATCATGGTCAATAACCCCTTGACGAATCGATTGAATCAAATCTCTTTTGCAAGCAGCTAAAGATTTTTTAGGGCTGAGCACAGTAATCATTTCTTTATCCCCAGAGACTCTTGCGAGATTAAGGAGTTTGTCAAGTTGACCTTTAGTGAAGGTGATATGATCACGTCTTTTTCTGGATCCTCTAGGAGCTCTTTGCTTAGGGGTGACAACAGAAGGTTTTGGGGGATTAATAATAAACTTTTCAATCATAGAAGAAAGTTCAGTAGGTTGTTTGCTTTTCATCTTTCTTAACGTGAAATGGTGAATATATCCTCCAGAAGAAACAGGAATATATTTACAAAGATCATTTTCCTTTCTACCACCCACTTTTTTTATAGCTTTGGCAATTACGCTTTCGAGATCTTTTAGTTCACGTACTTTGCTTTCTTGGCTTACATTTGTCATTGCTTTCCATCCTTGGAATTGAGAGTTTTCTTTTTAACTATGTAATTCCTATGAATATTATAAAGAGTGCGCTTTTTGTTCAATGCAAAATAACGCTAAATTATCGATTTCCTTATCTATATTTAGAAAAACGTCGATTATTCAATTCGAGATAATAATTTTTTCTAAAATTTATAGGCAACTGATTTTTTAATATATAATCAAGCCTGTTGGTGTAGAAGCGCATCGAAACACACATCTTTATAAAATTTTCTCCAAAAATCCTTTCTTCATCAGAAAAAAGAAGAATTGTCGGAGTATCTCTATTGTACAGCTTTTTTTGCAAGGGTTAATATGAAGCGAATTTTATGTTAGTTTTTTTAAACTCTTGTGATTAGTTAGGTTTATTTTTTCGGTTAGATTTTCTATAATTGCGTTTTTTTTGCACTGGTCAGGTGGGCTTGTGCGTGCAGCTGCGGAGGTAGTATGCGGTGTATTGCGATAGGAGCGGGAAAAGGTGGTGTGGGAAAATCCACTGTAACGGTGAATCTAGCTCTAGCGTTAGCTAGCAAGGGGGCTATTGTAGGGGTTTTGGATGCTGATTTGTACGGCCCTTCTATCGGTACAATGATCGCAGTAGACACCCCTTTATCGGAAAAAGAAGGATCTATTATTCCTGCACAGGGCTTGGGTCTTTTTGTGGTGTCTCTAGGCTATTTTCTGCAACCAGATCAAGCAACTATTGTAAGAGCTCCCATAGCTAACCAGATGATTACAGAGCTGCTTATGGGAGTTAGCTGGCCAGATCTCGATTATTTGCTCATAGACTTTCCTCCCGGCACAGGGGATATTCAATTAACATTGATGCAACAAACGTGCTTATCAGGAGCTATTTTGGTGACAACACCGCAAGAGGTGGCTTTATTAGATGTCGCAAAGGCCTATCGGATGTTTCAGCAGATGAATGTACCTGTCCTGGGGCTTGTGGAAAATATGAGTTATTTTAAAGAAGGAGAAGCCCTCTATTATCCTTTTGGTCAAGGAGGAGGGAGTCGATTTGCTAAGAAGTGGCAGATACCTATGTTAGGAGAGATTCCTATTACAGAGAGTGTTTCTTTTTGCGCTGACCATGGGATCTCTTTGCTAAGTAGATACCCTGAGTCTATAGCCGCTAAAACGTTTATAGAAGTAGGGGATAAGGTGGAGTTAGCTCTCGTGCGTCAGGTAGCGCAAGAAAAAGAGGGGTTACGCTCTTTTACTATTAGCTTAGGTCAAGGTGGGTAACCGTGCTAAAGATTGCAAAAATTTGGCAAGAAGATCCTTATCATTTTTTGATACAGTGGACAGATGGAGCTATGCAAAGATATCATTTAGGGTCTTTACAAAGACATTGTCCTTGTCAAAGATGTAGAGAGGGGAAAAAAACAGGAGAATTTGCTCAAATCAAGGCGAAAAAAATTGTTAGCGTAGGTAACTACGCATTGCGTATTTTATTTGAAACAGGATGCGTGCAAGGTATTTATACGTACGAGCTGCTTAAGGGATGGGTAGGGCCAGGGGAGAATCTATCATGAAAAAAGGATACTATATTGCGCTTGTGCTGCTTGCTATAGGGATGATGGTGGGATGTTCTAAGCCTATGCATAAGCAAAAGGCTCATCTTCTTAGCGAGTGGATGCAACCCAGTGATACAATCAAAGTTCTTTCTACAACAGCTATGATCGATGATATTGTGGGTGAGATAGGAGGAGAACATGTATTACATATGGCTCTTATCAAAGGTGAGCTAGATCCACATAGTTATGAACTTGTCAAAGGAGATAATGAAAAGTTTTCTTGCGCAGATGTCATTTTTTATAACGGTTTAGAATTAGAGCATGGAGCTAGTTTACAATATCAACTGAAAAAACATCCACAAGCGTATTCTTTAGGAGAATATGTATCGGAAAGAGAAGAGCTCATTTTTATAGATGAACAAGTCGATCCACATATATGGATGGATGTAAGACTTTTTGCACTGGTTATTGATAAGATTGTAGCGATCCTATCAAGTCAAGACCTAAAGCATGCAGAAGAGTTTGTGTATCGAGGTGCACAACTAAGAGAGAAAATGCTTGCGCTCGATCAAGATATTTATCAGAAGATGCAGACGATCCCTTCAGAAAAGCGCTACCTTATTACAAGTCATGATGCATTTTTTTATTTTGCTAGAAGATATTTGTCAGATCCTAAAGAAAAGCGGTGGAAAGAGCGATTTGCAGCTCCTGAGGGATTAGCTCCCGATGGGCAGATTAGCTCAAAGAATATTCAAGCTATTATTGAGTACGCTAAAGCGCATGGTGTGCTTGTGATTTTTCCAGAGTCTAATCTTAATAAAGACGCTTTGCGAAAAATTGTGTCGGTTTTGCATGAGCAGGGAATCGCTGCTAAGCTCTCGCAAGAGCCATTATACGGAGATGCAATGGGAGATGAAGGTTCTGATGCAGATGGGTATATAAAAATGATGGAGCATAATGCAAAGGTCATAGAGTTGTGGCTGAAGGAGAAAGGAGATGGATGATATCTTACAGTGTGAACATTTGAGTGTTGCCTATGATACTTCGCCTGTGCTGCTGGATCTTTCCTTTGCAATTCCTGCTGGTAAGCTTGTGGGTATTATTGGTCCTAATGGGGCTGGTAAAAGTTCTTTGTTAAAAGCAATCGTTGAGATCATCAAGCCCTTATCAGGTAAAGTATCTTGTTTTGGAGCGCCTTTTAAGAAAAAAAGAGAGAAAATAGCGTACGTTCCCCAAAAAGAAGGAGTTGATTGGGATTTTCCTATCACCGTCTTAGAGGTGGTTCTTATGGGAAGATACCCAAAGCTTGGCCTATTTAAGTGGGCAAGACAGGCTGATGTAGAAGCTGCGCTCAATGCCTTGCAGCTTCTGGAAATTGAAGATCTAGCTTCTCGTCAAATCAGTGAGCTCTCAGGGGGCCAGCAGCAAAGAGTATTTATAGCAAGAGCTCTTGTACAAGATGCTGATCTTTATTTGCTCGATGAGCCTTTCAGCGCCGTAGATGCAGCGACAGAGGCTATCTTGATTGATGTGTTTAAAAGACTGAGAGACAAAGGAAAAACTCTTCTGGTGGTGCATCACGATCTACAAACTGTAGAAACTCTTTTCGATTGGGTGATTATGCTCAATACAAGGCTTGTGGTTTGTGGAGAGGTCTCTAGTGTATTTACGCAAGAGAATCTTTCTAAAGCCTACGGTAGAAAAGGAGAAATCTTTGTCGAAATGATACGAGAACTTGAGCGCAAAAAAAGTGGGCTTTCTTCATGAGCGATTCCTTTGGCTTTTTTACTCTTTTTTGTGATCCTGTCTTTAGAGGGCCTGTAATAGGATCTTTGCTCATGAGCCTTGCAACAGCGCTTGTGGGAGCGATTGCTTTCCTAGGAAGAAAATCGTTGATAGGGGAAGCCCTGTCACATGCTACGTTTCCTGGTGTTGTAGTAGGAGTGATACTTGCAGAGGTTATATTTCCAGAGCAAGAAGCCATCGCTCTTCTTGTGATGTTGTTTGGGGCATTTGCTACAGCTTTTCTTGGGCAGCTATGTATTGAGTCTATTTTGAAGATTCGTCAAAAGGCGGATGCAGCGCTGTGTTATACCCTTTCTAGCTTTTTAGGTGTGGGTGTTGTATTTTCCAGCTACTTGCAACAGTCTCATGTTGCTTGGTATCGTAAAGTGCAGCTTTTTTTTTATGGACAAGCAGCAACAATGACAGATCTGCATATTTATATGTATGCAGCCCTTTCTTTAGGCGTTTGTATAGCCATTCTTTTGCTATATAGATCCATACAAACAAGCTTCTTTGATCCAGTTTTTGCAGAGAGCATCGGTATTCGAAAAAAGGTTGTATCAAGTTTTGTGTCTGCCCTTTTATGTGTAGCTATTGTCATAGGGATTAGAACAGTAGGAGTGGTCCTTATGACAGGTATGTTAATCGCTCCAGCTGTTGCAGCAAGATATGTAACGTCTCGATTTTCTATGTTTCTGCAGCTTTCGGCATGGATAGGCATGGTGAGTGCATTGCTCGGAAATTATCTTGCATCAGAAATGATTATGAAAGGAAGTCAGCTAGTCTATTTGCCCACAGGACCTGCGACAGTCATCATTGCCTCAGGGATCGCCTTGCTAGCTCTTTTGCTTTCACCAAGTCGAGGGAGCCTTGTGAAGGGGGTGCGTCGCTGGCGCTTTCGAAGAAGCTGTTTGATCGATAATTTGCTTAAGGCGCTGTGGAAACATGAAACGGTGTCTCTTCACCAAATCTATGGCTGGAATATAGCTAATAAGTGGTTTTTGCACCGTACCTTAGCGACGCTGCAGAGAGGAGGATGGCTGCAAAAAACCTCCAAATCTATCTATGGACTTACCGAAGATGGCCGCAAACGAGCTGCTTACATGGTGCGTCTTCATAGGCTGTGGGAGCTTTATCTTGTACAACATTTAGATCACTCTTTGGATCATATTCACCATAGTGCAGAAGAGATGGAGCATTTTATCACTCCTACCATTGAAAATAAGCTGACAAAGCTTCTTCTTGATCCTACGCAAGATCCTCACAATCAGCCAATACCAAAAAAGGAGCTCTTATGAATCCTTATTGGGGAGCAGACTTTATCGATTTTTTTCTCATATTCTTTGCTAGGTTGTTTGCTATATGCGTGGGGAAAATCTCTTTTGCAGACATGGCTAGTGATGAAGTGCAGATTTTTGTCTTAGGTCTTATCGCCATAGCTTCCGCATGTGTTGGCACTTTGCTGGTTGTAAAAAGGGTGGCCATGCTAGCTAATGCAATTTCGCATACGATTTTGCTTGGGATTGTGATCAGTTATTTCTTATTGCAGTGGTGTTCTTTGGAAAAAGGGCATCTCGTATTTAACCATCAGATGTTTTTTGTTGCAGCTGTTATAACAGCCCTTGTGACAACGGCTTTAACAGATCTTTGTAAGAGAGTCTTTAAACTACAAGAAGAAGCGAGTGTGGGACTTGTCTTTACTTTGCTCTTTGCTTTGGGAGTTGTCCTTGTGACAGTGTACAGCCGTAATGTCCACCTAGGTGCTGAGGTGATTATGGGTAATATTGATGCGCTGCATCTTGATGACGTACAATTTTCCTTTTTCTTAGCGGCAGCAAACGTTGCTCTGGTAGCGCTTTGTTTTAAACAATATCAGATTCTAGCCTTTGATGAAGGGTTAGCTAAAACCTTAGGATGTCACCCTACATTTTTTCAGTATCTTCTGATGATGCAAACCTCCTTGATCGCTGTAGGGGCATTCCGCGCTGTGGGAGCTTTTTTATTTTTGATTTTTCTTACAGCGCCCGTGATGGCATCGCGTCTTGTCACTCATAAGCTTTCCAGAGTGATGGTATATGCCAGTCTTATCAGTCTTGTTTGTATATTGGTAGGGGTGGCTATAACAAGACATCTTTTGACTGTGTATGAAATAGCGCTTTCTACAGCAGGTGTTACTTCTGTATGTGCTGCTTTGTCACTTCCTTGTGTATGGCTAGGTGTAAAAGCTCGGTTGAAGGTGCTAAAAACCTTGCAAAAAAGAAATCTATCCCTTCATAACGTTGGGGCAAAATAATGAGCAATCCTAAGGGAGATCATGGAGCAAGCGAAGTTAAATATCTTAGGTAGTACAGGTTCCATTGGTACCAGCACCTTGCAAATTGTAAGGCAGCATCCGGAGCAATTTCAAGTGAGCTCTTTAGCAGCGCATAGCAATATTGATGCCCTAGAGAGGCAAGCGAGGGAATTTCATCCTAAGATCATCGCTGTGTATGATCAAGAAAAAGCTTTTGCGCTTAGCAAAAGATTACCTCACATACAGGTGAGAGCTGGTATGGAGGGTTTGGAGGAAGCTGCTTGTTATGCACAGGGAGATATTTGTGTATCGGCTCTTTCTGGATCTGTAGGCATTCGGCCTACATTGCGAGCTATTGAGGCAGGTCTTCGTATTGCTTTAGCCAACAAAGAGGTTCTTGTTGCCGCAGGAGAGCTTGTTATGCAAGCGGCTAAAAAACATGGTGTGGCTATTGTTCCTATTGATAGTGAACAAAGTGCCATTTTTCAGTGTTTACAAGGATACTCCATCAAAGATGTGGATAGGATTATTTTGACAGCTTCAGGAGGCCCGTTTTTTCGCTCTACGAAAAATCTACAGGAGGTTTCTTTTGAAGAGGCTATGCAGCATCCTACATGGAAGATGGGGCAGAAAAATACGATTGATTCCTCCACTTTGATGAATAAGGGATTGGAGGTGATTGAGGCCTACTGGTTATTTAATATCCCAATTGATAGGATAGATGTTGCAATTCATCCGCAGAGTTTGGTTCATAGCTTTGTGGAATTTCGAGACGGCTCTCTTCTTGCGCAGGTGGCAGAAAACACGATGCTCCTGCCTATTCAATACGCTTTGAGCTATCCACGCAGACTAGAGAGGGTGCTGCCAAGATTTGATTTTAAAAAATTCTCCGTATGGGAATTCTATGAACCAGATAAAGAGACTTTTCTTTGCTTGCAGCTTGCCTATGATGCGGTGCGGGTAGGAGGTAGTCTTCCCTGTTTTATGAGCGCTGCCAATGAGGCCCTTGTAGAGCGGTTTGTACATAGACAAATCAGATGGATTGATATAGGGAAAAAGCTTCAGAAGTTGATGGAGATACATACGGTGAAGCATCATCTGCAGCTAGCGGATGTTTTAGAGACAGAACAAGAAGCTAGAGAAGAAGCTTTAAGAGTGTAAAAGGTTGTTTTCATGATCATACAAATACTATATGTGCTCCTAGCTTTGCTAGGACTTGGGTTTTTGATTCTTATCCATGAGCTGGGTCATTACTTTATGGCTCGCAGAGTAGGGATGAGAGTGGAAGTATTTAGTATAGGTCTTGGTAGACCTCTATGTTCTTGGACTTTTCAAGGTGTGCAATGGCAGCTCGGCGTTTTGCCTTTTGGAGGTTATGTTAAAATAGCAGGGGAAAAGGAAGAAACTTCTCATGCTGGAAAACCTCTTGCGGAAGACACATTTTTTGGAAAAACTCCTTGGGATCGTATCAAAGTGGCTTTGATGGGGCCTACTGTAAATATTGTATTTGCTCTTCTTCTCTTTACCATCATCTGGCTCTCTGGTGGAAAATCGGAGCCTTTTTCTAGACATACGAACATTATAGGTTATGTGGACGTGGATTCTGAGCTTTACGCCAAAGGGGTGCGTGCTGGGGATCAGATTGTACGTTACAATCATAAGGAGTTTACAGGGTTTAAAGATCTTCTCTATGCTTCGGTGCTTAAGCAGCAGAGTTTAGATATTCAAGGTAATAAAATTGACTACTATACTCAAGGTCAGAAGCCCTTTGAGTATGTCCTTACGCCTTATAAAGATCCTAGATCTAGAGGGGGAGATTTTAAGACGATTGGGGTATTAAGCCCAGCGAGCGTTCTTTTGTTTGCTAAGCCTCCAGCAGATTCTGATTTTCCTTTTGACCAAAGTCCTATGAAAGAGAGTGGTATTGTGTTTGGAGACCGTATCATATGGGCTCGTGGGGAGATGGTGTTTTCTATGACGCAACTAGGTCAGCTTGTCAATGAGCAAAAGGTGTTCTTGTCTGTGGAAAGGGAAGGAAAGTTGCTCGGTGTTAAGGTGCCTCGTGTACAAATCAGAGATTTACGGCTCACTCAGCAGCAAAAGATCGAATTGGAAGATTGGCGCCATCAGATTCATAGCAAAGCGATGGTAAAAGAGCTGTTTTTTATTCCTTACATGATCAGTGCTTATGGCACTGTTGAAACCTCTTTAGCTTACATTGGAGAAGATGCACAAGAGCATACTATTTATGATGAAGATATGGATGCTATTCTTAAGGCAGGGGATCGTATTGTTGCTGTAGATGGTGTAGCTGTCAAGAGTGCATACAGCTTCATGGAAGCTATGCAAACAAGGCATATCCAGCTGATTGTCCAGAGGGGCTTTCCTGCAAAGGAGCTTACCTGGAAAGAAGAAAATGAAGCTTTTGCGCGCGCTATAGATCCTCACCATTTAAGACAGGTTGTTACCCAAGTGATAGCAGGGGAATCCTCTGTTTCTGTAGGTGATTTGCATGCACTGAGACCTGTCAAACCTATTTTGCTAAGTGATTTACCCCTTTCCTCTTCTAAGAAGCATTGGCTTTTACAAGAGATTACTGCCCAGCAGGAGCGTATTGAAAAAATACAAGACCCTGCCCTAAGAGAGCAGGCCATGAAGGCTCTTGATAGACAAAAACAAAAACTTGTTTTGGGGATTCCTCTTGGGGATATTTCTGTACGTTACAATCCCACTCCTTTTGTAGTGTTTTCCCAGGTGTTGGGAGATACGGCTAAGACCTTAAGCTCTCTTTTTACGGGTAAATTAAATCCTAAGTGGATGTCTGGTCCCATAGGTATGGTACAGATTATACATCATGGATGGAATGTAGGCGTCAAAGAGGCTCTTTTTTGGATGGGAGCTATTAGTTTGAGTTTAGGGATTTTTAATCTTTTCCCACTTCCAGCTCTTGATGGAGGGCATATCTGCTTTGCCCTTTACGAATGGATTTTTAGGCGTAAAGTCAGCGCAAAAGCTATGGAAAAGCTTGTGATTCCTTTTATAGCGTTACTGATTGGCCTTTTTGTCTATGTGACATACCAAGATATTCTCAGGCTCTTTAGTCGATTTTTTTAAGCAAAAAAAAGCTATTTCTTGGTACAAGAAGTAGCCATTGCTGAGCAAAAAAGCAGCCGATTGTTTTAAGAAGCTGCTTCCATAGCTTGTAGATAGGTTTCTGCAAGCTTCGAGTCCCTGTGGAGTGCAAGAGCGCTATAAGCACGAGTGGCATATTCTCCGATAGAGTCGCTACCTGGTGTTGCGTTCCCGAAAAGAACCTTCAAATAAAGCAAAGCCTTCTAGAGCTGTTGCTGTATCGTTGTTTTTCAGGAGTGTTTTTAGAGTGTTAAAGACACTTGCGCTAGAAATAGGCTGGTCTGCGCTATCTTGTGTGATGGTTTTCAAACGCTGCATGAGGACATTAGGAGGTATAGGAGAAGCTCCTTGGACGTAGTCTAGAAGTCCTTGCAAATCTTTCTGGAGTTGAGAACCTTCTGGAGAGCTAGCCAGCAGCACTTTTAAACTACTTTCGGCAAGCTTAACATCTTCAGGATTCTTGCTTGTAAGAAATTCTTGTAAATACTGAGAGATGTTATTCATATCAATATTAGGAGACGAGGTTTGTGATGAATTTACACCTTGTATCCCGTTTGTTCCTTGAACTGTATTGAGTTAAATATTTAATAATGAATGTTTAATTTGTTTATAAATAATAAATTGCAGGTTAAAAGTCGTAATTTATATAGATTCATGAAAAACCATGTTCTTGGTATTCTCCAGGAGCTATTTTTTTGTCAAAAAACTAAATCGTAAATTACAAGTAAAGGTGTATATGAGCTTTCCTATAAGAGCCAATTTTTCTATCATCCCTTCAAGTTCTACCTATATGATGGGAGTTAGTGTTTCTAGCCTGCCAACAGCTTTCAAAAATGCTGTGCGAAGAGCGTTGCAAGCGATTGCTGAGCTGTTCTCTATGATAAGAAGTAAAGTATGCTCTTTTTTTACAAAGAAAGTGCATGTACAGCCACAACCTCAGCCTGAGTCTCAACCCCAGCCTCAACCCCAGCCTCAAATTGTACCCCCTCCTGTAGAGGTTTTGATGGATGAAATTGATCGGGCGCAGATGCAAGCATGTTACAGAAAAGCTCACACAGGATTGGTAGGTATGCTAAAACATGTCTGGATCTCCCATGCGCATCAAGACGAAAAAACTAAGCTTAAAGAGCTTTATGAAAAAGAATATACAAAAGCATTTGCCCAAAAGGCTCCAAAGGTGGAAGAAATTGCTTGTGCAGCATTGATGACAGGTATGAAAGAGATAGCTGTTTCATGGGGAATACGTATGATGCCTGAGAAAACACAAGATTTTTTTGATCATACAATGACAAAAGAGCAAAAAGACGCCTTTATTAAAAAATGGGTGGATCAATTTCCTAAGACAGCATCGGAACCTCGCAATGAGAAAGAAACTTTAGCGCTTTGGATGCAGTCTGTAAGTCTTAATCTAAACTCTCTTGCATCTGTTGCTTAGGAACTTCACGAAGGAGGTTTGGGAAATCGACTGCGAGTGCACCTATCTCAGAGCGTACACCAATCTTTGGAGATTCTTGTGTAAGATCTTTTTCTAAGGGCTTTGGTATCAGCGAGGTGATGAGTGTAAATTCATCACCTCTTATCTGCTTTGTAATCAAACAAATAAAAAAAACAAAACAAAAAAAAACAATTGCATGATTGTTTTTTTTATTCATAACTATACTTGTTTGTATTATTTAAGAGTTGTTTTTGCGTTTAAAAAAACAGGGTGTATTTTGTTAACAAAAAATAAATTATCCAAGGATATTCAGAGATGGGGATCGAGCGCTTCTATCAAATCCCTAGAGCAATCTACCTGTATATTTACACATGACACGATTGAAGGTTTTATTGGTTATCAAAAATATGGCAGATGTTATGCAGTTTTTGGAGATCCGGTATCTAATGATAAAAAAGGGCTTGCTGAGGCTTTTCACACATGGTGCAATGTTCAGCGTAAAAGAGTGGTATATATCACTATCAGTGAAGATTTTGCGATGTGGCTGTATCAAAATCGCTGCAAGACAATATTGGAAATAGGAGAGGAATTCGTTGTAGATACCTATATTGACATGAAAGCAGGCTCTTCTGGAAGACTCCTTCGACGCAAGACAACCCATGCTAAGAATGCTGGTGTGGAAGTTCATGAGCTCCATAGTAAGGATAAGACGGTATGGTTGTCTATACAAGAGCTAGCTAAAGGATGGGTGCAAAGACGTCGCGGAAAACAAATCTACTATGCGCCGATAGAAGTATTTGAAGATATGGAAAAAAAACGGTGTTTTTATGCGTCTAAAGAGCATCAAATAGTGGGAGCTATCCTACTGTATTATCTGGAGAGTTCGCAAAGATGGATTGTGCATATGCTGATGCTGTCGGCTGACGCTCCTCATGGAACGCCTGAGATCCTTATCTCTACACTCAAAGATGTGTTACAGAAAGAGGGTAGTAGTTTTTTGAGCTTTGGGTTTGTACAGGCGCAAGAGCTCGGATATGCTCAAGGACTAAGCAGGTATAAGCGCTTTTTTGCTAAAGGTATTTTCAAGATGGCAATGGCACTGTTTTCTCTGGATGGTAGAAGAACGTTTTGGAAAAAATTTGGACCTTCTAGTGAAAGAGTTTTTGTAGCTTCCAGCAAACCCATGGGACTTGCAGAGTTAATAGCTATCAAAAAAACCTTTCATGTATAGAAAAAAAGCCCACCTTCTCCACGTGAAGAAGGTGGGGCCTTGTGTTAGTTATTTATTTTCATCATCCAAGATTTCTACTTCAGCTTCTTCAATGTTGTCATTTTTTGCTGAAGGGTTAGGATTTGGATTTGGAGCGGCTCCAGGAGCTTTTTGCAGGTTTTCTCCAATTTTTTGGATAGTCACATGGAGATCTTCAATAGCTGTTTTTATAGAAGATATATTTTTGCTCTCTTTTGCGCTCTTCAAGGCGTCGATTTTCTGCTGAATCTCACTTGCGATATTCGCAGGAATCTTGTCCTTGTATTCTTTAAGAGATTTTTCTGCTCTAAAGAGCAAGGCGTCAGCCTCGTTAAGAGCATCTATTTCCTCTTTGCGAAGCTTGTCTTCTTCAGCATGCTCTTCTGCATCTTGCAACATACGTTTGATCTCACTTTCTGTAAGACCCGATTTTGCTTCGATCTTGATCTTCTGCTCTTTACCAGAGCCAAGGTCTTTAGCAGATACATGCAAAATACCATCTGCATCAATGTCAAAAGCCACTTCAATCTGAGGAGTGCCTCTTGGAGCTGGTGGAATATCTGTTAGGTCAAATCTTCCAATCTCCTTGTTGTCTTTTGCCATCTTACGCTCCCCTTGAAGAACCACGATCGTTACAGCAGGCTGGTTATCAGCAGCTGTAGAGAAAATCTGTTTCTTCTGTGTAGGGATAGTGGTGTTTCTCTCAACAAGGGGAGTAAGCACTCCTCCTAGAGTTTCAATACCAAGTGTTAATGGAATCACGTCAAGAAGAAGAACATCTTTGACATCTCCAGTAAGCACCCCACCTTGGATAGCAGCACCTAAGGCAACCACTTCGTCAGGGTTTACCCCTTGGTGAGGTTCTTTTTGGAAAATCTGTTTCACTCTCTGCTGTACGGCCGGCATCCTTGTCATACCACCGACCAAAATCACATCGTGGATTTGATCTTTGGCGAGGCGAGCATCTTTCAAAGCCTTTTCACAAGGATCAACGCAGCGGGCAATCAAGGGCTCTACAAGGGTCTCTAATTTAGCTCTTGTCAAGGTGAGCTGCAAGTGTTTAGGACCACTAGCATCCATGGTGATGAAAGGTTGGTTGATTTCTGTCTGCGTAGTACCAGAGAGCTCAATTTTTGCTTTTTCTGCAGCATCTCTTAGACGTTGCAAAGCCATCTTGTCTTTAGCAAGATCAATACCATGCTCTTTCTTAAACTCATCCAAAATCCAGTGGATGATAGCATTATCAAAGTCGTCTCCTCCAAGATGTGTATCTCCGTTTGTGGCAAGCACTTCAAACACTCCATCTCCAATCTCAAGGATAGAAATATCAAAAGTTCCTCCTCCAAGGTCAAAGACAGCAATCTTCTTGTCACCTTGCTTATCAAGACCATAAGCTAAGGCAGCCGCTGTTGGCTCTGGAATGATCCTTTTTACATCAAGACCTGCAATTCTTCCTGCATCTTTAGTAGATTGTCTTTGAGAGTCATTAAAGTAAGCAGGAACAGTGATCACAGCTTGCGTCACTTTTTCTCCAAGATAAGCCTCTGCTGTTTCCTTCATCTTAATAAGGATTTGTGCAGCGATTTCTTCTGGAGTCACTTGCTTATCATCTACTTGAAAAACAGCATCACCGTTAGAGCTAGCTTTGACGCTATAAGGTACGGTTTTTATTTCAGAGAGCACCTCTTGGTACTTTCTTCCAATAAACCGTTTGGTGGAAGCTAGTGTTTTTTCTGGATTTGTGACCGCTTGTCTTTTTGCAGGAATCCCTACAAGACGTTCTTTGCCTTTGAAAGCTACAACAGAAGGGGTTGTCCTTGTTCCTTCTGCGTTAGCGATCACCTTTGCAGAACCACCTTCCATGATGGCAACACAGGAGTTGGTGGTTCCAAGGTCAATTCCTATGATTTTGCCTCTATCTTTTTTCTCAGTCATATGAGACTCCTTCTTTTTTTTTATAATGTTTCTTCTGTAGTCATTGGATGTTTTGGCTTTTGCGCAACTTTCACTCTGGCAGGTCGTAAGGTCCTATCAGCCGATGTATACCCTTTTGCAAACTGCTCTAGAATATACCCTTCTTCAAACTCTTCGGTCTCTTCTACAGAAACAGCCTCATGCTTATGAGGATCAAACTGCATTCCGACAGATTCAAAAGAAGATACCCCGTGTTGTGTTAGCACATCTTTGAGCTGTGTTAAGATCATCTGAAAGCCCATCGCCCAATTACGTGTTTCCTCAGACATCTGCTGCGTAAAACCTAAAGCTTTTTCAAAATTGTCCAAGGGATCTAAAAAATCGGTAATGACGGTGTCTACAGCAAATTTTGTCATCTCTTGACGTTCTTTTTGCATTCTTTTGCGCGTATTCTCTAACTCCGCAAGACTTCGTAGATATTTAGCTTTGTGTAGCTCAATTTCCTCTTGGAGCTTTTGGCAGGTAAGAGCTACATCTTCTTCCTGCTGAGGGGGGAGATCTTGCACTTTTTCTTCTGTCTCTTTGATTTCATCACTCATGAAGCATTACCTTTGTTGTCGTTTTTATGTAAGTCGCTCCCTAGCAGCAGGTGTCGAGTTTGCTCCACGTGCATAGGACTATGCTGCATATCAATGCCTTTGGCTTGAGGCACTCTGTAGGTCATCTGATGTTTGAACATAAGACTTGTTAAGGTGTCGCTCAATGTTTTGGAGGCGAGAGAGAGAATTTCAAACACCTGTTTGTAGCCAAGTCTTTTGGGGCCAAGAAGGGCTATAGCTCCTACAGGTTTTTCTCGGATGCTGTAGGGTATGACAATGATGGCAAGATCTTCAGCGCCTGGAAGAAGTTGCGCTAAGTCCTCTCCTATCCATGTTTTTAGATGATTTTCTTTGCAAGCCTCTTCGCAAAGCACGTTCATAAGATGCGCATTTTCAAAAAGCGCAAGAGTGCTTGCTAGAATACCTGGCTCTTGCAATTCTGGATATTGCAGCAGTTTTGTAAAACCTGTTTTATAGATGTCATCATGAACAAATGTCGCGTGGTTTGCAAGGTGCCTTAACATGATTTCACTATAGAAATGCTCGGCGAGCCGTAGCTCTTCTTCATCTAAAGAAGGCTTGTCTAAACCTGTTCTACGAAAATAGAAGTACGATTCGATCCTTTTAAGGGCAAAATTACTGAGTTTGGTAGAGGTATAAAAAATCTCTGTATGGACCATGCCAAAACTTGTCAAAACAATACAGAGCACTCTATGAGGGTCTAAGGAAAGTAACTTGATATCCACAATAAAATCTTGATCAAACCTAGGGGCAGAAAGAAGGATAGGAAAGCCCGATGTTTCAGAAAGAGTCTCCGCCACTTTGTTTAAATACGCCACCACTTCCTTGTCTTCAAAGGCAAGCTCTTTTTCTAAGGTTTTTCTCTTCTGCCGGCTCAAATACTCTTTAGAAGTAGGGTAGTTGATGTAAAATTTATACGCTTGGTCGGTAGGGATACGGCCGCCTGAGGCGTGCTGTTGCGTAAGATAGCCATGTTCTTCAAGTTTAAAAAAATAATTACGAATCGTTGCAGAGCTAAAGTCATCAAACCCACTTTCTTTGAGGGTATTAGAGCCGATAGGCTTACCGTTTTTTATGTATAATTCAATAAGCCCAAGGAGGATAAGATGTTCTTTTTCTTGTTTTTTCATGGTTAACCCTCTAGAAATTAGCGCTCTAAGCTTCAGTCTGCTAATTTTTGCTTTTATTATACCACGGGAATTAGAGGCTGGCAAGAATTTTTAGCACTCTTGCTAAGAGATTGCTGGTTTTAGGAAGTTTTGATTGCTTAACTTATTAAAAATAAATTTTTTACAATAAATGAATTGACTTGTCTCTTTATTTGGGATTAATTACATTTAAGGGTGTTTCATAAAGATTAAGAGGTTATTATGAGTACGATAGGGGATCTTGTTAATGGAAATCCTTACTATGAAAAAGGGGTGTTTTTGGATGGATCGTACTATAAGAATTGGATACCTCAGAGTAGGTTTTCTGAAGCAGCTCCTTCGGCTTTTGCTCAGAGGATAGCGTTAATTCAAACAAGGGCGAGCGCTATTTTCCAAGAGCTGACAACAATTGGATGTTTGGTGGCTCCTGCTTTATATGTACTAGGGTCTACAGCAGCATTTCCTGGGATTATAGCTGCAACTATATTAGCAATTACCATGCATGATCTAGACAATAAGAATGATCCTTCTCATGAAGCTTGGACAAGAAGGACAACTCTTCAGAGCCAACTTGTGGCTATGTTGCCAGAGGGTGAAAAGAGAAAGTATTTTTTACGACAGTTTGGTTGGGATCTTGCCTTCAAGGTGGCTATGATGGGTCTTATTGTATTATCTCCTGCAGGGAACTTTTTCAGTCATATGACTCTTTTTGGAGCAACCTTCCATTATGTGAGGGAAGTGGAAAACATGGTATTACTTGCTGTGCGCTGTTATGTGGAGAGAAATATAGTGCATCAAAGGCCAGCAGCAGTCCCTTTAGCGGCTCCTGCGGTAGCAGCGGGCGCTTAATACAAGAAAAAGAAGGATCAGAAAAGATCCAAGAAAAGTGAGCATCGGGGGGGTGATAGGCCCAAGACCAATCGCTTCTTTGATAGCGCAGCTGACAGAAGAAGAGCACACTTTAAAAGGTCTAAATCCAGGAATTTCTTGCAAAGCGATGTGAAAGCTGCTGATAAGAAGGCCTCCTAGGGGAAAAAGAGCTACGTAGGGTAAAACTGCAAGAAAGTTTTTATAGAGAGCGACTGCCAGAAAAATAGTGAGAGGGAAGGTGCAGATTCTTTGGTACCAGCAAAGGGTACAAGGTTCTCTATGAGTGACCAGGCTCACATAAAGGCTTCCTAGTGTCATGATGCAAGCAAGCAGCCAGGCAAGATATAGATAGATTTTAGCGCATTTCATGAAGATCCTTTTTTAAGCTCTATGTCAATCAAAGTTGTGAGTTGATCATAAGAAGGTCTTACTAGACGGATGCCATTCACAAATACAGTAGGTGTTTTGATCACCCCTCCCATAATGTCTCTTGCGTAGTTAGTGTTTTCTAGTACCTGTTTATCAAAAGTTGCTGAAGAGACGCAACGTTGCAAACTTGTAAAATCTATAGGCAGCGCAGCATTTTGCGCGATGGTAAGCAGTTCATTTCTGATAGTTTCTGGAGTTAAAGCCAAGATAGGATTTTTATAATAGGCATCGAGCAGCTGAAAAAAAGAGGGAGTTGATTGCTCGTTGGCGCAAAGCAGGGCAGCACAAATAATAGAGGAATTAGGCAGCTCACCGACAAGATAGACGGTATAGCGGATCATTCCTGTCTTGATATAGCTACTATAGAGTTTTTTGTAATCTTGGTTATGGTAGACGATACAATTATTACATTTAGGATCTTCAAAGCTCACCACATGCACCTTAGCTTGGGAAGAGCCAATCGTGGGCTGCGTTTTTGTATAGAGAGGGATTGGTTTTTCATAGCCGCTGTGATGAACGAAGAGAAGAAAAGAAAAAATCAGGAGTAAAATGGCAGCGGTAAAGGTGACAACGACTTTTGCGTTAAAGCCCATGATACGTTCCTTTAATCGAGGTCACTATCAATATCGGGGTTCAATATGTTGATGTCTTGTGCAATCAAAGGCAAAATATCAACAATAGAGGGAGACCAGTCGATTCCTTTTGTATATACGAGTTTTGAAGCTATGTAGCAAGCAATGATCGCTTTTTGATGAATGTCGGGAATTTTTTTTAAGATAGCATCTTTGTAGTTATCAGAGATGAAACGGGGGCAGTAGTTCATAAGACATTGTATCAGAGGATGGTTGAGATCATGAGGTAGGTTTTTATCTTCTAAATAGCCTAGAATTTCGTACATGAATGTGTTAATGCGCTGTGAGATTTTATCAGAAATCTCGGTAAGAGGGAGGTTTGTTTCTGCGTGCGTTCTTAGCAGTAACACAGCTTCATCTTTGGCTCTTTGCTTGATAAAATGAAGAACTTCTTCCATGATTTTTGGTTTATGAGCAAGGAAATCTTGCTCAGGGACCGTGAGGCCAAAGAGAACCTCTAGTGAAGAGCAGATGACGCCTCCTTTGTTAGCGGAGCTGTCTTTGATAATAATCACCCCTAGTTTTTCTAATTCTTTTCTTGCTTCTTGTGTCAGGTACAGATTGGCGCCTTCTACGATGGCGCGTGATGTGGGATTTCCTGCTTTGTCTAAAAATTCGGTATAGTTAAAGAGGTTAAGAGTACGAGGGCGCCCTCCTGCTGGGATAAAAATATCTGTGGGGGTTTGGTGTACGGTAAAGCGAAGAAGATGATGCATTTCATTGCCTGACACCCATTCTTCTTGCAGGGAGCCATCGATGTTTTTCCAGCACAGGGTTTTTTGTGTATAGAGGCTTTCTTCTTTTTTCTTGGCAGTGTCGAGTAAAAATCCTCCAGGTGAGAGCTTTTTAGGAGGGTAGAAAGCAATGGGTTTTCCCTCTTTGAAAAGGTTTGCTAAGATTTCCAGATCGAGCCCTTGAGGGTCGTAGATGGTTCCTGAGCCATCGATGAGAGCGAGGAGCTTGGCGGTTTTTCTAAAGTAGGTGTATAGATTGAAGATTTGGTTTCCAGCGACATCACCATCGGGACCTCCGGTCATTTTGATGGTGAAAGAATCCACAGAGGGGTCTATATCCAGATAACGAAGAGCTTCTTGCATATAGACATTCACACCAAACGAGGTGACGCCATATTCTTTGTGGTTGATACCGCAGGAGGGTTTGCTGGTGATAAAAGCTTTGCCGGGAGGATAGTGACAGGTAACGCTATAGCGAGAGATCCATTCGATCATCTCATTGTACATATTTTCATCGGGTCCAAGGTAGAGATATTCTGGTTTTTGGTAATAGTCTACGATATCTTTTGCTCTTAGGACATTATCTTCTGAGTAGTTGGTTAGAGTGACAAGACTATGAACAAAAGCTCTTTGAGCTTGAAAGAGGTATTCTACGCGCTGTTCTTTATGATAGAGCTCGATTTTCTTATGAATCGCTTCTTCATCTTCGATGCCAGCATCTTTCAGCTCTCTTCTGTAGATGTCACTTTCAAAGTGGAGTCTTTCAAAAGGCTCTAGCAAAATAACAGCTTTAGAGCCTCCTTCAGGAATATCTTTATTTTTTTTCTGCTGTGTATAGGCAAGGTTATAACATTCTGTGAAGACGTTGTTACGATCTGCTTGCGATTGCTCGAGTTTTTTAGGGATGACAGAGCGAAGACCTCCTCTAGAAAGGTCTTTAAAGCGAATATGAAAGCTGATGAAGTGCATACCTTGGATATAAAAAATACCATAGGGAAGCTCAGGAAACTTGTCGCGGTAGTCATAGGGGAAGCGTGTCATGTATTTAGGATCCATGCGGAAAGAGAAAGCGCTTTTGTTATGGCGATAGTAGTTGGTTTTTAGGCAGTGATCAATAAAGTTGACAGCTTGCTTGAAGATGTTTTTTCGTCTTGTATCGTTGCTTTCATGACCTGTATCTAAGTCTTGAATGAGTGTAAAGAATTGCGTTTTCATGGTTTCTAGTAGCTGCGCATCGTGATGTTTAGGATGAAACCGTAAGCGAAACAGCTCTAAGACAATGGTGGTAAGTTCTGGGTGGCGGCAGAAAGCCTCTTCTATGTTAGGCAAAGAGTATAAGTTGGCATCAGCATGTACCAGGCATTGATGGATAAAACTGACTATGCATCGTAAGAGATTGCCTTGGTTGCCTGTGAGGAGTTTTGCATTCACAAAGTGAGATTGTATAGCATCAATGTCATCGAAGTATTTGAGGGTGACAAGCTCTTGTAAAAAATCTTCCATATCGCAAGCTTCCCAGACAGCTTTTGCGCTGCTTAAGCCAAACGACATGAGTACAATAGGTGTGGTTGAATAAGGATTGACATAGGTCATGCTTACCTTATTCATGTAAAGACCATGGCGGTGCACCATATTAGCGAGCTTATATAAAAACCGGTGTTTAGGAGAGTTTTTCCAGGCAAGGATCAGATGCATGGAAGGTTCAGGTGATTTAGGTTTCCAGTTTTGGTTTTTTTCTATTTCATACTGACAATGATCGCGGGAGAGAGCTCGGAAAAATAGAGAGAGGGCAGTTTTTTGTTGAGGCTCGGGGAGTGAGCGTAAAAATCTGGGGTTGATCGTTGTCATCAAGGCTGCAAAGGTGTCATAGGAAAGGTCTTGATGCTGAGGGTGAAGGCTTTGATAGAGATTTTTTTTACTCTCTTCTGTAAGAGGGTCTTTGATTTCTGCTTCTGCAAGCTCGGTAAAATAGATGATGCTGATTCTGAGCATTAATTTAGAGTGGCAAGAAGGAGGTGGGGCATCAGAGATGTAGGTTTGATAGGTGTTTATACCATGGAGATTAAAGAGTTTTAGCACCTTAAGGTCAGCATCTTGCTCATTGAGGCTTAAGATAATGGCATGGTTTTTAAAGTGGATGTGCGCAAAATGTTCGTTGAGATGGAAAGTGGAAAAATGACGGACAACAAGCATAAGCTCTTCATGGCTTATCTCTTGGAAAAACTGAGAAGGCATATGCTCTTCCATCCAGCGGTAGCGCTTGGTGAGTTCTAGGTTTTCTTGAGAAATAGCCTCTGCCAGTTCTTGTTCAGAAAGCCGGCCTTTTTTTGTTGCGTCGGGCATGGTGTACAAAACTTCTTGTTAATCAAAGAGTTGTATCCAATTCACTACGTAGCAGCAGATGAATACACCTCTCCGTCTCTAGGATACGTGTTATTTTATTTTTTTAAAAGACGAAGGCTGTTGAGGCCCACAATAACGGTGCCTCCTTCATGAAGGATCACAGCTAGCCATAGTGGAATAAAACCTAAAAGAGCAGGCGTTGTGACAAGACAAATCACACCAAGCGCTAGCGAGAGGTTTTGTTTAACGATACTTATCGTTTTTTTGGCTTTGCTATAGACCCAGGCGATGAGAGAAAGATCATCTTTGAGCAAAACGATATCGGAGGCATCAATAGCGGTATCACTTCCTATTTGTCCCATAGAGATACCAACTGTTGCCTGGGCTAGAGCTGGCGCGTCGTTGATCCCATCGCCTACCATGGCAAGAGAGTGTGTGATAGCAAGTTCTGAGACGATACGGAGTTTATCTTCAGGTTTGAGTTCATAGTATACCTTGTCGATATGCGCATGCGTAGCCACTTCTTTGGCACTTTTTTCATGATCTCCTGTAAGCATAAGTACTTGCATATGATGCTCTTTTCTTAAAGAATCCATAGTTTGTAGAATGTGGGGTCTAAGTTCGTCTACAAAGACAAACAAAAAGATCGAAGAGTGTATGAGTAAAGTGCAGATAGGAAAGGGGGTGGCTGCGATAGCCGCTTGCAGAGCCTTTGCAGCAGCGGGAGATATTTTGGGGATGATATAGTCGGGGTTTCCAATAAAGACTTGTTGCACTTTGCCTTGGATAGAGACTTTTCCTTCTAGTCCGTAGCCTGCAACGACTTTGGCGGAGGAGATGTCATGAAGAAGGATCTCTTTTTCCGCAGCGTAGGTCGTGATGGCTTTTGCGATGGGGTGATTGGCATAATGTTCTAAAGTAGCTGCGATAGAAAGAGCCTCTTTTTCGTCACAGGAGTCCCCATAGATTTTTTTGAATTCCGTGCATGTAAGATTGCCTGTTGTTAAGGTTCCCGTCTTATCAAAGGCGATCATAGTGCACTTAGCGATGGCATCAAGGGAAACGCCTCCTTTAAGCAAAATCCCTTTCTTAGCGCATGCGCTGATAGCGCTTAAGTAAGCAGTAGGGGTTGCGATAATGATAGCGCAAGGGGAGGCTGCAATAAGAAAAGCAAGACCTCTGTAGATAGATCCTTCATGTCCTGTGAAGGTGATGTGTAACAGGAAGGGAAGAACTAGCATAAAAAAGAAAGAAAGGCAGATGATGGTGATCGCATACACCCTACTAAATCTATCAAGAACCTTTTGGACGCGAGGTTTTGTCTCTTGCGCTTCATTGATGAGTTTAATAATACGAGAGAGAGTGGACTCAGCGCTTGTTTTAAGCACCTCTACAACCAAAGAGCCATCCAAATTACGGCTTCCTGCTTGCAGCAAATCACCTTCTTTTTTTGAAATAGGCTCGCTTTCTCCTGTGAGGTGAACGAGGTTGACAAAAGAGGTGCCTTGTCTAACCACGCCATCTAAGGGGATAACATCACCTGGTCTGATAACAATTTTTGTCCCTATTTCGATCTCACGAATAGATTTTTCATAAACGTTGCCTCTCTCTGCAAGCACATAAGCAAAATTGGGAGTAATCTGTCGCAGTTTGTAGAGAGCGCTTTGCGATTTACGCTCAACCACTTGTTCCATAGCGCCAGAAAGAGAAAAGAGCACAAGCAAAAGACCTCCCTCTAGGGCGCTGTCGATGAGGACAGACAAAAAGGCCGCAAGGGTCATGAGTACATCGATATTAATTTCAAAGTTACGAATATCTTCGATCGTGTCGATGAATGCCTTTGTCCCAGCAAAAAAATAGACAATCACCAAAAAAAATGAAGAGAGAGGTTTATGAAAAAATGATAAGGCAAACGCTAAAGCTAAAGCAACAGCTGCAATAAGAGAAGCTCTGAGCTGCAGATTTTTACTATACCATTTAGAAGAAGAAGTGAGGAAGGGGCTTAAACTCTCATTCATGTCTGATGAGAAGAATTCATCGAAGAGATAAGGCCCTTTTGTCATGATTATCCTTGTAGCGCTTTGAGGAGAAAATAGGGAAGGGCCAGGCTGACGGCAGCATTTGCCAAAGCCCATATAAGGCTTTTAATTTTTTCGTTCCCGATTTGTTTTGCTGCAACAAGAGTAGCGATCACCAAGATAAGGCTAGCGCTAAGAAGAGTTCCCGTGAGATGGTATAGCCAAAATCCCGCAACACAGGCGGCTGCTCCTACAAGCACACCGATGCCTGCTCCGATACATTGTCGTAAGGGGTGCTCGAAGGAGCCTAAAGAAAGGCCTAGCTCTTCTTCTAGCATTACCTGAAGTAGGCGGTTGTCATCTGCCATGAGAACCTCTACCACCTCTTCTAGCTGTTTATCTTTAAATCCCTTGGCTTGATAGAGCTCTAAAAGCTCTTCTTTTTCTTGTTCTCTATGATGTTCTATTTCCCATTTTTCCTGGCTAATCAAGCGGTGGATTTTTTCCAGGCGCGACCATCCCCACAGAGCGCTTCTACATGTTTTCCAGATAAAAAGCATGGAGCTAAAAAGTAGGAGTAGGCAGAGCTGATGCGGGATTTGTAAAAAAGTAAAGGCTACAGTAAGCAGCGTGAGGAATACAGCAGCCTCTCTTGCGCTGTCTGCTGCAGCAATGATAGCCCCTGAGGGTTCTACGCCATGAACAGATTCTGAAGCTAAAAGCCCTTTTTTTCTGGCAGCCTTCAGATGTTCTAGTGGTGATTTGCCATCAAAATGTTGATAATGCGATCCTTTCTCCATAATAAAAAGCGCCTTCTATGCTCTATTTAGGTTGTAGCATACCAAAATGGGAAAAAAAGCTGCGTTAGTTTTTTGAAAAAGTGCTATAGTTATTGATTCTTTGTGAGGAATCAATGCTAGTCTTTGTGGTTGCACAGATTATACTCTTTTTAGTGATGACTCTACACGATTGGGTGAGTGTTTTTCCTCTTAATGATCTAGCTACGCTCAAAAAGACGGATTCTGTGAAGTATAGAGTTCTGGGTTCTTGTATCAATGGAGCTTTTGTTCTTGCTCCTCTAGTATTAACCCTAGTGTATCAAGAGGGAAATAGGCTTGCTAGCCTTAGCATCTGTTTCTTTTATGGCGGGCTGACTCTAGGGACTCTTCTTAGCTGGTGGGTTCCTTACTTCTTTGGCAGCTCAGCAGCTCACAAAAAGGCCTTTGACAAGTTCAAAGGTACCCACCATTTTCTGCCTTCTATTGGTGACCACGTCGTCCCTAACACGCTTCACGTAATACTACATCTTCTTGTATGGGGATGTTTTGTTTATTCATTAATAATTTTATATTCATAAAATTTTTTTTAAAAACGCAACAAGCGCACTATCATATACATATAAATTAAAAAAAATATTATTATTAATAATAAATACATATAATGGTATAATTAAATGGCCTTGTTGCGTAAATAGCTGCGGATAAAGGTTTTTCTTGTTCTTAGACAATTGATTCTATAAATTTTTTGTTACGACAAAAAATTTAGGATCAAATATGACTAACTGCACAGAGAAAAAGT
>Ga0172362_10000154_pt1 | contig 49496 bp, 43 predicted proteins | sample LakKivs1_kivu2a2_FD_114534 | JGI IMG/M metagenome (GOLD analysis project Ga0172362, IMG submission 114534) | Sediment microbial communities from Lake Kivu, Rwanda - Sediment s1_kivu2a2 | ecosystem: Environmental > Aquatic > Freshwater > Lake > Sediment | place: Rwanda: Western Province, Lake... | reverse complement strand
GCTGCCCCACGAAGTTGCGCTTGCGCTCTCCGTAGACTCGCGCGACGTGGATCGCGCTCTTCCCTTTGATGTACCCGACTACCTGAGCCACCGAGTACTTCGGTGGAATCGAGATCATCATGTGCACGTGGTCGGGCATCAGGTGCCCTTCCTCGATCCGGCTCTCCCGCTGCTGCGCCAGCCGGTGGAGCACTTCACCAAGATGCTTTCGCAGTTCCCCGTACAGCACTCGTCGTCGACACTTCGGAATGAAAATCACGTGGTACTTGCACTCCCACTGCGTGTGGTTTAGCGCCTCAAAGTGGTCCATCTCCAAGGACTCCCTCTCGTGCGCTTTGAGCGGCTCACGGGGGGGAGTTCCGCTTTTAGACTCCCGGAAATGTCAAACTGCTGCTGCCTCCCCGGCAAAGCCGGGGGGACTCCCTTGCTGGTCTAGGCGAAGGGCGCGAACACCATGCCGGCGGCACGCTTCGAGGTCCCCGAGACGGAACCACGCCTCGGCGATCCCGGACTCGAGCCGGGCCTGCGTGAAGCGTCCGCTCTCCGGCGACACCCGCGAGTTGGGATCCAGCCGCCGCATGATCGACCGTCGCACGACCGGCGCGGCGTACGGCTGCTCGACACCGCCAGCGCCGCGCGCCTCGAGCGCGCGCTCGAAGAACGCGATGGCCTCGCGCCACGCTCCGCTCTCGAGGGCGTGCGCGCCGGCGCGTGTCGCGTGCTGCGCTTCGCGCACAGCGTCGCGCGCGGCGCGCCAATGATGCGCGAGCGCCGCCGAATGTGCATCGTCGTCGGGATGAGCCGTTTCGATCGCGAGCGCGACGCGGCGATGCAGCGCAATCGCTGCCTCGGCGCTGAGATCCGCAACCAGCTGCTCGCGAACCTTGTCATGCGCGAAGCGAAAACGATCCTCCTCGGCGTCGAGGATGCCGACCGCGGCGCAGGTGGTCAGCCAGGCGTCGTCGACGAGCGCCGGGTCAAGCGCGCCCATGACACGCGCGTCGATCTCGCGGCCGACGACTGCGGCCGCGCGCAACGCTTCGAACTCGAACGCACCGACACGGGAGAGCCTTCGGCGCAGTAGCTGCTGGATGCCACCCGGCACCGCGAGCTTCGGGAGTCCGATGTGCGGGATACGCGCGAGATCGCCCGCCTCGTCGGCGAGCGCACGCACGACCTCGACGAGAAAGAACGGGACGCCTTCCGTCTCACGGCAGAGATAGTCGACGAACTCCGGCGCGTTCGCACCGGCGCCGATCATCGACTCGGCCAAAGTACGGACCGCGGGCTCCCCGAGGCGGCCGAGTTGCAGCGATCGAGCACCCGGAATCTCATCGGGCAGCGACGGCCGTTCCTCGCGCCGATAGCTCGCCACCGCGAGGACGCGCTCACCGGCCGCGACGCGTGCGAGACCGGCGAGCAGGGTCACGCTCTCGCTGCCGGCCCACTGCAGGTCCTCGAGGAAGACCGCCGTGGGCGTGCGCTGCCGGCGCAGCAGCTCCTGCACCGCGTGCAGGAGCCGCGTCTGCGTGGCTCCGTCGTCGATCTCTTCCGCCTCGACGGAGGCTCGTCCGAGCATCGACGCGAGATCGGGGACGGCCGGCTCGAGAGCCGCGATCAGGCGGTCGTCGATCGACGTCGCATTGAGCGCCAGCAGCCGGAGCGGCTCGCGCCACGCCTGGTACGGTGCCCCTCCGACGCTCGGAGCCTGTCCGCGCGCCACGGTCACGCCCTGCACGAGAGCGAGGACGCGCAGCTCCTCGAGGAGCCGCGACTTGCCGACGCCGCTCTCGCCACCCACAAGCCACGTGCTCCCGCGCCCCGATAGGCTCGCCACCAGCGCCTCGCCGAGAACCTCCATCTCGACGGTCCGCCCGACGAAGGCCGCCTGCTGCAGAAAGCTCTCGCGCGACGCCCTGGTCTGGAAGGCCACGGGCGTCCCGAGCGCTGCGGCGAGCGCGACGGCGACCTCGGACGCGTCCCTGAAACGCGCCGCCGGATCGCGCGCGAGCAGGCGTCCCAGCACCGGCTCCAGGCGCGGATCGACGTCCGGATCGGGCAGCGGCAGCCGGCCCGTGAGAACGTTGGCCCACGACGTGGCGAGATCGTGCGCGGCGAACGGATGCCGCCCGGCGAGGATCTCGTAGGCGACCACGCCGACGGCGAACAGATCCGACTGCTCGGTCGGCGCGTCCCCGCGCAGCACCTCCGGCGCGAGGTAGTCGAACGTACCCGTCAGCGAGCCATCCGGTGCGAGGTCCTCGCGCAGGGCCGACAACCCGAAGTCGAGCAGCCGCACGTGCCCGCCGACGACCAGGATATTCTCCGGCTTGACGTCGCGGTGGACGATGCCGCGACGGTGGACGTACGCGAGCCCGCGCAGCGTCTCGACCAGCAGCGCGACCTTCCCCTCGAGCGTCCGCCCGCGCGCGGCTTCGACGATCGAGGTTCCGCCCTCCTCCAGGATCATCGTGAAGAACGGCTGGCCGGTCGAGTCGAAGCCATAGTCGAGGACGCTGATGACGTTCGGATGGCGCAGCGTGGCGAGCAGCCGGAACTCGCCCGCCAGGGCTACCCGATCCGTCGGATGCGAGCTGCGCGTGCGTCCGTCCTGATCGTGCTGCGTCCGCAGGCGCTTGAGCGTCACGAGCTGCCCGGAGAGACGGTCCAACGCACGATAGACGACGGCCACGCTGCCCGAGCCGATCACGTCGAGCAGCTCGTAGCGGGCATGTACCGGTTGCACCGCTGCGCTCGGGGGTCGGCTTCGCCACACATCGGCGTACGCCGTCGCGGACGGTGTGGTCGTCATGCCGAACGTATGCGACACAGGATGTGCCGCGAGCAACCCGGGCGGAACACGTCGCCTCGTCGCACTGCCCGCGTCGCTGCCGGAGCCTCGCCAGGTCCATGGCCGCGCGCAGCCCGAAGAGACTGTTCTCCTGTCGCCGTGCGATCTCGAGAGACGGCACGAGGCGCGCCTCCGCTTCCTCCGAAGCGCCGCCGCGGTCGAGGAGCGTGCCCGCGTGGACGCGGTGGATCTCGGCGTCGGTCCAGCGTGCGTCCTGACTCTCTCCCCGCATCAGACCGAGAGCCACGATGCCGAGGGCGTCGCCGTGGCGGCCGACCCGCCGGAGCCGCTCCGCGAACACCACCAGGAAACCGGGCGCCCCGATCCCGACGGCGACCTTCGCCAGCTCGGCGAGGGCGTGCTCCATCTCGGCGATGCCCGTCTCGAGGTCGCCCGCGTCGGCGCGGGCCCCCCCCCCGCAAAGAAACCTGCCCGCTCCTTCGAACTGGGGAAGCCGAGCGCTGCGGCGAGCTCCACGAGCTCATCAGCGAGCGCCAGCGCTCGCTCGGGCTCGCGGCGCTCGAGGTGGTGAATCGCGACGTGCAGCAGCACGCGTGCCAGCTCCGGCCACTCGCGAGTCCGCGTTGCCAGCGCGCGTGCGCGGGCGTGCGCCGCCTCGCAGTCGGGACGGGAGAAGCTGCCGGACGCACCGAGCGGCGTGGCGATGGCCATCTGCAGCCCGAGCTCCAGGTGGTCTCGCTCGCGATCGTCGGGGAGCGTGGCGAGCAGCACGAACGCGCGGCGCCGGTACGCGATCGCCTCCTCGTTCGCCGACCGCGATCGACACTCGGAGCACGCTCGGGCTGACCGCCGTCCCGGGCCAGACGGCACGTTGCAGCTCCGCGTGGGTCACGAGCCGGTTCGGATGCTCGGTGAGGTACAGGAGACGGCCGACGACTTCGCGCGCAGCGGGCGCTCGCTACCCCGGCAACGGAACCGACGGGTGCGTCGATGGAGCTGGAAGTCGCCCAAGGAGATCATCGGGCGTCGCAGGGTGGCATGGAGCGCTCGGCCGGCTCCGCTTCGACGCGCGACGCCCTGCGCCGACTCTCCGACCCGGCCGCAGGAAAACTTAACGCCAGATTGAACGCACGGAGCGCAGGTGCGTCTTGTGCCTCGCGCGGCACGCCGCTAGCCTTTTCGGGGCGAAGGACGATCACGGTGCCACGTCAGGAGCTCGGAGCACACGGGGCGTCCCGCCTATCGCGCGCGGGCTGCCGGCGATCGACGAGGACGAGGTTCGAGACGCCGCGAGGCCACCCGCAGGCTCAGGGAGATGTCATTAGAGGAATTTCGGTGTCGCTTGCCTTCCGCAAGGTCTTCGGTCTTGCGCTTCTCATCCTGTCCCTCGGGGCAACGCCACCAGCCGCTCACGCCGTCGACGTCGTCTGCCCAGCCGGCGGGAGCGTGACGCTCTCCAATCCCAACCCCCCGTTTCTCGGCTCGAGCGTCACGGCGGCTCCTGCCCACGGCGTGATCGAGCAATCGATCAACGGTGGGGCGTTCATCCAGAAGTCTGTCGGCGATCCGATCTCGTGGGCCGGAAACTCCATCGTCAACTACCGCAACACGTCCGCCGCTTCGACGGACTCCTTCAGCATCGGCGGCTTCGTGTTCAACGTGACCATCGCGGGGGGAACACCGCCCACCCCGACGACGACCACGACGAGTGACGTGACGATCACCTTCCAGGGGACCGCTCAGGCCATCGCGGTGTCGGCGCAGGTGAGCCCGATCCCGCCGTCCGGAACCGTCACGTTCTCGATCCCGGGTGCCGGCAACAACTCCGCGGCCGTCGTCAACAGCCAGGGGATCGCCTCCGGGAACTTCGTCGTTTTCGGCGGGACGCCGTCGGGAATCTACACGATCACGGCGACGTTCAACGGACCTGCCAACTACGCCAGCAGCAGCGGGCAGGCGTCCCTGCTCGTCAACTTCTTCCAGACCGCCACCAGTCCGACCAGCCTGCTCACGAGCTACAGCCCGGCCGTGAACAACCTGACACTGAGCGCGAGCGTCACCAGCCCGTTCGGCGGCACGGTGAACCAGGGCACGGTGACGTTCAAGGTGATGCAGGGCGCCACGGTCATCGGCAGCCCCGTGACGTCCGGCGTGGTGACGAACGACGCGATCAGCGCGAGCTACGCGCTTCCCGCGGGCACCGCGGCCGGCACCTACTCGATCACCGCGGATTAGAGTGGCGGCGGGAACTTCGCGCCGAGCAGCGGGTTCGCGACTCTCACGATCGGCCAGCTGAGCTCCTACCTCTGCTACAAGGCCGCCCTCGCGAAGGGGCAGCCGAAGTTCGTTGCCAGCAGCAGCGCGCTGACGGATCCCCTCGGCGGACCGCAGAGCTTCGACCTGAAGTCCATCGCATCGATCTGTGCTCCGGCCGGAGTGAACGGCACGGGACTCGGCAACTCCAACGTCCACCAGGAGGGATTCAAGATCACCGCGTCGCGTCCCGCGCCGAAGTTCGCGAAGAGCAACCACGTGATCACCGACCGGTTCGGGCAGCGCACGCTGACGATCAACGGGCCCGCGGCGCTCCTCGACGTGACACCTCTGGCGATCGGTGCGACGCCGCCGTCGCCGTTCTCGAGCGACCCGACGAGCGACCCGAACGTGAATCGCTTCAAGTGCTACAAGGCGTCGCTCGCCAAGGGACAGCCGAAGGTCGTGGCACCGCCCCCTCCGACCGCGACCGACACCCTGTTCCCCGGCGGCCAGGAACTGCAGCTGGCGAAGATCACCGGACTCTGTCTGCCGGTCGACAAGGATGGCGCGACGCCGGGCGCCGGAGCGCGAGCGGCGCGACTGGTCTGCTACCAGGCGAAGCGGCCCAAAGGATCGCCGAAGTTCGTCCAGCAGACCGTCTCGACCAACGGCGCCGGCTCCGGTCCGCACACGCTCGTGGCGAAGGGCATCCAGGAGCTCTGCGTGCCGGCGATCGAGGAGCCCTGAGAGGGTCGCGGCAGATCGGCAGCGTATCGACGTTCAGGCCGACCGCGCGGTCGCCGGCACGTCGCCCGGAACGGATGCTTCACCAGGACGGTCGCGACGCCGCGCCTTGTGCTGGTACATGAGCTGGTCCGCATCGTGCGCCAGATCGGCAAGCGAAGCGTGCAGCGACGGATCGAAGGCCACCGCGCCGGCGCTGAATTCGATCCGTGGTGTCTTCGCGTCGGTCGCGATCTCGGCCAGCCAGCTGCGCAGACGCGACTCGACGCGCGCAGCCCCGTCCGTATCGCTGTCGAGCAGCAGCAAGCAGAATTCGTCGCCGCCGAGCCGTGCCACCACGTCCGCCTCGCGCGACACCGCCAGCAGGGCCGCAGCGAAGCGCTGCAGCGACGCGTCGCCCGCCGCGTGTCCGAGCAGGTCGTTGATCCGCTTGAACCCGTCGAGGTCGAAGGACATCAGGGTCGCGTTGCTGCCGTCGCGACGGCAGCGCGCCAGGCACTTGCCGGCGATGGCCTCGAAGCCGAGCCGGTTCGAGATCCCGGTCAACGGATCGGTCGTCGCCAGCGCCAGAGCGCCGATCTCGGCTTCGATCATGGCGCCGAGGTCGCGCAGCAGCTCGATCTCGTCGGTGCTCAGCTCGCGCGGCGACCGGTCGATCACACAGAGCGTCCCCACGCGGTAGCCGTCCGGCCCGCGCAGCGGGTAGCCGGCGTAGAAGCGGACGTTCGGATCCCCGGTGACGAGCGGGTTGTCGCGGAAGCGCGGGTCGCGCGTCGCATCGGGCACCACGAGGACGTCCCCGCCGAGGATCGCGTGGCCACAGAACGAGATGTCGCGCGGCGTCTCGCTCACGTCGAGGCCCTGACGCGACTTGAACCACTGCCGCTCCGCATCGACCAGGCTCACGAGTGCGATCGGCACCCCGAACAGGCGTCGCGCGATCCGCGTGAATCGGTCGAAGCGCTCCACCGGCGGCGAGTCGAGCAGCTTCGTCGACCGCAGCGCAGCGAGTCGCTCCGCTTCGTCCGCGGGCAAAGGAGGCGTGATCCTTTCGACCTCGGCTGGTTTCGGACCTCTCGAGCCGGACTGCGACGGGCCGGGTGTGCATCGGGCGCGTCCGGAGGGGCTCTCGGCTGGGCGCGGCGACCCCTTTCGCTCGAGCCCAGCCGCTGGCGAGGCGGCAGCACCGGAGCGCGCGGTGAGCCTCGCCCCGACCCGTAGCGACGCGGAGCGCCTGTTCGCCGAGCTCAACCCCGACCTGACGCTCCTGGACCTGCACCTCCCGAACGGCAGCCGCCGCGCCGTTTACGACAAGCCTGCTCCACGTCGAACCTCAGCGCCGCCGCCTTCGCGCGGAGCCCGCGCACGTCCTTCAGCACCTCGTACAGCACCTCGTGCAGCGCCGCCTCCTCGGGGGCGCACGACCCGTCGTACGGCCCTTGCAGCACGGCGAAGCGCGGCACGTCGAAGTTCTTCGGGCGCGAGAAGTCGAGCACGTGCGCAAGGTCGTTCGCGGTCTGGTCGCGGACGCCGAGCGGTGCGCGACCCCAGCGCCACTCGATCATGTTCAGGACCGAGCTGTGGTCGTACTGCAGGAGTCCGACCAAGCCACGACGTGCGAGCGGTGACGCGACTCGGCATCGGGAAGCCAGCCGAGCACGTGATCGAACGAGCGGCTCTCCATCGTGAAGACGACGACGTGCTCGATGCCCGACCTCGCCGGGTCGGGCATCGGCTCGCTCTCGGGATCGACGCCGCTTGCCGCGTCAGCGCAGCCGCCCATCGCCCGCGCTCCCGTCGCGGCGGCGAGGCCGGCCAGAGAATCGCGCCGCGACGGCTCCGTCTCCGCGATCCATTCTGCGACTTTTCGTTTGTCCGTTCCTACCCTCCACCTGGCTCGAAGGGCGGGATCTCGCTGCCCTCCGGAACGCGGCGCAAGCGAGATTCCCCCGGGCGTCGCCGCGATCACGGAATCCCCCGGGTCGCGCGCAGTGGATCGGGCCGCGTCGCGTCGGCTCGTGGAGACAGACCGCTTGCACCGATCCGGCCGGTCCGGTTCACCTGACGAACACGCGATGGACGCCGAACCGAGCACCTTCCTCCTCACCGGCGACCGCGCGACACCACGCAGCGGCGCGATCGGGCACTCGCGCGGCGTCATCTGGTCGCTCGCCTGGCCGGTCATCATCACGATGCTCTCCGAGTCGCTGGTCGGGCTCGTCGACATGCTGTTCGTGGCGCGGCTCGGAGCGCCGTCGGTCGCGGCGGTGGGCACGGGAGCGCAGATCCTGGGCGGCGTCGCCGTCACCATGACCGCCGTCGGCACCGGCACGCTCGCCCTCGTCGCGCGCGCGATCGGCGCGGCGCGACTCGGCGAGGCGGAACGCGTGCTCGGCCAGTCGATCATCGTCGCCGCGACGCTGGCCGGGCTGGTCGTCGTGCCGGTGATCCTCTTCGCGAGCCCGCTGGTGGCGGCATTCGGGGTCGAGCCGCAGGTGGTCGAGCTCGGCGCCGGCTTCGTTCGCCTGGTGATGCTGTCGATCCCGGCGTCGGCGGTGATCTTCGTGGTCGCTTCAGGGCTGCGCGGTGCGGGCGACACGCGCACGCCGCTGGTCGTCGGCCTCACCGTGAACGCACTCAACGTGCTCGGCAACTGGGTCTTCATCTTCGGCAAGCTCGGCATGCCCGCGCTCGGCGTGCGCGGCTCGGGCCTCGCGACCGCCCTCGCCTTCACCGCCGGAATGGTGCTCGCGCTCTTCCTCCTCGCGTCAGGGCGACTGCGCCTGCGGATCGGCTGGCGCGACCTCGCACTCCACCGCGAGACGATCCGCCGCGTCCTGCAGATCGGCTACCCGGCGGCCGCCGAGCAGCTGCTGATGCAGTTCGGCTTCTTTCTCTACCTGCTGTTCGCGGCGCGCTACGGGACCGACGCCGTGGCGGCGTACTTCATCGGCGTGCGCATCCTCGCGCTGTCCTTCCTGCCGGGCTTCGGCTTCGCGGCCGCGGCCGCGGCGCTCGTCGGGCAGAACCTCGGCGCCGGGCTGCCGCAGCGCGCGCAGACGGCCGGCTGGCATGCCGCCTGGATGTCGGTCGCGCTCATGTCGACGACCGGCATCGTCATCTCCGTCTTCGCGGAGGAGATCGCGCACCTCTTCGTCGACACCCCGGCGGTGGTCGCCGGTACGGTCTCGTTCATCTACATGCTCGCCATCTCGCAGCCGCTCATGGCGATGGACTTCACCATCGGCGGCGCCCTGCGCGGTGCCGGCGACACGCGCTTTCCCCTGCTGACGGTGCTGATCGCGTTCTACGGCTGCCGGCTCGGCATGTCGTTCCTCGTGGTGAGTGTCTTGCACCTGAGCCTCGCCTGGCTCTGGGCTGCCCTCATCGGCGACTACGTCGCCCGCGCAGCACTCAAGGCCTGGCGCTTCCGGCGCGGCGACTGGCAGACGATCTCCGTGTAGGCGGGCGACGCGGTGGGCGCACTGGTCGTGCCGTGGTCGGTGCTGCGCGGTCGTGCCGCGACGCCCGTCCAGCGCTAAGGTGCGCCGCTGCGGGCGCAGCTCGCGCGAGGAGCCCGATCATGACGCAGAAGACCGACTGGGCCGCGCGCCTCGATGCCGTACGGAACGACGTCGAGGCGCTCGCCGCCGAGGTGCGGCGCCTCATCGCCGCGACCGTCAGTGCCGACGCACCGCGCGAGGTGCTCCGCGACTCGAGCCGCGCGGTCGCGCGCATCGCCGACGCGCTCGAGCGCCACGTGCCGACGCCGCACCCGCCGCGCTACCCGGGCGGCAACGCAGCGGTGCGCGACGCGGCGGACTTCTTCCCGTTCGACCCGGTGATCGGGCGCCTGAGCCCCATCGCACCGCCGGTGAAGGTCGAGTGGCACGACCCGGTCGCCGTCGGGCTCGTGCGCTTCACGGTCCCGTACGAGGGACCGCCCGGCTGCGTGCACGGGGCGATCATCGCCGCGACCTTCGACCAGGTGTTCAACGTCGCGAACCTGATGCGCGGCGTCGCCGGCCCGACCCGCAAGCTCGAGATCCGCTACCGGAAGCCGACGCCGCTGCTCGCCGACCTGCGCTTCGAGGGCTGGATCGACCGCGTCGAGGGACGCGAGGTCCACACGCTCGGGCGGATCCTGCACGGCGACACCGTGACCGTGGAGGCCGAGGGCACGTTCGTGCAGATCTCGCACGAGCGGGTGATGCAGCTGCTCGACGCCGGAGGACCGGCGGCCGACCCGACGGCTCCACCCACCGGCGCCCCGGCCACGCGGAACACGGAGCCGGAGACGACCGCCACCCGCACGCGGCGCGTCCGTTCGACCGGCGACGGCAGCTGACGTTCGCGTCGCGTTCGTCGGTCGCGGAGGACGGAGACGACGTGCCTCTCCATGCGGCGTCCGCGCCGGATCCACCGACCACGCAGGGGGGAACCGGCAGGGCGTTGCATCCGACGGCGGACGGAGGCTGCTACTCCACGTCGACCGAGTAGACCGCGAGCCGCGCAGGCGCCATGTCCTCCCACGGTCGCCGGTAGGCGAGCTCGATCTTCGCCCAGCCCGGTGCGACCGCGGCGAAGGTCCAGACCTCCCTGCCGCCGGCCCCGAGCGCAGCACCCGTCCCCTGCTCGTAGGACGTACCGACGTGCGTCAGTACGTCCGTGTCGAGCGGCTTCGCGAGCTCCCACGCGAAGCCCGTGGCGTGGTTCGCGTCGAGCACGACGGTGAAGGTCGCCCCCGGCGCGGCGACGATCTCGGCCGGCGGCGCACCGGGCGAGGACGCGCGCAGCGAGCATGCCGGCAGGGCAAGCACGAGCGCTGCCGCGAGCAGAGCCGCGCGCACCCCGCTCACGCGTTCCCCACGGCGGCGCGCACCCCGCTCACGCGTTCCCCACGGCGGCGCGCACCCCGCTCACGCGTTCCCCGCGGCGGCGCGCAGCGCCGCCAGGTCCGCGTCGGCGAGCTCGGCGATGCGCTCGACGGTGACGTCGGGCTTCCGGTACTTCGCGACCTCGCGCTCGTCGTGCGCGTAGTGGCCCTGGCGCGGAAAGACGGTGGTCACACGCTCCCCCCAGACCTTCTTGACGGCATCGAGGATGCGCACCTTGTCGTCGACCAGCACGTAGTGCTCCGCCGGGTAGCGGCGCTCGACGTCGTCGAGCTCGAGCTCCTTGTGCACGTAGATCAGGATGTTGCTCTCCACCGCCTCCTGCAGCCCCGAGCGCTCGATCTTGCGCGGCTGGAACACCACGTCGCCGTCGGACAGGATCACCACCGGCCCCCACTGCCGGAAGCGGTCGACGGCGTCGAGCGAGCCCGGGAACAGCCGGTTCGCGAACCGGTAGTTGACCAGGAAAGACGACACCGCGAGCAGGTGGGAGTCGCGCGGGTTCTCGACGCGGTAGCGCTGCAGCGCACCGAGGTAGTCGGCGTAGCCGACCTCCTTGCGCAGCTCCTCGAAGATCGCCCAGTAGCGCTGCTGGCGCTCGTGACCGACCTCGGCCTCGAGAAAGCGCATCATGTCCTGCACGACGCGGTCGTTGTCGAGCAGCGTGTTGTCGACGTCGAACAGCGAGACCACCGGATGCTTCGCCATCATCAGCCCTCTGCGCCGCGCGTGTCGCGCTTGGCGTCCGAAACAGAGTCTTCGCCCATCAGCACCTGTCCGGTACCGATCGCCAACATCCCGATCACCGTGAGCGTCAGGTTGCCGCTCGCCTCGGCGACCAGCAACATGCCCGCGAGCGGGATGCGATAGCCCGCCGCGAGGAAGCAGGCACCGCCGAGGAGCGGCAGGAAGTTGCTCTCGCCACGACCCAGCGCACGCGTGACGATCTCGCCGACGAACACCCCGGTCACGGCGAGCGAGGTGAAGACGCCGCCGCCGCCCGCGCCGAACACGCAGGCGAGCGTGCCCGCGGTGCGTACCAGCAGCGTCGCCGCGAGCAGCCCCGGCGCATGCTCGCCGGAGGCGAGCCAGTCCGCGGCAACATAGCCCGGGCCGAACGTGATCCAGCGCCCCGCGAGCGCGTGCCCGAGCACCGCGAGCGCCGCGAGCGCGGCTCCCCCGATCGCGGCGCGCGGCACCGCGCCGGCGCTGTGGCCGAGCCCGCGCAGCAGGTCGGTGGCGCGCGCGAAGAGCCAGGCGCCGCCGCCGCAGCCGACGGCGACCAGGGCGCACGCGAGGGCGAAGCCCGCGTCGAGCCGCGGCACCCCGGACAGCACCACGAGATGGCTCGGGCCGACCAGCGCCGCGCGGGTCAGGTACGCCGCCCCGGCGGCGACCGCGGCGGGCACGAGCCGGCGGAGGTCCGCGTCGCGGCGGAATGGCACCTCGATGCTGTACATCGCGCCGACCGCCGGCGAGGAGAACACCGCCGCGATCCCGGCGCTCGCTCCCGCGACGGTCCACGTGCGGCGCTCGTACGCCCCGAGCCGGGGCAGCCGGTCGCCGAACACCTGGCCGAGTGCCGCGCCGAGCAGCGCTGACGGCGACTCGAGCCCCTGCGAGCCGCCTCCCGAGACGGTCGCCGCCGCGGCGAGGACACGGCCCGGCAGCTCGCGCAGCGCGATGCGGCCTTCCCGGTGGTGGAAGACCTCGATGTAGACCTCGGCCGTCGCCGGCCGGTCGACCCGGGTGACGAAGCGCACGATCAGGAGGGTCGCGAGCAGCGCCACGAGCGACGGCAGAGCGGGCAGCGCCCCCGGCAGAAGCGCGAGCTCCCGCAGTGCCTGCCCCTCCACGAGCCACGACGCCCCGGCGACGCACGCACCGGTGCCGGTGCCGATCACCGCCGGCACCACGAGCTGCACGAGGATGCCGCGAACGATCCCGCGCCCTGCGGGCGTGCCCGGATCCGGCTGGCTCTGTCCTCCCACTCGACCCCGCATTCTCTAGCCCGGTCCGGCCACGCCGCGCAGCGTGCCGCATGTCGCCGCCTCGCCGCCCGCCCGGGCCGGAATCCGCTGCATCGGTCGGCGCCCGGGTCGCAAGCCGTTGCATCGGTCGGCGCCCGGGCCGCAAGCCGTTGCATCGGTCGGCGCCCGGGCCGCGATTAGCACGCGCCCGGCCGCGTGCGAAGCGCGCGAGGGATTTGCGCACGCGTGCGGATCCACGCCACAATCACCGGGCCGGCGACACTTGGGGCAGGATCCGGCAGAGAGGGAACGTCGAGATGGCGTCGAGAAGGGCCTCGCTGGCGGGGTGTCTGGGACTCCTGGGGGCGGTCGCGGGCTGCGCGTACTCCGGCGCGATCGCCGGCCGCGTCGAAGGACGCGGCATGCAGCCGCAGCCCGTGACGATGAACTTCCAGGCGAACCGCTTCGGACCCGGCGGGAAGATCAACGTCGAGCTGCCCAGCGGCGAGTACTTCACCGGCCGCTGGGTCGAGGTGACGCCCGACACGCACGCGGACAGCTTCGGGCCCGGCGGCGTCGGCTGGGGTCCGTGGCCGCCCGGCTGGGGGGACTGGGGGGGCGGCCGCGACTTCGCGAGCTTCGTCCAGGCCTACAGCGGCAACGTGGCGGCGACGCTGTTCGGCGACCGCAAGAACACCATGCGCTGCAGGTTCGTGCTCACCAACCAGGCCGACGGCATGGCGGGCGGCGGCAGCGGCCAGTGCCAGATCACCAGCGGCGACACGATTCAAGCACAGTTTTAGCGGAGACCAGGGCCGACACCCCGCCGGAACGGATACGCGAGCTGGCCCCGCATCGTCTCCGGAACGTCGCCATCCGGGATGCCGAATCGCTCCGGGCGGCGGTCGCGCGGCATGTGGAAGGTGCCGAAGGCGAGGTCGATGAACGGGAAGAGGCCGGCGAAGTTCCGGTTCAGGCCTTCCGCCTCGGCAGCGTGGTGCCAGCGGTGGAAGACCGGGCTCGCCAGCACCCAGCGCAGCGGGCCGAACGTCCAGTCGACGTTGGCGTGCACGAGCACGCCGTAGAAGAGGAACACCGGCACGTAGGCCGCGACGATCGCCGGATCGAAGCCGATCATCACGATCGGCACCGCCTGCGCGAGCCGCGTGACGACGTCGTTGAGCGGGTGCACGCGGACCGACGACAGCCAGTCGACCTGGGTCGACGAGTGGTGCACCGCGTGAATCGGCCAGAGCCTCGGGCTCGCGTGCAGCCAGCGGTGGCTCGCGTAGGCGAGGAGATCGGCAACGAGCAGGAAGAGCGCGAGCTGCGCGGCCCACGGCAGCGCGGCGAGCGCCGGGCGCGGGGCGAGAAACGCCTGCAGTGTCTCGGCACGGATCGGCACCCCCGCCGCGACCGCGGCGGCGACCAGCACGAGGACGATCGTGACCCGTGAGACCGCCTTGCTGACGAGCGGCGTGACGAACCACCAGCCGACGTCCACCCAGGTGCCGCGGCGGATGCTCGGCTGACCCCCGACGGCGGGTACGAGCCGCTCGAGGACCCCGAACAGGGTGCCCAGAACCACGAGCCCCATCGCGACGCTTGTGAAGCTCGCCGCCATGCTCCGGTTCTACCCGCTCTCACCCGCGCACGCCACGTGCGGCCGGCAGCGCGACCCGTGCGACGGCGCCCCGGCGCGCGCCGGCCGCGTCGTCAGCGCGACGCCGCGATGAGCGCGAGCCCGCGCGCGACGGTGACCAGCTCGTCGCCGCCGCGCAGGCGCTCCTCGCCGAAGCGCTGCACGAAGAGCCGGCGGACGCACGGCACCAGCGACGACCCGCCGGTGAGGAACACGCGATCGACGTCGGCGGGCGCCACACCGCAGCGATCGAGCAGGCGGTCGACGCAGCCCGCAAGCCGTACGAGATCGGGTGCGAGCCAGCCCTCGAATTCCGCCTGCCGCACGTCCTGCACGATGCGTCGCGGCAGCTCGTGGAACGCGAAGGTCGCCCCGTCACGCGTCGACAGCGCGAGCTTCGTGTGCTCGACGGCTTCGTACAGCAGGTAGCCCAGGTCGTCCTCGACGAGCCGGATCAGGCTGTCGATCTTCGTCGGCTCGACCGCCTGGAAGCGAAGCTGCTTCAGGGTCTCGAAGATCGACGGCTGAGCCAGGAACGAGACGTCCTCCCATCGCTCGAGGCGCGAGAAGATCCACGACGGCATCGGCAGCGTCTTGCCGTGCTCCGAGCGTCGCATCGAGCCCAGACCGAGCCGCGGCGCCACGACCGCACGCACGATGCGGCCGTCGAACGCGCCGCCGGCGATCGGCACGCCGTCGATGCCGAGGATGCTCTGCGAGCGGTCGGCATCGTGGCGCGTGCCCGGACCGAGGCGCACGAGGCAGAAGTCGCTCGTGCCGCCGCCGAAGTCGCCGATCAGCACCAGCTCGTCGTGGTCGAGGCCACGCTCGTACTCGTGCGCCGCCGCGACCGGCTCGAACTCGAAGCCCACCTCGCGGAACCCCGCCTGCTGCGCCGCCGCTTCCAGCCGCGCCAGCGCGCGGGCGTCGCCATCCTGGTCGACGTGGCCCTCCGGACCGGCTGCAAAGTGCACCGGGCGCCCGAGCAGCACCCGGTCACCCGGGTCCCCCAGCTGCTCGCACGCGACCCGCCGCAGCTCGGCGAGGATGAGGGCAACCAGGTCCTCGACGGTGAACTTCCAGCCGAAGACGTACGTCTCGCTCAGGTGGCGGCTCGCCAGATGCGACTTGAGCGACTGCAGGAACCGCCCGCCCGCCCCCTCGTCGCGATAGGAGTCGATGGCGTAAGGGCCGGCTGTGGGAGCCGGCTTGCGGCTCGGCTTGCGATCGACCGCGCCGAAGTGGAGGACGGAGCGGAAAGTCACGCTCCGCCGGTCCGGGTCCCCGAACTCGGCGAGCCGGGACGTTCCGTCGGGGCGTGCGACGCCGACCGCGCTGTTCGTGGTACCGAAGTCGAGACCGAGCATCGTATTTGTTATGGCGGTCGCCTCGGGGGCACGGCAACATCGGGTGCGGCACCGGCGGAGTCGACAGTGGATCGAGAATGAGGGCCGAAAACCGACCATCCGTGCGACGCACTGGCGAGACGCGGACCGAACCGGTCCCGCAGGAAGTCCACGGCGACCTCCAGTCCACCACCGAGATCCTGCAAGGCGTGCTCGACGCGACGTCCGACGGCATCCTCGTGGTCGACACCGAGGGGCGGATCATCACCTACAACCGGCGCTTCGCCGAGATGTGGCCGCTACCCGACGACGTGCTCGCGACGTGCGACGACGCTCGCACCATGGCGGCTGCGCTGCGACTTCTCGCCGCCCCCGAAGCGTTCCTCGAGAAGGTGCGGCAGCTCCGCGACGAGCCCGAGTCGGAGAGCTTCGATTCGTTCGAGCTCGTCGATGGCCGGACGTTCGAGCGGCTCTCGCGCCCCTGGCGCGCCGGCAAGCGGGTGGCGGGCCGGGTCTGGAGCTTCCGCGACGTGACCGCGCAGCGCCGCGGCGAGGAGAGACTGCACGCGGGCGAGAGCTACTTCCGCTCGCTCACCGAGCGGTCGCGCGACCTGGTCGCCATCATCGGCATGGACGGGGTGATCCGCTACGCGAGCCCGTCGCACGAGTCGGTCCTCGGCTACCGCCCGGAGCAGCTCGTCGGAACGGATGCGCGTGCGTTCGTGCACCCCGACGACGTGCCGAACCTGCCGCTGCTGTCCAGCGGCGGCCCGGACGCGATCCCGAGCTTCGAGTTCCGCGTCCGGCATCGCGACGGGTCGTGGCGCACGCTCGAAACCGTCGGCACGAACCTCGCCGACCGCCCCGACGTCGATGGGCTGGTGCTCACCTCGCGCGACACGACGGCCCGGCGCCGCGCGGAGCTGCGCACGCAGACGTTGCTCGCGATCGCCGGCGACATCGCGGGCCACGTCGACCTCGACGAGATCCTGGCGCGCGTGCAGCGACGCGCGCTCGATGCGCTGCCCGCCGACGCGATCGCGGTCATCTGCGAGGACCCGCAGCTCGGCCGCATGCGCGTGGTGGCGCACCAGGGGTTGCCCCCCGACCTCGTACCGTCGCTCGCGGACGTCACGTTTCCCAGGGGGGAGCTGCCCGAGGCGACCCGAGCCAAGCAGGGCGAGACCGTGGCGATCGCGGATCTCGACCTGCGCGCGTGGGTTCCGGAGAGAGGCGGCGCGGAGTACGCGACGGGGTCCCTTCTGATCGCGCCGTTCGATGCCTGGAGCCGCCACTTCGGCATCCTGGTCGCGATCGCCTTCGGCCGAGGCCGCGGCTTCGACGACGACCAGACCGCGCTGTGCACCGGCATCGCGCGTCAGGTGGCGCTCGCGATGGAGGCGACCGAGCTCTATCGCGCGCAGGCGGAAGAGGCGCGCGTGGCGAGCGCGCTCGCCCGGTTCGGACACGATCTGATCGCACACGTGCACGAGCCGCGCTTCCTCGACCGGCTGTGCGAGTCGACGGCCACCGTCCTCGATTGCGAGCTGAGCTCGACGCTGCTGCGACATCACGACGACGGGTGCTTCACCGTGATCGCCGGATACGGCTTCTCGACCTCCGAGGCCGAGCTCGCGACGATGCTCGAGATCCCGACCGAACGCATGGCCGGACTGCTGGCCCGACTCGCGAACGACGAGGTGTCGGTGTTCGCGACGATCCCGGACTCCGTGATGGTGTCCACGGAGAGACAGCGCTTCGGCGTGAGCGCAGCGCTGTGCATGGCTTTGCGGCGCGGCGGCAAGATCGTGGGCGTGCAGGTCGTCCTGCGCTCCGACCCACGGCGGCCGTTCTCCCCGGTCGAGCTGCGCATCGCGCGCGACATCGCGCAGAGCGCGTCGCTCGCGATCAGCCACGCGCAGCTCGTCGGGGAGCTCGAGCAGGCGAACCGCGTCCGCGCCGAGTTCGTCGCGACCGTGTCTCACGAGCTGCACACACCGCTGAACATCATCCTCGGCTACGGCGATCTGCTGCTGACCGACACGTTCGGGCCGCTCGCCGACGAGCAGCGCTCCACCCTCGAGCGCATGGACCGGCGGGCCCGCGAGCTGCTCGAGCTCGTCAACTCGACGCTCGAGGTGAGCCGCCTCGAACGCGGGCGGGTGCCGATCGACATCCAGCCGGCGTCGCTCGCCGACCTCCTGGCGGAGGTCGAGGCCGAGACCCGCGAGCAGCAGGAGAGGGCCGGCGTGCCGGTCGTGCTCGAACAGCCCCACGACGACGTCGAGCTGCGCACCGACCGCTCGAAGCTCAAGGTCGTGCTCAAGAACCTGGTCGCCAACGCGCTCAAGTTCACCGAGCGCGGCCGCGTCACGGTGCGCGCGTCACGCCTCGGCGAACGCGTGGTGATCGAGGTCGCCGACACGGGTGTCGGAATCGCGCCAACCGATCTGACGGTGGTCTTCGAGGCGTTCCGTCAGGTGAAGGCGAACATCGCGCGATCGCACGGCGGCGTCGGGCTCGGGCTCTTCATCGTCGCGCGCTTCGTCGAGCTGCTCCGCGGCACGGTGACCGTCGAGAGCGCGGTCGGCAGGGGCTCGACGTTCCGGGTCGAGCTGCCGCTGGACCATCGCGACGCAGCACCCCTCGCCGCCGCCCCGCCCGAGGCCTGACGGTCCCGCACGGCGAGGGGAGCGGCCCCCTCGCCGCGCGGACCGCCGCGGTCACTTCAGCAGGCTCGACGGCGCCGCGACGAAGGCCTCGAACACCGAGCCGTACGGGTCCGAGGTCGGCGTCGGCGCAGGGCTCTGCGTCGGGACGGGGGTCGGGGTCGACGGCGTGATCGTCGGTCCGCCGGTCGGGGTCGGCGGCGGGATCACCGTTCCCGACGGAGCGGGGGTCGAGGTCAGCGCCGGGGTCGGCGCCGGACTCGGCGTGACCACCGGGGTTCCGGTCGGCTCCGGCGTCGGCGCCGTGGCCGGCAGGTGCAGCAGCCAGCCGAACTCGCGCGCGCTCCAGACGTTCTTCGTCAGGAAGGAGTCGTTGCCGATCACGAGGTAGATCGTCATGTTCGCGAGCGTCGCCGCGGGCATGACGCCGTGCGCGATCACCGTGATCCGCCACTCGTGCGCCTTCTTGCGGCGCAACGTGACGCGGCTGATGCCGCCCGTCTCCCGGGCGGCATCGTTCCGGTAGACGAAGGCGTTCCCCTCGCGAACGATCTGCCCCGGGTCGAGCTTCTCGCTGAGCTGCTCGCCGTTCAGGTTGCGCAGGACGATCTTGAACTTGTCTTCGCCCGGGCGGAGCGGCGTGGGCACGTTGAGCAGCGCCTGAAACTGCAGCGTGTCGAACGGGTTCCGCAGGTTGACCTTGTTCGGGCACCCGATCGTCCCCTCGCAGGCGCTGACGATCGTCCCCTCGAACTTCTTCTGCGCGTCGGCAGTCGTCGGCGCGAGGGCAAGGGACACGGCGAAAAGGGTGACGACGCGTCGCAGCCTTGCGAGTTGCGGGCTCGGCATGGTGGATCCTCCTCCTGGTTCGACTGGTTGGAAGTTCGCCGTCGGCCGCCTACAGCAGAGCAGCTGGTATGCAAACGCCTGTGCGCCCCCCATAGTCCGGTCGGGGCCGGCTGCGCAAGAGGGAGAACGGTCAAGGCTCGAGAAAGCCCGCCGCCTGGAGCCGGAACATCCGCGCGTAGCGCCCGTCCCGGTCCAGCAGCTCGGCGTGGCTGCCGAGCTCGTCCAGCCGCCCATCCTCGAAGACCGCGACGCGGTCGGCCCCTCGCGCCGTGGAGAACCGGTGGGTGATCAGCAGGACGGTCCGACCGGCGGCGACGGCCCGGAAGCGCCCGAAGATCTCCGCCTCGGCCTCGGCATCCAGCGACGCCGTCGGCTCGTCGAGGATGAGCACCGGAGAGCGCCGCATGAAGGCCCGGGACAGCGCCAGGCGTTGCCACTGCCCTACCGACAGCTCCTCGCCCCCGAACCAGCGCCCGAGGCCCTGCTCGTAGCCCCGGGGCAGGGCTTCGATCATCTCGTCCGCCCCGCTCGCCGACGCAGCCCGGGCGATCCGGCGCTGATCGGCCATCGAGGGCAGCCAGCCTACCCCGATGTTGTCGGCGACCGTGAAGTGGAAGCGCACGAAGTCCTGGAAGATCACGCCCACGCGGCTGCGCAGCGCCGCAGGAGCGAGGGTCGTGACGTCCTCTCCGTCCATCAGGATCGTGCCCGAGGTCGCCGTGTAGAGGCCGGTCAGGAGCTTGACGAGCGTGGTCTTGCCGGCGCCGTTGCGACCGACGAGCGCGAGCGTCTCGCCCGGCTCGATCACCAGCGAGACGTGCGACAGCGATTCGCGGGTCGCGTCGGGATAGCGGAACGACACGTCGCGCAGCTCGATGCGCGGCGGGGTCACGCACACGGGCGCGGCGGGGCTGCCCGCGCGTGGCGCCCCGGCCACCGTGCCGGCCGCCGCAGCGGCGCCCGCCGCCTCTTCGGGCATCGGCTCGTGCGGCTCGTCCTCGGGCACCGCGAGGTACTCGAAGAGGTTCGTCATGAAGAGATTGTCCTCGTAGAGCCTGGCGATCGCGAGCAGTGCTGCCTGCAGTGCAGCCTGGCCCTCGCGGAGCGCGATCACCAGCATCGTCATGCCGCCGACGGTCAGGCCGCCGCCGATGGTCCGCACGACCACCCACGCGTAGCAGGCGTAGAGCGCCAGCGTGCCGAGCATCCCGAGCCGCAGCGCGGACCAGCCGCGGCGCCGTGCCAGCGCGGCGTCTTCCGCCTGGTGGCGCTCGTGAATCTCCCGGTAGCGCCCGAGCAGCAGCGCACCCAGCGAGAACAGCTTGACCTCCTTGGCGCTGGCCTCCTGCGACAGCAGCACCTCGAGGTAGTGCGCCTGCCGGTTGGCGAAGGTCCGGCCGCGGCTCAGCAGGAACGCCTCGCGGCCGAAGCGGGCCTCGGCAACGAACGGCGGCACCGCGGCCAGCAGCAGCGCCGCGACCGCGGCGCCGCTGAATCCGGCAAGCAGGGCGGCGTAACCCGCGAGCACGATCGCGTTGCGGCCCAGCGTCAGGGTGCTGCGCACGACGTCGAGCGGACGCGAGCTCGCCTCGCGGCGCGCCTGGGCGAGCTGGTTGGCAAAGTGCGGATCCTCGAAGTGCCGGTACGACACGTTGATCGCCTTCTCGAGGATTCTCCCATTGACGAGCAGCCCGAGCTCCGAACGCAGCAGCGTCTGGCAGAGCCCGTTGGCCTGCGTGACGCCCGCTCGCGCGACCATCAGCACGAGCTCGACGGCGACCCACTCGAGAGCGGCCGCCGTCGCCGCCGGCGACGGGTCGGTCGTCGCCGCGACGACGCCGTCGATGATGCGCTTGCCCACCCATGCGATGGCGACCGGCAGCACCCCGTCCGCGGCCGCGAGCGCGATCAGCCCGAGCGCCAGACGCCTGCTGGTCGAAGCGAGCAGCACGAACGCACGGCGCGCGTTGCCGAGCACCGTACCCAGCTCCCGCACGCGCCGCGCCATGGTCGAGCGCCACGGCGCGGCGGCGGGCGGGTGGCTCCGGTCGGTCACGGGGAGACAGTAGACTCCCGCGGCGGGCCGCGCACGGTGCCGCGCAGGCGCTCGACGCGGCACCGTGCCCCTGTGCTAAGGGTCGGCGATGCCCAACCAGCCCGTCATCGTCGCCGCCTGCCGGACCCCGATCGGCCGCTTCGGGGGCGGCCTCGCGCCGCTCACGGCACCCAGGCTCGGCGCGATCGCGATCCGCGACGCGCTGCGCCGGGCGACGCTCGATCCGTCCGAAGTCGACGAGGTGATCTTCGGCAACGTGCTGACCGCGGGCGTCGGCCAAGCGCCCGCGCGCCAGGCAGCGCTCGCCGCGGGCATCCCCGAGCCCGTCCCCGCCCTGACGATCAACCAGGTCTGCGGCTCCGGCCTGAAGGCCGTGATGCTCGCAGCGCAGGCGATCCGCGCCGGTGACGCCAAGGTCGTCGTCGCCGGCGGGCAGGAGTCGATGTCGAACGCACCGTTCCTGCTGCGCGGCGCGCGCGGCGGATGGCGCCTGGGCGACCAGCAGGCAGAGGACGCGCTGCTGCACGACGGCCTGCTCGACGCGTACGAGGGCTACCACATGGGCGAGACCGGCGAGGTCGTCGCCGAACGCTGCTCGGTCTCGCGAGCCGACGCCGACGCGCTCGCGGCGGCGTCGCACGGCAAGGCCGCCGCCGCCGAGGATGCCGGGTGCTTCGCCGACGAGATCGTCGCGGTCGAGGTGCTGCGGCCCGGAGGGCGCGGCACGACGCTCGTCTCGCACGACGAGGGCATCCGCCGCGACGCCACGCCCGAGTCGCTGGCGAAGCTCCGTCCGGCGTTCCGCCACGACGGCGTGGTCACCGCGGGCAACGCTTCGCAGATCTCCGACGGCGCGAGCGCACTCGTCGTCATGGCGCGCTCCGAGGCGGAGCGGCGACAGCTCGAGCCGCTGGCGCGCATCGTCGCGTCGGACTCGTTCGCGATGGCGCCGCGGCTCGTCATGGAGGCGCCGATCGGCTCGGTACGTCGCCTGCTCGAGAGGGCCCAGCTGCGCATCGACGACATCGACGTCTTCGAGCACAACGAGGCGTTCGCGACGGCGTCGTGCGCGGTCGCCGGTGCGCTCGGCGTGCCCGACGACCGCTTCAACGTCCATGGCGGGGCCGTCGCGCTGGGACACCCGATCGGCGCGAGCGGCGCGCGCGTGCTCACCACCCTGCTCCACGCCATGCGCTACCGGCGTGCGCGGCGCGGCCTCGCGACACTCTGCCTCGGCGGCGGCGGCGCCGTGTCGATGCTCGTCGAGCGCCCCTGAACCACGATGCGGACGCACGGACTCGCGTCCGCCGCCGGCCAGCGAAAGGATCTCCGTGAAGAACCTGTTCTCCGTTGAAGGCAAGGTCGCCCTCGTCACCGGCGGGTCGCGCGGCATCGGGCTCATGATCGCGCGCGGCTTCGTCGAGAACGGCGCGCGCGTGTACGTCGCGTCGCGCAAGGCGGAGGATTGCGCGAAGGCCGCCAGGGAGCTGTCCGCCTACGGCGAGTGCCACGGGATCGCGGCCGACCTCTCGACGCAGGCCGGGGCGGTGAAGCTGGCGGAGGAGGTCGGCAAGCACACGAGCAAGCTCGACGTGCTGGTCAACAACGCGGGGGCGAACTGGGGGGCCCCGATGGCCGAGTACCCCGACGCGGCGTGGGACAAGGTGCTGGCGCTGAACGTGAAGGGCGTGTTTCACCTGACCATCGCCTGCCTGCCCCTGCTCGAGAAGTCGGCGAGCCACGCCGACCCGGCGCGCGTGATCAACATCGGCTCGATCGACGGCATCCAGGTGCCCCTGCTCGACACCTACGCGTACTCGGCGAGCAAGGCGGCGGTTCACCACATGACGCGGGTGCTCGCGATGCAGCTCGCCGGCAAGCGCATCACCGTCAACGCCGTCGCGCCGGGACCGTTCGAGAGCAAGATGATGGCGGCGACTCTCGACCGCTTCAAGGATGCGATCGTCGCGTCGTGCCCGCTCGGTCGCATCGGCGAGCCCGAGGACATGGCCGGCATCGCGATCTATCTCGCCTCGCGTGCCGGAGCATACGTGACCGGGGCCGTGATCCCGGTCGATGGCGGCATCTCGACACGCTGAAGCACGACGAAGGGCCCGTCGTGGCCGATCGGAGGTTTTTTCGATGAGCAAGATCCTGCGTCCTGGACCGCTCGGTCGCCGCGCCTTCCTGCAGCGCTCGGCGCTGCTCGCGGCCGGCTTCGCCCTGCCCTCCGCCCTGCTCTCGGCCTGCGGCGACGCGAATACCGCGGCACCTCCGCTCGAGGTCGATCCCGGCACGCCGTTCTGGCTGCAGGGGAACTTCGCTCCCGTCTACGACGAGGCGACCGCGCTCGACCTGCCCGTGCGCGGCCGCATCCCGCGCGAGCTCGCGGGGCTCTACGTCCGCAACGGCTCGAACCCGCAGAGCGGCGTGTCACCGCACTGGTTCTTCGGCGACGGCATGGTCCACGGCGTGCGGCTCGAGGGCGGCCGCGCCGCCTGGTACCGCAACCGCTACGTCCGCACGCCGTTCTACGAGCAGGGCCGGGGCTTCAACGACGCGCCCGGCCTGCCGATCGGCGGCAACCACCAGTCGAACGTCAGCTGCGTGTACCACGGTGGTCGGCTGCTGCTGTCGGGCGAGGTCGGCGCGCCGTACGCGATCGACCCGAACGACCTCTCGACGATCGGCGTGCACGACTTCGACGGCCGCCTGAACACGTCGTTCACCGCGCACCCGAAGATCGACCCCGCGACCGGCAACCTGCACTTCTTCGGCTACTGGTTCTTGCCGCCGTACTTGACGTACCACGTGGCGGACCCGGCCGGGAACATCGTCCACTCGAGCCAGGTCCCGGTCGCCGCCTCGACCATGATCCACTCGTTCGCGATCACCGAGCGCGACGTGGTCTTCTGGGAGCTGCCGGTGCTGTTCGACCTGAACGCGGCCGTCACCGGCGCCGACAATCCGTTCGCCTGGAAGGCCGACTACGGCGCGCGCATCGGCGTCATGCCGCTCGGCGGCAACGGCAGCGACATCCGCTGGGTCGAGATCGACCCCTGCTACGTCTACCACGAGGTCAACGCGTACCGCGACGGCGACGAGATCGTGCTCGACGTCTGCCGGCACGACTACATGTTCGCCGGCGAGCGCTTCGGCGCCGCACCGCTCGCGCTGCACCGCTGGCGCGTCGACACCGGCGGCGAGCAGCTCCGCTTCCGCGACGAGGTGGTGACCGACCGCGACCTCGAGCTGCCGACGCACGACCGCCGCTTCAGCGGCCGCCCGCACCGCTACGGCTGGCTGGTCTACGGCGAGGACCATCCGCTCACACCGAACTTCGTCGGCGTGGCACAGGTCGACTTCCGCAGCGGCGACGTCCGCACCTGGAACCCCGGCCCGACGCGGCACGCCGCGGAGGCGTTCTTCGTTCCGGGCGGCCCGGGCGAGGGGGAAGGATGGCTGCTCAGCTACGTCTACGACCGCGCGCGCGACGCGAGCGACCTGGTGATCCTCGATGCGCTCGACGTGGCGAGCGGCCCGGTCGCGGAGATCGCGCTGCCGAGGCGCGTGCCGTTCGGCTTCCACGGCGTGTGGGTGCCGGCGTAGCGCCGCGTCCGTTCACGTCATGTCGTCGGTGCCATGGCGGCGTGGCGCCGTGGCTTCTACCGCAGCGGCATGGGTGGTAGCGTCGCGACCGTGGCCGAGCCGAAGCGCAAGGCGACCTATGACGACGTGCTCGCCGCACCCGAGCACCAGGTCGCGGAGATCCTCGACGGCGAGCTGTTCCTGAGCCCGCGGCCGGCGTTCCCGCACGCCAATGCAACGTCGGTGCTCGGCGGCGACCTCTCGGGGGCGTTCCACCGTCCGCCTGGCGATCCGCCGCGCCCCGGCGGCTGGTGGATCATCAACGAGCCGGAGCTGCACTTCGGCGCCGACGTCGTCGTGCCCGACATCGCCGGCTGGCGCCGCGAGCGCATGCCGAGCCTCCCGAAGAACGCGTGGTGCGAGCTTGCGCCCGACTGGCTGTGCGAGACGCTGTCACCGTCGACGGCGCTCATCGACCGCACCCGCAAGCTCGCGATCTACGCGCGCGAGGGCGTGCGCCACGTCTGGCTCGTGGATCCGATGGTGCGCACGCTCGAGGTGCTCGCGCTCGACGGCGGCCGCTGGGTCGTCGCCGAGAATCACGGCGGCGACGAGGTCGTGCACGCGGAGCCGTTCGCGGCGGTCGCGATCGAGCTCGCGCGGCTCTGGATCGACTGAAGTCCGCCGAGCGCTCCGGGCGGAGGCGTAGCGCGCGGTCAAGACTCCTCGCCCGGCGCTCGCCGTCCAATCCGCCGCACCAGGAGACGCTTGCCGAGGTTGCCGACGTCACGCTCGGCGAACATCGCGCGACAGAGGCGGAACGCGTCGGCATGCCCGGTGTGGCCCTGCCATGAGGCGAGCGACGCGCGCGCGCCGGAGAGGGGCACCACGCCCCGGCCGACGCGCGCCGCGAGCGCCGGCAACCGGCGCCACAGGGTGCGCGCGCTCCGCCGGCGGATGCGCACCCGCCCGTCCGCGAAGTGCACGTAGCCGAGGAAGTCCGCCGGCTCCGCGAGCGGCGCGAGCACGACGCGGCGCGGGTTCAGGCGCAACGCGAGCCGATCGTGCAGGAAGGTCTCGACCTCGCGGCGCCAGCCGCGTGCCTGCGCTGCGTCGTCGGCGAGCAGCACGAAGTCGTCCACGTAGCGCACGTAGTGCCGCACGCGCAGCCGCTCCTTCACGAAGTGGTCGAGCGGATCGAGGTAGAGGTTGGCGAACATCTGGCTCGTCAGGTTGCCGATCGGCATGCCGCGGCCCGGCGCCTCGCCGCCGTGCCCGACGAGCGAACGCAGCAGCGCGAGCATGCGATCGTCGCCGATGCAGCGTTCGAGCAGGCCGACGAGAACGCCGTGATCGACGCTCGCGAAGTAGCTCTTGACGTCGCACTGCAGGCGGTGGCCCCGCCCGGCGCGTGCCCGCACGAACGACCGGTAGCGGAACACGGCGCCGTGCGTGCCGCGGCCCGGGATGCAGGCGTAGGTGTCGGCGATCAGCCGGCGCCGGATCACCGGATCGACGACGTTGAAGATCGCATGGTGGGCCACGCGATCCGCGAAGGGTGCGGCGCGGATCTCGCGCGGCTTCGGGTCGCGGATGACGAAGCGACGGTGCTCGCGCCACGGGTAGGCGTCGCCGGACGCGAGCGCGCGCCGGATGCTCCACAGCCCGGTCTCGAGGTCGTGCTCGAACTCGGCCACCTCGCGTCGCCGGCGGAGCCCCGCGCTCGCGCCGCGGAACGCGCGCCGCAGGTTCGCGAACTCGAGCATCGCATCGAAGAGGCGCTTCGCTCTGCGCATCGCTGCTGCCCGGGATGCGGCCCCCGGCCCGGCGTTCGGACGGCCTACCAGCCGGACCGGGAGCCTGGTCTATCTCGCAGCTCCATCCGGCTTCCGGAGAGCGAGCCGCGAGGGGATCGGGCCTGTCGTCCCGCAGGCATGGGCACCGCCTCCGTGGAGAGCGGCGCGATCGAGCCCACCGGAGAGGCCTCCGGCCGGGACGTCTCTGGGGCGCCGCCGCGCGGCGGCCTACCGGGCACAACGAAACCCGATGTTGTCGTTCTGGAAGCTCGGGCCGAACTGGAACGCGCTCAGGACCGACGCGACCGAGCCGTCGCTCCAGGCTCCACCGCGGAACCAGGCCGTCCCGAAGGCGCCCTCCGACCACTCCCAGACGTTGCCGATCATGTCGTACGCGCCCGCAGTCGAGAGGCAGGCGGATCGTGACCCGGCGTTGACCGGCCCAGGGGCGAAATCGAACGCATTGCAGTCGGTCGTGCCGTTGTCGGAGTCGGTGTCTGGCGTTCCCGTCGCGGCTGCCACCCACTCGGCGTTCGACATCAGCCGCTTGCCGGCGATCTCGCACGCGGCCTTCGCCTGGTAGGCGGAGATGCAGGTGCTCGGCTTCACGCCGGGGATCGACGCGACGTAGAGCGGCGCCGTGTAGTTGCCGTCGTTCGGAAACGTCGGGCCGTACTCCGTCCCGGTGCAGGAGAACGTCCCGGTCGCGGCGCCCTTCTGGGTCGCTCCCGCGCCGGACAGGTCGGCGAGCGTCACGGTGCCGTCCTTGACCTTCTGGATCACGGCCGTCTGCGCAGGCGGGATGTCCCAGACGCTCGCCTCGTAGGTGTCGACGCACAGGTTGCCCGACTTCACGGAGTCCGGCGGACAGGCCGGCAGCGGCGGCGGCAGCGTGCCACCCACGGAAGCCGTCTGGAGCTGGCACGCGCCGCCGACCGGCGCGATGCCCGTGCCGGTGACCTGGGCGTAGAACGCCGGCTGCGGAGTGATGCCGGTGAGCGTCCAGCGGATCCCGGCCACCGACGGCCGCGTCGGCCCGCCCTTCACCTTGATGAGCCGCGGCTGCTCGATGAGCGTCACCGCCTCGGCGTTCGCCACCTGCGGCGCGCCGGCCGACGTGGCGCAGGTGCTGTCGGTGAAGAGCTGGAACGAGAGCGGCGTTCCGGCGGGCGTGTTCTTCTTGAGGAGCTTTGCGTCGACGCGGTAGCCGACCTGGATGTCAGCCGCGGACGCGGGCGCCGCACCGAGCGCGGCCAGCAGCAGCGCCGCGACGGCTACTGTGCTTGCTTGCTTGCTTGCTTGACGGATCGCGAGGTCATTCGGGCTCCCTTCCGGAACGGATGTCGGGGCAAGCTCGCACGCGCCGAACGAGGCTGTCAACGCGGAAATTGAATGAAGTACACTCCGAGAAACACCGCGGCGGCCGGCAGGGAATCGCCTCGCGACCACACGGCCCCCCGCCGATATGTCGGCCGTGCCATGGCGGGCCGGGACGCTGCCTTCTACGCGTACGGCATGAGTGCTACCGTCGCGCCCGTGGCCGAGCCGAAGCGCAAGGCGACCTACGACGACGTGCTCGCGGCGCCGGAGCACCAGGTCGCGGAGATCCTCGACGGCGAACTGTTCCTGAGCCCGCGGCCGGCGTTCCCGCACGCGCTCGCTTCGGGCAAGCTCCTTTCGGCCATCGACGGCGCGTTCGGCCGCGACGCCGGCGACCCGACGCGACCCGGCGGCTGGTGGATCCTCTTCGAGCCCGAGCTGCACCTGGGCTCCGACGTCGTCGTGCCCGACATCGCCGGCTGGCGGCGGGAGCGCATGCCGCGGCTTCCGAACGTCCCCTTCTCCGAGCTCGCGCCCGACTGGCTGTGCGAGACGCTGTCGCCGTCGACCGCCCGCATCGATCGCACGCGCAAGCTCGCGATCTACGCGCGCGAAGGCGTGCGCCACGTCTGGCTGCTCGACCCGCTCGCACGCATGCTCGAAGTGCTCGCGCTCGACCACGGCCGCTGGGTGATCGCCGAGACCCACGCCGGCAATGACGTCGTGCGGGCGGCACCGTTCGCGGCCGTCGAGCTGGAGCTCGCGGGGCTCTGGATCGATTGATGTCTCGATTCGCGCCCATCACCGCGGCAAAGCACCGGGCAACGTACGACGACGTGCTCGTCGCACCCGAGCACCAGGTCGCCGAGATCCTCGACGGCGAGCTGTTCCTGAGCCCACGCCCGGCGAGCCCGCAGCTGCTGGCAACCAGTGCTCTCTGCGCGCGGCTCATCACTGCCTTCGATCGCGAGCCTGCGGGGCCGGACCATCCCGGCGGCTGGTGGATCCTCCGCGAGCCCGAGCTGCACTTCGGCGCCGACGTCGTGGTGCCGGACCTCGTCGGCTGGCAACACGAACGCCTGCCACGCCTTCCCGACGTCCCATGGCTCGAGCTCGCACCCGACTGGCTGTGCGAGACGCTGTCGCCGATCACGGCGTGCATCGATCGCACGCGCAAGCTGCGCATCTACGCTCGCGAGGGCGTGCGCTTCGTGTGGTTTCTCGATCCGCTCACGCGCACGCTCGAAGTGCTCACGCTCGACCGGGACCGCTGGATCGTGGCGGAGAACCATGGCGGCGACGAGGTCGTACGCGCCGCGCCGTTCGCGGCGATCGGGATCGATCTCGCGCGTTTCTGGATCGACTGACCTCGCGATCTTGTCGACCGTGCCATGGCGGCGTGACGCCGCGGCTTCTACGTCCACGGCATGGATGGTAGCGTCGCGACCGTGGCCGAGCCGAAGCGCAAGGCGACCTATGACGACGTGCTGGCGGCGCCGGAGCACAAGGTCGCGGAGATCCTCGACGGCGAGCTGTTCCTGAGCCCGCGGCCGGCGAACCGGCACGCCCGCGCATCGTCGTCTCTCTTCAGCCAGATCGGTGGCGCCTTCGATCGCGAGAACGGCGATCCACCGCGCCCCGGCGGCTGGTGGATCCTGTTCGAGCCCGAGCTGCACTTCGGCGCCGACGTCGTCGTGCCCGACATCGCCGGCTGGCGTCGCGAGCGCATGCCGCGCATCCCGGACGCTCCGTGGTTCGACCTCGCGCCCGACTGGCTCTGCGAGACGCTCTCCCCGTCCACGGCACGCATCGACCGCACGCGCAAGCTCGCGATCTACGCGCGCGAGAGCGTGCGTCACGTCTGGCTCGTCGACCCGCTCGTGCGCACGCTCGAGGTGCTCGCGCTCGACGACGGGCGCTGGATGATCGCCGAGACGCACGCCGGCGACGAGGTCGTGCGCGCGGAGCCGTTCGCGGCGGTCGAGATCGAGCTCGCGCGGCTCTGGATCGACTGACCTCGCGTTCTTGTCGACCGTGCCATGGCGGCGTGGCGCCGTGGCTTCTACGGCAGCGGCATGGGTGCTAGCGTCGCGACCGTGGCCGAGCCGAAGCGCAAGGCAACCTACGACGACGTGCTCGCCGCACCGGAGCACAAGGTCGCGGAGATCCTCGACGGCGAGCTGATTGTCAGCCCGCGGCCGACGACGCTGCACGCGCAGGTGTCGTTCAGGCTCGGGCTCGCGATCGGCACGTCGTTCGACGGCGAGAGCGGTGATCCGATGCGACCCGGCGGCTGGATCATCCTTCCAGAGCAGGAGCTGCACCTCGGCGCCGACGTCGTCGTGCCCGATCTCGCCGGGTGGCGGCGCGAGCGCATGCCGCGCCTCGTCGTCGCCCCCTGGCTCGAGCTCGCGCCCGACTGGCTGTGCGAGACGCTCTCGCCATCCACGGCGCGCATCGACCGCACCCGCAAGCTCGCGATCTACGCGCGCGGGGGCGTGCGCCACGTCTGGCTCGTCGACCCGGCCGCACGCACGCTCGAGGTGCTCGCGCTCGAAGGCGGCCGCTGGATGATCGCCGAGACGCACGCCGGCGACGAGATCGTGCGTGCGGCCCCGTTCGCGGCCGTCGAGATCGAGCTCGCACGGCTCTGGGTCGACTGAGGCGTTCCCGGCCATGCGCATCGGCTTCCTCATCTTCCCCGGCCTCACGCAGCTCGACTTCACCGGGCCGTACGAGATCCTCGCGCGCCTGCCCGGCGCGGAGATCCACCTGCTGTGGAAGAACGCCGAGCCCGTGCGAACGGAGCACGGCCTCGCACTGATCCCGACCACGATCCTCGAGGCGTGTCCGCCGCTCGACCTGCTCTGCGTCCCCGGCGGTCCCGGCGTGAACGAGCTGCTCACCGACACCGAGGTGCTCGCCTTCCTGAAGCGCGTCGCACCGGGCGCGCGCTGGGTCACGTCGGTGTGCACCGGCGCGCTCGTCCTCGGTGCCGCCGGGCTGCTGCGCGGCCGCCGCGCGACGACGCACTGGATGTCGCGGCACTTCCTCGCCGACTTCGGCGCGACGCCGGTGGACGAGCGCGTCGTGGTCGATGGCAACGTCGTCACGGGCGGCGGCGTCACCGCCGGCATCGACTTCGCGCTGCGCATCGTCGCCGAGGTCGCGGGACGGGAGACCGCGGAGGCGATCCAGCTCGCGGTCGAGTACGACCCGCACCCGCCGTTCGACGCCGGCACGCCGCGGACGGCCGCCGCACCGATCGTGGCGACGGCGGAGCGTCAGGCGGCCGAGCGGCAGCAGTACCGCGCAGCGCAGGTCGCGCGCGCCGTCGCGCTGCTGCGCTAGCCAGTGCACCCCCCGTGCGACGCGGCACCAACCTCGCGGTGCTATGCCCGGTCGGCGAGCTCCAACCCCTCGTGCCGCTCGACCAGGCGCTGCAGGTACGAAGCGCTCTCCGACAGCAGCACCGGACGCCCCTCGCGGTCCTGCACCAGCTTGACCAGCTGCGAGTGCTTGACGATCTCCGGGTCGAACGCGCCGCGCGGCCAGCGCGCGACGCTGTGCGGCATCGGCGAGAGGCGGAGCTCGACCTTGTACTCGCTCGCCATGCGGTGACGCAGGACGTCGAACTGCAGCGGGCCGACCGCGCCGACGATCGGCGCCGAGTTGACGCCGCCGACCTCGGTGAAGACCTGCACGGCGCCTTCCTGCGCGAGCTGCTCGAGGCCCTTGGCGAGCGCCTTCCTCTTCTCGACCAGCCCCAGCTCGACCCGCATGAAGTGCTCGGGCGGAAACACCGGGAAGTCCGCGAACGAGAAGTCGCCCTTCTCGGAGAGCGTGTCGCCGATGCGGAAGACGCCGGGGTCGAACAGCCCGACCACGTCGCCCGGCCACGCCTCGTCCACCTCCTCGCGGCCCTGCCCGAGCAGCAGCGTCGAGTTCGCGAGCCGGATCGGCTTGCCGGTGCGCACGTGCTTGACGGTGCTGCCGCGGACGAACTTCCCCGAGCAGATGCGGAGAAACGCGACCCGGTCGCGGTGGTCGGGGTCCATGTTCGCCTGGATCTTGAAGACGAAGCCGGAGAAGGGCTCCGCGACGGGGCCGATCGGCCCTTTCGACGACGGCCGCGCGGCGGGCGGCGGCGCCAGCTCGAGGAAGCGCTCGAGGAACGGCTGGATGCCGAAGTTGGTCAGCGCGCTGCCGAAGAACATCGGCGACTGCTCACCGGCGCGCACGCGCCCGGCATCGTACGGCGCGCCCGCACCCTCGAGCAGCGCGAGCGACTCGGCGAGCTCGTCGGCCTTCGCGCCGAGCGCCGCGCGGACGGGCTCGGAATCGTGCGCGCCGTCGATGTCGGTCTCGTCAACGAGGCTCGTGCCGTGTGCGCCGCCGGAGAAGAGCTGCAGCCGGAGCCCGAGGCGGTCGTAGACGCCGCGGAAGTCGCTGCCCTGCCCCACCGGCCAGTTGAGCGGCACGGCGTCGATGCCGAGGACCTCCTCGATCTCGCCCATCAGGTCGAGCGGGTCGCGGCCGTAGCGATCCATCTTGTTGACGAAGGTGAAGATCGGGATGCCGCGCATGCGGCAGACCTCGAAGAGCTTGCGCGTCTGCGCCTCGACGCCCTTCGCGGCGTCGATGAGCATCACCGCGCTGTCGGCGGCGATCAGCGTGCGGTAGGTGTCCTCGCTGAAGTCCTTGTGGCCCGGCGTGTCGAGGATGTTGACGCGGAACTCGTCGTAGACGAAGTGCATCGCCGAGCTCGAGACGGAGATGCCGCGCTGCTTCTCGATCTCGAGCCAGTCGCTGGTCGCGTGGCGCTGCGCGCGCCGCGCCCGGACGGCCCCGGCCTCGCGCAGGGCACCGCCGAAGAGCAGCAGCTTCTCGGTGAGCGTCGTCTTGCCGGCGTCCGGGTGCGAGATGATCGCGAACGTCCGCCGGCGCGCGACCTCGCGCGCGATCTCGCTGTTCTCTTCGCCCATGGGATCCCCGGTCCGGTGAACCTCGACGGTTAGCGGACCGCCCCGCGTCTCGCCACGCGTGGAGGGCCCTGGACGCGGCTCCGCGCGGACGGAATGACGATGGGTACGGGAGGGAACCGATGCAGCACGGACGATGCCTCTGCGGCGACGTGGAGTGGACTGCCGAAGGTCCGCTCGAGCGCATGACCCACTGCCACTGCTCGCGCTGCCGGAAGGCGCACGGGACGCCGTTCGCGACCTACGCCTTTGCGCCGGGCGCGGGCTTCCGGCTGCGCGGCGCGGAGAACGTCACCCGCTACGCGACCTCGCCCGCGTTCGTGCGCGGCTTCTGCGGACGCTGCGGATCGGTCTTGCCCTCGGCGGCGCTGGACGGCCGGCTCGCGGTCCCGATCGGGTCGTTGACGACCGATCCCGGCGTGCGCCCGGTGGCGCACGTCTTCGTCGCCTCGAAGCTGCCCTGGTACGAGATCACCGACGGCCTGCCGCAGCACGCGGCCTTCGAGCCCGACGAAGACGCGCCCGTGCTCGACGATCTGCCCGCGCCACCGGTTCCAACGGGGCGGCGCGGCAGCTGCCTGTGCGGCGAGGTCCGCTTCGTCCTCGAAGGCACGCCCCTCACCGCGCGCAATTGCCACTGCTCGCGCTGCCGGCTCGCACGCTCTGCCGCACACGCAGCGAACGTGGTCACGAAGCAGGATGCGGTCCGCATCACGCAGGGCGCGGACCGGATCGCCTCCTACAAGATCCCCGACGCACGGTTCTTCACGCAAACGTTCTGCCGCACCTGCGGCGGCAAGGTGCCGCGCTACGATGCTGACCGCGGCATCGTGGTGACACCACTCGGGGCGTTCGACGACGCCCCCGGAACCCGTCCGGAGATGCACATGTTCGCCGCGTCGAAGGCGCCCTGGTTCGCGATCACCGACGACCTGCCCCAGCACGCGGCCGGCGTTCCGCTCTGAGCGGCCCGGGGCCCGGCGGAGATCGCAGGCAGCCGTCGAGCGGCTGCCGCGCCGGCAAGCGCAGCCGCACGTCGTCGGCGATCCGAGCCGCCGTCCGCGGAGCACCGCGCCGGACGCAGCGTCGCCGCGCACTCCGAGCGTGGTCACGGCTCACGGGGCCGTGTCGCGCACCGCCGGACGCGCCGCGAGCCGCTCGATCCACGCGGCGACGCGCGGACGCGCGCGCACGACGTCGCCCTCGCCGGCCTGCTCGAGCACGGTCACGAACGGCGCGTGGCAGACGTCCGCGAGCGAGTAGTCGCCCGCGAGCCAGGGCGCGTCGCCGAGCCGCGCCTCGAGCACGTCGAGGTAGCGCTCCAGCGCCTCGCGTCCGCTCCGCACCGACGGGTCGTCGCTGCGCACGCTCGGCGAGAACAGCGGCGCCAGCACGGCCTTCCACGCGGGTGCCAGGTAGTCGCCGCTCCAGAGCATCAGCTCGCGCACGCGGGCGCGCGCCGAGACATCGTCAGGCAGCAACGACGGCGACGGGTGACGCTCCTCGAGGTACTCGAGGAGCGCGACCGACTCGGCGAGCACGAGCCCGTCGTCCTCCAGCACCGGCACCTGGCCGAACGGGTTCAAGCGCAAGAAGTCGCGCGCGCGCAGCGCCCCGCCCGGGAGGTCGACCACGACCTCCTCGCACGCGAGCGACTTCTCGCGCAGCGCGATGCGCACGCGGCGCGGGAAGACGGAGAACGGGTGCCAGAAGAGCTGCACGGGCTCGCCCCGTGTTGCGACACCGGCGCCTCTGCGTCAAGGCGCAGGCGGCAGGAGGGCACCGGTTTCGCGATCGAGGCGCAGCAGGACGCTCGGATTTGCAGTCCCCGTGGTGCCGAACCACACCATGAGACGCTGGCCCGCGATCTGCAGGTTGGGCGAGTTGTTCAAGACGTTCGTGAAGTCCTGCTTCGGGTTCGGCGCCTCGAACTCCTGCTCCCAGAGGAGGAACCCGTCACGCGCCCGGTAACGGCGCACGAGCAGGTTCAAGCCGTCGTCGCCGTCGTCGTCTTCGATGGTGCCCGAGACGTAGACGTCGTCTCTCGCCGCGAGCACGTCGTAGAAGCAGGCTGGCCGCGACGGTGGCGGCGCGTCCCAGACGACCCCGCCCGTCGCCAGGGAGATCGCCTGGATGCGCGCCACCCGGGGGACCGGACCGTCGCAGCCGGCGATCACGTGCAGCTTGGTGCCCGCATTCGTGGTCGCCCAGGCGAACCCGATGTCGGTCGCGTTCTGTCCCTTGGAAGGTGTCGCCGCGCGTGCCTACGCCGCGACGAGCAGGCCTGCGGCTCCGAGAACGGCGCCGAGCGTCATGAATCCACGCATCTTTCTGTCTCCTCGAATCGGGCCCTGCCGGCGGACAGGCCAGGTTCATGGGCTTCGGAGCAGATCTCGGACGGAGGAGGTTGCAGAAGGACGAGGCGGGAGAAGCTGCGCAAGTTCCGGCGTGGTCAGGATGCTCGCAGCGTCACGCGGCGGTCAAGGCCCGAAAGAGCGTCGGCTCGTCACGTGAGCGCCGCGAGCCCGGTCTCCTCGCCCATCGTGCGGATGTCGGCGACCTTGCTCTCGAACGGCCGCCAGTCGTCGCGCTCCGCGATCGCGTCCCACAGCGCCTCGATCTCGTCGATCAGGAGCGAGCACGGCGCCGGGCGCTGGAAGTACGGCCGCGCGAGGCGCTCGGGGGCGCTCGGCGCGTACGCGTCCATCGCGGAGCGCAGCGGCACGAACGTCGGCCCCTGGTACTTGTCGGCCTCCGGGCTCGCGGCGGCGCGGGCGGCGCTCGCCGCACCGCCGTACCAGTCGAAGAAGAAGCGGTCGTAGCCGACGCGGCTCTCGACGAGGAACGCGCGGGTCAGCGAAAGGAAGTCGGCGTCGCGCTCGTCGCCGAGCGGCGTCAGGCCGAGGCGGCGGAGCACGCCCTCGCGCCACGCGAGCAGGAACTCGGGCAGAAACCCGTCGAGGGCGCGCGACAGCGCGTCCACCGACGACTGCTCGACCAGTGTGTCGGCGAAGCGCTGCAGGTTCCAGTGCACGCTGGTCGGCTGGCGCTCGTACGCGTAGAGCCCGGAGTGATCGAAGTAGGCCGCGGTGAACGCCGGATCGTACACGGGCAGGAAGCGGTAGGGACCGTAGTCGAAGCTCTCGCCGGTCACGTTCATGTTGTCGGTGTTGAGCACGCCGTGCACGAAGCCGGCGGTCATCCACGCGGCGCACAGGCGAGCGCTGCGCGCGGTCACGACGCGCAGGAACGCCGACGCCGGGTCCTCGCCCGCACCGACCACGAGATCGGGCGCGTAGTGGCGAATCGCGTAGTCGAGCAGCTTCCGGATGCGCCCCTGGTCGCCCAGCGCGAGCTGGCGCTGGAAGCTGCCGAAGCGCACGTGCGAGTGACCGAGGCGCACCAGCACCGACGAGCGTGTCGGCGACGGCTCGTCGCCGCGCCACAGCTGCTCGCCGGTCTCGAAGAGGCTGAAGGTCTTCGAGGTAGCAACGCCGAGCGCTTCGAGCATCTCGGTCGCCAGCACCTCGCGCACGCCGCCCTTGAGCGTCAGGCGCCCGTCGCCGTCGCGCGACCACGGCGTGCGGCCGCTGCCCTTGGTCGCGAGGTCGAGCAGGCGTCCTTCCTGGTCGAGCAGCTGCGCGTGCAGGAAGCCTCGACCGTCGCCGATCTGGGGGTTGAAGGTACGGAACTGGTGCCCGTGGTAGCGCAGCGCGAGCGGCCGGGGCAGGTTCTCCGGCAGCGGGGCAAAGAACGCGAAATGGCGCTCCCACTCGGCGGCGTCGAGCTCGCCGAGGCCGATCCGCTCGGCCCAGCGCTGGTTGCGAAAGCGCAGGCGGTGCTCGGGGAAGCGCGCGGCCTCGACGACGTCGTGGAAGCCATCGTCGAGCTCGCCGATGCGCGGCGCGGGGCGGTAGCTCGTCGAGACCGGCATGGGGCCAGAAATCGGGGGCCGAGCGTCCGGCGCCTCAGGCGCCGAACGTCACCTTGCGGCCGATCTTCTCCGATACCACCTCGGCGACGCGGTCGTAGATGTCGTGTCCGTCGCGATCGTCCACCCACGTGCCGCGCTCCGCGCTCCATTCGTAGTGCCAGGCGCGAACACCGGCAGCGAACCACATCTGGTGGTTGCCCGACTGCCGGTTCAGGACGAAGCGGGCCTTGTCGGGGAACTCGATCGAGACCATGCCGTCGGTGGTGGAGAAGTCCACCTCGTCGGGGTCGAACGCCTCGAGCCACGCAGCGACGCGGGTGAGACAGGTGTCGGCGAGATGCAGGTACTCCTGAACGATCATCGCTGTCGAGCCTAGCATCGCCTGCGAGCCAAGGCTCCAGGATCGTGCAGATTCCCTTCGCGAAGCGCTCCCGGCGCCGGATCAGCTCGCTTCGGGCTGGGCGGGCTCGGTCTCGATCGCCCCGGCGGCCCCTTGCGCGGGGGGCTCGGTGGCGGGCGCCTCGAGCAGCAGCGCGGTCGGGCTGGTGTCGACGAAGCGTTCGGTGAGGCGTTCGATCGCCGCCGACGCCTGATCGACGCCGGACTGCAGCTCGCGCAGCTCGTCGCGCGCGCGCGACAACGAATGCAGGCGCTCGTCGCCGCGCTCGAGCGCGGCCGTGTTCTCGTTGCGCCGCGCCTCGATCTCGCGGCGGAACGCGCCGACGAGGGCACCGCTCGCATGCGCGAACGCGTCGCTGACGGTCTCCTTCGCGACCTCGCTCGCAAAGCGGGCGAAGCGGGCGCGCAGCACCTCCCCGAGGACCACGCGCGTGGCACCGAGACGCTTCTGCTTGACCTTCTTCGGCAACGGCTTCTCGGGCGCCGCGTCGGGACCGATCAGGCGACGGCGCACCGACGCCTGGCTGCGCAGCAACAGGTGGTCCCAGATGGTCTTCTTCACCTGGACGACCGCCACCGGGACGTCGAGCTTCGGCGCCTCGGTGCGCGGCGCTACGGGTGGCAGGGAAGCGAGCGTCGCGCGCGCGACGCCGGTCAGCTCCACCTGCGCGCGCCCGAGCTCGCCGCGGCTCTCACGCAGCGCGGTCGCGACCGCGACCTCGCTGCCGAGGACGGTCTGTGTCACCTCGCGCGCGATCGCCGCGACCTGGTCGCGGTAGCCGTCGAGCACCCCGCCGAGCCCCTCGCGCAGCAGCTGGCCGAAGCTCTGGTCGCTGTCGAACCACGCCGCGAGTGCCGCGTCGGCCTTCTCCCCGGTCTCGGTGCGCACGGCGCCGCTGCGCTCGATCGTGATGCGCTCGACGTCGTCACGCACGCCACCGAGGGCTCCGTCCCAGCCGAAGCTCGCGAGGCGCGCGAGCGCCGCCGCACGCGCGACGCGCTCCCCGCGGTCCTTCTCCAGCTCGTCGACCTTTTGCGACAGCTCGACCACCGGCGCCGAGCCGGTGATGCCCTTCAGCTCGTCGAGGATCGCACCGCCCTGCCGCAGGCTGTCACCCAGGAACGCGACCAGGTAGTCGGTGCTGTTCAGGTATTGCGTGAGGTCGGCCAGGAAGGCCGAGAAGTCGTCGGCAGGGTCGCTCGTCGCGCGGCCATCTTGCTCCTGCTCGACCGCGTGCCCCGGGCGGAGCCGCCGGCTCGCCGCACGCAGCAGGTCGATCGGGTAGATGCGCAGCCGGCCGTCATCGCGCGCCTCCTTGAGCGACGCGTTCATCGCGAAGCGCTCGAACGCCGCGACGATCTGCTGCGGGTCGACAGACTCGAGGCTCGAGCCCAGCGAGCCGTCGGGCTGCAGGTCCTGCTTGGTCGAGTCGAGGTTGACCACGAGGAAGATGCGGCTGAACAGCCGCAGCAGGTCGGAAAACTCGGCGAAAACCTGCTCGAGGAACAGGTTGTCGGTCTTGACGACGAAGACCGCGCTCGCCGCGGAGTCGCGACACTCACGGGTCATCAGATCGTAGCCGAACTTCATCCGGCTGTAGAGGCCCGGGGTGTCGACCAGGACCGCGCCCGAGCCGGCGAGCTGCTCGGCCGGGGTACGGACGTCGACCCGGCGCACCGCGCGCGGCAGGTGCACGAGCGGATCGAACTCCTCGCCACCGCTCTCGCAGGCGCGGATCGCCTCGGCGAGCTCGCCGTGCGCCGTGCTCATCTGCGCGCGCATGTCGGCCACGTCGGTCAGGCGCTCGACGCTGCCGTCGTAGCGCGTGAGCACCAGCTCGCGCTGCTCGGCGTGGCTGAAGTAGACCATGCAAGGGTACGCCGGAAGCGCCGTGACCTCGCTCACGTAGGCGCCGCTCATCGCGTTCATGAGCGTCGACTTGCCGCTCTTGAGCGGCCCGAAGATGATGACGTACGCCTGCTGCCGCTCCACCTTCTCCATCAGCGCGCGCAGCCGGTGGCGCGAAGAGAGCAGCGCCGGGAGGACGCTTCGTGCTGCCGTGTCGTCGTGCGTCTGTCCGACGCTCGCTGCGAAGCGATCGAGCGGCTCGAGTACCGGCCGTACACGTCCCTCGAACTCCTCGCAGAACTGACTCAGCACGGTTTGCATCGCGCGATCATCGCCGTCACTCGATCGAATGTCCAGACGCGCGACGCTTCCTGCGACGATTTCGTTGGCGCGCGACGTGCATCGGTCGGCGCAGCCGCTGGACGCGCCGACGCGCGGGACGATTCCGCAGCGAAAGCACCCGCCGACGGCGCTCGCCGACACCAGAGCGAAGCTGCGCGCAGGCTGTGCGCAGGCTGTGGAGAACGTGTGCACACGCTGTTCATTCACCGCGCAGCGCCAGCTGCGTCCGCTCCCGGGCGTAGCCCGCCGTGCTCGCGACCTGAGAGACGACCAGCAGCAGCGCGAGACCAGCGCCACGCGCACCGCCGTGCGTCGCGAACGGTGCGCGCAGCAGGTCGGCATAGAAGCGCGGTCGCTCGAGTGCGATCCGGGTGCCCTCGCGCTGCGCACGCGCGCGCCGGAACGAGAACGCGCCACGCCCGTAGTCGAAGTGCTGCCGCCAGAACGTGCCCATGCCGAGCACGTGCGCGTGGCGGACCACCGCCTCCGGCGCGAAGACCATGCGGCGACCGAGGCGGTGCCAGCGGTCGCAGAGGTCGCGGTCCTCGCCCGCCGGCCGCGGAAACCGGGCGTCGAAACTGCCGATCTCGAGCAGCTCGCGCCGCGGAAAGGCGACGTTGTTCGAGGCGAGAAACGTCGCCGCCCGTCCGTCTGCGTTGTGGTGCGCGTAGAGGTGGTCCACCACCAGCTGGGAGGCCGTCGAGTACGGGTTCTCCGGCAGGGCGTTGATCGTCCTGCCGCCGATCGCCGCGTCGGGCTCGGCAGCGCAGCGGACGGCGAGCGCCGCGAGCCAGCCCTGCTGTGGAACGCAGTCGTCGTCGAGGAACGCGACCACCGTCCCGCGCGCGCGCTCGGCCCCGGCGTTGCGCGCCGCCGCTGGGCCGGCGCGGCGCTGATCGATCACACGCACGTCGAGCCGACCGCGCAGCCGCTCGATGACGGCACGCGAGGGCGGCTCGCCGCCGTCGTTCACCACCACGACCTCCAGGTCCGGGCCTGCACCGGCCATCGCCGCGATGCCGTCGAGGCAGCGCGGCAGTGCCTCGGGGCGATCGAAGGTCGGGACGACGATGGAGATCAAGGCTGGACCCGTGGACGCGTGGACTCGCCGGGGTCCGTTCGACTCGGCGAAGCGGACGCTGCCATCTCGCGTCGAGCCGGCGATACCGGCGGCGGGGCGTCACCGTAGCTCACGACCGACCGATCATACCGTCTCCCGTTCCGCTACCGGGTCAGGCTCAGCGCGGCCGTGTGGGCAAGATGTTCACAGCCTGTGGATAGACGGTGCACAGCACCTCGCGCAGCAGCCCCCGCACGAGGTCGGCGAAGCGCGCGTCGGCGTCGGTGACGAAGCCCGAGTCGTCGCGCGCGGCCCAGATGCAGCTCGGCAACCGGTCCGCCCGCAGCGCGAGCGTGCGCTCGACGAGCTGCGTCCAGCGGGTCGCGTTGCCGATCTCGCGCCACTCGCCGCGGCCGCGGCCGAAGTGCGCGACGGCCAGGTAGCGCAGCGCGCTCTGCTGTACGAGGTCGCGCAGGAAGTCCTGCGACCAGCGCACCGTCGGCTGATCCGCGCCGAGCGCCATCTGGTAGCCCCGGAGGAGCCCCGCGGCGCCCATCGCGCCCAGCACCGCACCCGCGATCGCGCCCGTGCCGAACGACAGGCCGCCGGTCACGATGTCGGTGACGATGCCGCCGGCGGCGCCACCCATCGCAGCACCCCAGATCGCCGCGCGACCCGACGACACCACCTCGCCGGGCATGCGGAAGTCCTCCTCGAGCCGCGCGCGCGCCTCCTCCTGAAAGCGCCCGCTGAGCCCGTGCAGGTCGAGCATCGCCGCCATGAGATCCGCGATCGCCTGGTCGAGCCGCATCGCCAGCGCACGCATCGCGCGCCGCTTCTCGGCGCGTCCCGACTGCTCCTCGGCGAGGCGCTCGTGATCGGCGGCGGCTCCCGCGAGGTACTGCGCGATGCGGTGCACCGACTGCTCGAAGGTCTCCCGGCCGCGACGCTGCCACTCGGTGATCAGGCGTTGCATCACGGGACGCTGGCCCTCGGGGAGCACGTCCGCGACGCGCTCGAGCAGGAGCCCTTCCTGCACCCAGCAGCGCGTGAACGCGTCGAGCGGCAGGACGTGCCTGACGATCGGCCACGCGCGCATCGCCTCCTCCCAGTGGGCGATCGGTTCGTCGGCGGCCGGCGACGGCGTGGCCTCCCCCATCTGGTTCAGGATCACGATGACGGGCTTGCCGATCCAGCCGAGCAGCTCGAGCTCGTGCACGACGTATCCGGCGTCTCCCGGATCCTCCGATGCGTTGACGAGGTAGAGCACCACGTCGGCGTCGGACTGGATGTTGCGGACCGCCTCCTGGCTCGAGTAGAGCGCGCGATCGCGGGTGCGGTCCCAGACCTGGTGCAACAGCCAGCCGAGCGGGTTGCCTTCCTTCTTCACACGCTGGACGAGTCGCGCCGAGTCGCCGAGCCCCGGCGTGTCCCAGAGCATCAGGCGCTCGTCCCCGGCGGCGATGAGCTCGTGCGCCTCGCTGACCTCGGTGACGTGCGCCTGGTCGAGGACCTCGCCGACGTCGCGCCGTAGCAGCGTCCGCGCGAGGGTCGTCTTGCCGACGTTGGTGTGCGAGATGAGGCTCAGCGTGACCGTGCTCACGCGCCCTCGCCGTGCGCGCGTCCGAGGCGCGCCTCCGCCTGCTCGACGACGTCGGTGTCGAGCGCCGATCCGAGGTCGACGTGCAGCGGCGCCACCCCGGCCTCCTCCAGCACCCGATCCCACGCGCGGCGCCGTTCGCCCTCGCGCTTCGCGTCGCCCTCGCGGAAGCGCGCGTGCCAGGCCGAGCTGTCCACCACGACGAGCACCTGCGTGCCGCGGCCGAAGCCGTCGAGCAGCTCGCGCACGAAGCGTCCGTGGACCTCGCGCTCGGGCGACTGCACCGCGCCGAACACGACCACCGCGCACGCCGACGGCCCGGCACCGTTGCCGGCCGGCAGCTGCTCGACCTCGGCACCGTACGGCAGCGCCTCGTGCACGCGCACCTCGGCGCGCAGCCCGAACACGTCGTGCAGCAGCTCCCGGAGCGTGTCGGCCGGGCGCCCGGCGATGCCGTAGCTGTAGGGCAGGACGTCGACCGCCGTGCCGGCGCCGCGGTCTGGCGCCAGCAGAACACGGAACGACCCGGCGAGCGGATCGACGGCGAGCGACGACGCGAGACGGCGCTCGCGGAACAGCGCGACGGCTGCCAGGACGCCGCGCGGCAGCAGCACGACGAGTGCCGCGGTGATCGCCCAGAGGTGGATCCACAGAGCGGCGGGGGCGTCCGACGGTGCGCGCATGGCGTCGAGCGCCGCCGCGTCGGGCAACTCCGTGCCGAGGATCGACGCCGCCGGACCGAGGACGAGGCGCAGCAGCGCAGCGGTCGCCGACGGTCCGATGAAGGTGCTCTCCCAGGTCGCGCGATACTCGAAGGTGAGGCCGCGGACGTACATGCCCGCCACCGCGCCGAGCACGAGGAAGGCCGCGCCGACGTGCAGCGCGAGCCGGACCCGGACCGCCACCAGCGGCGTCGCGAGGCGCGACCACGCCCGCCAGTAGGCGGTGAGCGCCCGCGCCGCGACGTTCGTGCGCGGCGCGTCGGGCAGACGCACGCGACGGATCGACTGCTCGGCGACCCAGCTCGCAGCGCCGCCGAGCACGCCACGCCAGCCCGCCGCGCCCGCTCCCTCGGCGGCCGGATCGGCATCGGCGTCGGCTGCGCGGCGCAGCAGCGGGCGCAGCAGGTCCCAGCCGAGCAGCGTCGCGTAGACGGCGAGGTTCCACACGAGGAGCCCGAGCAGCGGGAACGACAGGACGTTCACGTGACGCTCGGGGCCGAGTGCGTTGCTGAGCGCGCCCACGACGAGCGCGACCAGCGGCAGCGGCAGCAGGACGCCGAGCGGCAGCCGGGTCGCTCGCCGCACGCCGGCGAGCCCGGGAACGGCGGCCTCGAGCGTGCCGAGCAGTTGCGCCGCGCGCGTAGCCGCACGCTCGTCGTCGGTTCCCCCGGCCGCGCGTGCGGCCTCGGTCGCCTCCTGCCGCCGCCCCGCGCTCAGCAGCAGGGCACCGTCGTCGGCCTCCTCGAACGCGCGCGCGAGCAGCAGCGCCTGCGCCGCGGGCTCACGCATCGGACGTCGTGCGGTCGCCGGCCGGAACGACGGGCGTGCGGGCGAGGCGGCGCCCGGCACGCGGGCGGGCGTCGGCGAGGAGGGTCTGGATCACGCCGGGCGAGAGTACACGTGCCGCTGCGAAAACGCCCGAAACCCGGGCAGGACGCCCGGGCGGCGTGCTATGCCGGATGCGTTGCAGCGCACGCTCGAGGATCTCGGCTGGAACGCCTTCTTCGCGGAGCAGATCACCGCCGGGGACCCGGCCCTGCGCCCGGCGCGCGTCGTCGCCGAGCACCGCGGGGCGTATCGCGTCGTCGGCGAGCGTCCCGAGGAGTGGGCCGTGCTGCCCGGTCGCCTGCGGCGCGCCGCCTCCGGCGCGACCGAGCTGCCCGCCGTGGGCGACTGGCTGCTCGTGCAGCCGCCGGCCAGCGCCGGCGGCCAGACACTGGTGCAGCGCGTGCTCGACCGCCGCTCCGCGTTCACCCGCCGGGCCGCCGGCCAGGACGCCGCACAGGTCGTGGCCGCGAACGTCGACCTGGTATTCGTCGTGAGCTCGCTGAACCGCGACCTGAGCCCGCGCCGCGTCGAGCGCTACCTGACGCTCGCCTGGAACAGCGGTGCGGCACCGGCGGTCGTGCTCACCAAGGCCGACCTGTGCGCGGACGTCGCGGAGCGGCGCGCCGCGGTGCAGGCGATCGCGCTGGATCTGCCGGTGCACGTCGTGTCGTCGTACAGCGGTGCCGGACTGGACGGGCTGCGCGCCGAGCTCGGACCGGGCCGCACCGGCGTGCTGCTCGGCTCATCGGGGGTCGGCAAGTCGACGCTGCTGAACGCGCTCGCGGGGTGCGAGCTGCAGGAGGTCCGCGCAACGCTCGAGGACGACCGCGGCGTGCACACCACCACCGCGCGCCAGCTCCTGTTCCTCGGCGGCGGCGGCATGCTGATCGACACGCCCGGCATGCGCGAGGTCGGCCTCGTCGGCGAGCAGGACGGGCTCGACCGCGCCTTCGGCGACGTCGCGGCGGTGGTCGCGGCGTGCCGCTTCGGCGACTGCCGGCACGAGCAGGACCCCGACTGCGCCGTGACCGCCGCCCTCGCCGACGGCTCGCTGCCCGGCGACCGCTGGGAGAGCTACGTCAAGCTGCAGCGCGAGATCGCGTTCCAGGCGACGCGGGAAGACCCGGACAAGGCGCGCGCGGCACGTGCGGGGTGGAAGCAGGTCCATCGCGACCTGCGCCAGGCCTCCCGGCACCGGCGCCGTTGAGGTGTGGGTCCGATGTGTAACGATCGACACATGGCCACCAATCTCGCGATCGACAACGCCCTGCTCGACGAGGCGCTCGCGGTGAGCGGCGAGCGCACCAAGAAAGCCGCGGTCACGAAGGCGCTCGAGGAGTTCATCGCGCGCCGCCGACAGAAGCGCATCCGCGCGCTCTTCGGGCAGCTCGACTGGGATGCCGGGTACGACTACAAGCGCCAGCGCGGGCGACGGTGAGGCTGTTCGTCGATACGAGCGTATGGTCCCTTGCGCTCCGGCGCGATGCACCGGCCGGAGTCGCGGAGGTCGCGTTCCTCGCCCGGGCGCTCGAAGCGGGCGACGATCTCTTCACCACCGGCTTGGTGCTGCAGGAGCTCCTCCAGGGCTTCCAGGGCGCGCGCGACCGGGCCCGGATTCTCGACGCCTTCGCGGCGATCCCGCTGCTCGTGCCCGATCGTGCCGCACACGTCGCGGCCGTCGACCTCCGGTCGGCTTGTCGTCGCCGTGGCATCCAGGTGGAAACCATCGACGCCCTTTACGCGCAGCTCTGCCTGCAACACCGGCTGACGATGTTGACGACCGACGCCGACTTCCGTCACATCGCGAAGGTCCGCCCGCTCGAGGTCTGGCAAGGGTGAGCGGCCGGAGAGGGGCGCCGACATGCCGATCATCGACACGCCGGGCGTAAGCGACGTCGGGGGCGTCGACGCCGGAGGAAGGACGTCGTCTCGGGTGACGGAACTGCCGCAAGGATCGTCGTCAGAGCCCGGTCCAAGTGTGACACCCCGCACCTCCTTGCTTCCGGACACGGCCTACGAACTACGATCGAGGTGGTGGGGTTCATGTTCTCTCCTGGTCGGACTGGGCTGACGAAGACCCGCGGCGTGACGACACGGGTGCTCCGAACCTACGCTCTGCCAGCGGTATGCTACGGCGATGTCGCCTTGAGCTGCTCGTTCGGCTTGGCGGCGCGGCGAAGCGACGTGAACGTCGAGCTCCAGCAGCTCCCGTTGGTCGCGCGGAGCTGGACGGTCAACGGTGGGTTCAGCGGCAGACGCGGAACCAGGAGGTTCGGGCCGCTGGCCTTCACCTGCACCATCGACTTCTTCACCGCACCCGCGACGAGCTTCAGCTTCTCGACGCCATTCGGTGTCCGCTGCTTGTCGCTGTAGCCGAATCCCGCCGCCGTCGGCTTCCAGCACGGGCGCGTGCCGCACGTGCCGCCGGCCGGGATCTCCGCGCGGAGCTGCAGGCCGCCCGCATGGTACACGCAGAGCGTGTAACCGGTGTCCAGCAGCGGGTCTCCGAAGGCGTCGACCTGGACCTCTTCGCCCTTGGCGAGGGTCCACAGGAGGGAATCCTTCGCGTAGCCGAGCGGGTCGTTCTTGATGGTGAGCGACGCCTTCCCGGTCGCGCCCGCGGTGAAGCAGCCCTCGAGGGGCTCCGGCCCGCAGGTCACCTCGAAGCTCCAGTCGCTGGCGCTCAGGGTGTTGACGAGGATCCGGATGTCGCCGTTCAGGAGACGCGACCGCTGCGCGACGCACGTGGGGCCCGGCGTCGCCTCGGTGACCGGATCGCAGGCCGCCGTGATCGGGACCCCGTCCTTGACGACCTGGATCGTGCTCTCGTCCTCCGTGCTCGGCACGAGGGCCGCGTCGATCGTGAACTCCATCGTGATGGGAGTCGCGGGCGCCGGCGGCACGCTCGGCGTGACCACGATGTCGACGAGGACCCCGAGGACCGAGAACCCCGTCGTGCCGGTGGCCGTCGCCGACTGCGTGATGCTGACCTCGCCACCGTCGGGCATCGTGACCGCGGTCACGAAGGGCGACGCCGCGGTCGCATCGGTTCCGGTGCGCACCGTGCCGCCCGGGCCCACCGTGTCGACGACCGTCTGGGGCTCGAGTCGGCAGGAGGAATCGCAGAAGAAGTCGCCATCCTGCGTACCGCCGTCGTCGCACAGCTCGGTCGGCGGCGTCAGCGTGCCGTCCCCGCAGACGGGGACCTCGACCTTCCGGATGCGACCATTCCCGGCGTCCGCGATGAGGAGCCCGCCGGCGGTATCGAGGAGAAGGCCGCCGACGTTCCCCAGCAATGCGGCGGCGGCGGCACCGCCGTCTCCTCCAAAGCCGCAGCACTCGATTGCACCGGCGAAGCCGGTGATCCGGTCGGCCGCGAGGTCCACCCGCCGTACGCGATTCTGCGCTGCCAGGTAGATGAAGTTGCCCGTCGGGTCGACGGCGAGCGCGGCGACGGCCCCCGGGAGCGCCGCGTCCAGCGGATCGCCACCGTCTCCCGGATCACCACTCCCGCTCCCCGTGCCGGCGACCCGCTCGATGATCTGCGTCGCGCCGTCGATCCGCCGCACTGCATGAGCGGCGCCCACGAACAGGTTGCCGGCGGAATCGACCGCCAGCGAAGCCACGGTGAGCTGCGCGGTCGCAGCCGGCCCTCCATCCCCCATGTTCTGCCCGGAGCCACCGTTTCCGGCCACGTGGGTGACGATCCCGGTCGCGAGATCGATCTTCCTCACCCGCGCATCACCGCCGAAATAGAGCTGACCATCGGCACTGAGCGCCATGGCCCGGACGTAGCCGATGGTCGCGCTGGTCGCGGGCCCGCCGTTGCCCGTGTTGCCCGGCGTGCCGGCGATGGTCGTGATCGTGCCGGAGGTGTCGATCTTCCGGATGCGATAGTTCGCCGAATCCGCGACGAACAGGTCGCCCGTGCTCGACGCGACGATCGCCGAAGGGGTGGCGAGCTCGGCCTGCGTCGCAAGGCCGCCGTCGCCGGCGAACCCCCTCTGCCCGGTTCCGGCGATGGTCGTGATGACCTGGGTGATTCGATCGACGCGCCGGATGCGCTGGTTGTCGGAGTCCGCGAACACCAGACTGCCCGTTGCATCGAAAGCCATCGCGAGCGGGTAGGCGAGCTGCGCCAGGTCGGCCTGACCGCCGTCGCCGCCGAAGCTCGCGAAACCGTTCCCTGCAAATGGTGTCACCACCTGTGCGGTGTCGATGCGCCACACCCGATCCTGCTTGGAGTCCGCCACGTACAGGATCCCCGCATCGTCGACGGCCACGTCGTAGGCGTCGGCGGCGCTCCCGCCCGGGACGGCTCCCACCACGGAGGTCGTGCCGTTCGGCAGGACCTTGTAGATCCGGTCGTTGGTGCGCTCGGCGACGAACACGTTCCCGGCGGCGTCGACGTCCAGGCGAGTGAGCAGTCCGGGGATCGTGGCGAGCGTCGTGATGGTTCCGGTCGAGACGTCCACCTTGCGCACCCGGTTGTTCGACCCGCCGTCCGCGATGTAGACGTTGCCCGCTGTATCCGTCGCGATGCCCTCCGGCGAGCTCATCGTCGCGAGCAGAGCAGGCCCGCCATCCCCTCCGGATCCGGGAGCGCCGGTCCCGGCGAACGCCTCGATCTTGCCGGAGACGGCGTCGATCCGGCGAACCCGGAACGCACCCCGATCGGCCAGGTACACGTTGCCGGCGGGATCGACCGCCACCGAGGTGACCTGCTTGAACCTTGCCTTCGTCGGCGTGCCCCCGTCGCCCGCATCGCCGCTCGGTGCACCCCGCGCTCCGGCGATGATCGTCGCGATCCCCGACGGATCGACCTTCCAGACGATGTACGCGGAGGAGATCAGCAGGCTGCCATCGGCGGCCACCGCAACGTCGTTGGGCCCGTCGATCTCGGCGAGCGCGGCCGGCCCGCCGTCACCGATCCGCCGATTGCCGCCGTTGCCAGCGACGATCCTGACGATCCCGTCGGCGAGGTCGACCGCGCGCAGGACGTGGCTGCGCACGTCGGCGACGTAGACGGTCGAGCCCCGCACCGCGAGGCCCACCGGACCCATGCTGACGTCGGTCGCGCTCCCCGCCCCGAGTCCGCCGGCGACGGTGCGGATGTCTCCCGCGCCGGCCCGCGCCGCGATCGGGGCGCCCCAGAGCGGCGCGATGGCGGCGATCGCGATCAGGAGTCGGAGCGCGCGAGGAGCCGGTGCGCGGTGGGGGCGGGCAACAGGATCGAGAACGGGTTTTCGGGCACGACGCATGGGGGCTCCTGCACGGATCGGCGGGGATCGCTGGCCATCGCGCAATTTTTCCGGGCGGCCTGCGGCCGCCCGGAAAAGGGTCAAGTGGTCAAGTCATCAAATGATCAAGCTCACGAGCCGGCACGCACGGCACGAACGTAGTCGTTGCCCGTCTTGTCGCCGGCACCCACGTAGCCGTCGCCGAAGTCGACGACCCACGCGCCCTGCGGACCGTCCGCGCAGGACGACGAGGACCAGTAGCCCGACGAGACGGTGCAGCTACACATGAGGACCGTGCAGGCCGGCGCGCAGGCGGTGTCGAACGCGGGGAACGTCGCCGGGCTGAACGTCTGGAGGTTCGTGAGGCTCTCCAGCTCCTTGCGGTTCGGCAGCCGCCAGTCCGTGTACCCCGCGAACCCGCCGCCTGCGTTCAGCGTCGCTAGGAAGGCCGTGAAGGCCGTGCCGGTGTTGTTCCACGGCGCGCCCGTGCTCCACGTGTAGGTGTTGTCCTTGTCGTGGATCGTGCCGTCGTCCGACTTCTTCTCCCACATGAGCCCGGTCTTGGTGTCGGTGATCGTGCCGTCCCCGTTGTCCACG
>Ga0172362_10000151_pt1 | contig 49574 bp, 43 predicted proteins | sample LakKivs1_kivu2a2_FD_114534 | JGI IMG/M metagenome (GOLD analysis project Ga0172362, IMG submission 114534) | Sediment microbial communities from Lake Kivu, Rwanda - Sediment s1_kivu2a2 | ecosystem: Environmental > Aquatic > Freshwater > Lake > Sediment | place: Rwanda: Western Province, Lake... | reverse complement strand
CGCTACGCGAGCCTGGAAGCCGGTGTCGTGCCGCCGCCGGTCGCGCTCGGTCCGGGCGACTTCTTCGGCATCGACACCTGCATCAACTTCTACCCGCGCGAGGCGACGGTGCGCGCCGAGCAGCGCTGCGTCGTGATCGAGATGCTGCGCTCCGTGCTCGACACCATCCGCGATGCGGGCAGCGCGTCGGAGAAGATCGAGGAGACCTACCAGGCGGCGGCGATCCGCAACCAGATCCGCCTGTCGCGGCTGATGCACGACGTGAGCGACGCCGAGGTCGAGGCGCTGGTGGCGAAGGCCGAGCTCGTCGGTCCCGACTCCGACCAGGTGAAGAACGGCGTCCTCTACGCGGAGGGCGAGCCGGCCGACGCGATCTACCTGATCCGGGCGGGGACCGTGAAGGTCTCGCAGATCCGCGACGGCACCGAGCGCATCTTCTCGTACCTCGGCCGCGGCTCGGCGTTCGGCTTCGAGAACGTGCTGCCGAGCAGGCAGAAGGCGCCGCTGGTTCTGCGCTGTGTCTCGCACCCCGAGCTGATCGCACCGCTCGAGATCAAGGGCGCCCTGACGATCGGACGTGGGGCGTCGTGCGAGATCGCGCTGCCGCGCGAGAACTCCGCGGTCGGCCGCAAGCATGCGCGCCTCGAGGAGCGTGATGGCGAGGTGGCGATCGTCGATCTCGAGAGCGCCAACTTCACCCTGCTCAACGGCGAGCGCATCCAGCGCGCGACCGTCAAGTCGGGCGATCGCGTGACGATCGTCGACTACGTGTTCGACATCTCGCGCGAGCCGCTCGAGCAGACCGTGGTGGCGGCGCCGATCGTGCGCTCCGCGACGGTGACGGGGCTCGACAGCTTCGAGATCGTCAAGATCGACGTCGCGGCGGTCAAGCTCGCGGCCCGCCACAACGACCGCTTCGCCGCGTCGCTGACGCAGGTCGCGCGCACGCTCGAGGCGTCGGCGTACCGCGAGGGAGGCGGGCGGCGCGAGATCGTGAAGCCGCTCGTCGAGCTGAACCTCTACAACTCGCAGAACACGCTGCTCATCGACCTCGACCGCTGCACGCGCTGCGACGAGTGCGTCAAGGCCTGCTCCGACGCGCACGACGGCGTCGCCCGCTTCACCCGCGACGGGCCGCGCTTCGGCAAGTACCTGGTCACGATGGCGTGCCGCTCGTGCACCGACCCGAAGTGCATGGTCGGCTGCCCGGTCGGTTCGATCCGGCGGACCGACTCGCTCGAGATCCAGATCGAGGACTGGTGCATCGGCTGCGAGCGCTGCGCGAACCAGTGCCCGTTCGGCAACATCAACATGGTCGAGCGCGCTGTCGTGCCTGCGCCGCCGGTGGCAGAGGGCAAGGAGGCCGCGGCGCCCGCCGTACAGCTGAAGGCCACCGTCTGCGACCTGTGCTCGGGCTACGACAGTCCGAACTGCGTGTACGCGTGCCCGCACGACGCGGCGATCCGCGTCAATCCCGCCGAGTTCCTCTCCGCGACCGACACCCGCTGAACGCCGGCGACGCATGCTGATCAACCGGGACCACCGAACCTGGGCACTCGCGACGACCGCGATCGCCGTCGTGGGCGGTGTCGCCTACGCAGGCTACGTCGCGGCGCGCCCGTACGGACCGTCGGGTGGCAGCTGGGTCGGGCTCGGCTTCGGCGTTGCGGGCACGGCGTGCATGGTCGCCGCGGGTCTCCTCGCGGGGCGGAAGAAGGTCCGCACGTGGCGCGTCGGCAGCGCACAGGGCTGGATGAAGGCGCACATCTGGCTCTCCCTGCTGGCGGTGCCGCTGATCCTCTTCCACGCCGGCTTCCGCCTCGGCGGACCGCTCACCACGTGGCTCATGGTGCTGTTCGGCATCGTCACCGTGAGCGGCATCGCCGGGCTCGCGCTGCAGCAGCTCGTGCCGTCGCTGATGACCTCGCGAGTCCCGCTCGAGACGCTGCAGGGCCAGATGGACCACGTGAACGAGGGTCTCGCGGTGAGCGCGTACGAGCAGGTGGCCGCGATCGCGGGGCCGATCGCCGAGGCTGCGGAGGAGCAGCAGGCGCTGGCCGACGAGGCGGCGCTGCAGGCGTCGCGTCCCGGCTACTGGAAGCGCGTGTCGCGTGACGAGCCGAACGCGTCGCCCGAGCCGGGCGCGGAGCGGGTCCGGCAGCTCTACCTCGAGCAGGTGCGGCCGTATCTCCGCCGCGGCCTGGCGACGACGGCACGTGTCGCATCGCCGGCCGGCGTGCCCGACGTGCTCGGGCCGCTGCTCGACGCGCCCGAGGACTGGCGTCCGCGCATCGACCGGCTCGCCGCGCTGTGCGAGGAGTCGCGCCAGCTCGAGGTCCAGATGCGGCTGCACCGCCTGCTGCACGGCTGGCTGTTCCTGCACGCGCCGATCTCCTTCGCGCTCTTCGTCCTGACCGCGTTCCACATCTGGTTCGCGCTGTCGTACAAGCCCGGCGGGTGAGCGTGCGCTCCAGCAAGGAACTCGCCTCGCGGCTGCGCTTCGACCGCTTTCCTCGCCCGGACTTCTTCCGCAGGCGCTACCTGCTGGTCGGTGCGGCGGCGGCGCTCGCGGGGCTCGGCCTGTGGCTCTGGATGAGCGCGACCGGCGGCCACATGCAGTACAACCCGGGCCCCGTCACGCAGAACCACGCCACGTTCGGAGCGCGCTGCGAGAGCTGCCACGACCCGTTCCAGAACGTGAAGAACGAGGCCTGCCTGTCGTGCCACCCGTCGCGCGACCACTCCGAGTTCGTGGTGCGCGACGCCGACTGCCGCGACTGCCACGTCGAGCACCTCGGCGAGGCCGGAATGCTCGACGTCGACGATCGCGCCTGTGTCGTTTGCCACGGCGCGCTCGAGACGACGCGCGACGCGCCGCCCATCGCGCGCGACGTGTCGAGCTTCGCCGCCCACCCGCAGTTCGCGGTGCTGCGCGATGGCGCGTCGGACGGGGCGGCGATCCGCTTCAACCACGAGATCCACCTCACCTCCGACAAGGTCCGGCAGGCGCTGCCGGAGGGTGCTGCGAGCGAGCAGTGCGCGCCGTACGCGAAGCTCGAGTGCAAGACGTGCCACCAGGTCGACGAGACCGGCATGCTGATGCGCGAGGTCACCTTCGACCGTGACTGCGCCTGCTGCCACCAGCAGGACGTCCAGGGCCCGCTGGGGTCGATCACCGCGCCGCACCGCGCGCCCGACGTGATCCGCAAGGACCTCACGGCGAAGCTGCTGGTGCTCGGCGTGGGGCGCGCGAACGAGATCTTCTCGTCGCGCGAGACCTCGCTGCCGGGCGTGCGCGACCGCGGACCGATCGACGAGTCGAGATCGCTCGGCGAGTACGAGCGAACGTGGCTCGCGAAGCTGGAAGCCCAGCTCTACCAGCCGTTCGACGAGAAGGCGCCGCTGCTCGAGAACAACAAGTACTGCTTCCTCTGTCACGACGCCGAGTCGCCGTACGTGGCGGGGACGGCGTTGCCGGTGCTGAAGCCGACCCGCATCGCGCAACGCTGGCTCGCGCACTCCGAGTTCGGGCACGCGAAGCACGAGATGGTGCGCTGCGAGGACTGCCACGCGACCGTGCGCTCGAGCTCGAAGACGAGCGAGGTCAACCTGCCGTCGAAGGAGCTGTGCGCGAAGTGCCATACCGAGGACGCCGCGGACTCCGCCGGCGCCCGCTGCGCGCTTTGCCACCTGTATCACGACACCAGCCGTGACCCGGCGCAGCGCGCCGCCGCGCAGCGGACGATCCCGGTCGCGGTGTTGCTGGGTGAGGAGCTGCCCGAGCGAGGGCTGCAGATCCCTCCCGGCCCGACGCCGTCGCTGCCCGCGGCGGGAGAGGGCGCGGCGGCAGCGGAATGACGTCCGCACCGGCTTCGCCGGCCACGAGCGATGGAGCCGGCGGGGCGTTTCGTCCGACGTCCGCACCGGCTTCGCCGGCCACGAGGGATGGAGCCGGCAGGGCGTTCCATCCGACCGACTCTCGCGGCGGGCGAGGTCGGCCGCGACGAAACGCGCGCTGCTCGCAGTCCCCGGTGGGCCGCTCGCTCGGGCTGCGGGCGGTTTGCGCCGGGCCCGGCCAGTGACGACAATCGCGCGGCCCGGCCCCGGCGACGGACCGGCGCGAAGCGGTATGGGCGCTCTCGGCGAATCGACGCGACTGCGGCTCCTGCTCGTCCTGATGGGCGTGCTGCAGGCGGCCTTCCTCGTGTTCCGCGCGCGTCCGTACGGCGCGTCGGTGCATTTTCAGCTCGGCGTGCTGCTCGCACTGACGGCCGTCGCGACGCTCGCCGTGGTGTTTCTGCCGCAGCGCCTCGACGAGCGCGCGTCGGCGCTTCTCGACGCCGCCGGCGCAACCCGCGGCCGCGCGATCGCCACGCTGCTCGCCGTCGCGGTGCTCGCGGGAGTCGCGGGCGTGCTCACGCAGCAACCCTTCAGCTGGGACGAGAGGTCGGTTCTCTGGTCGGCCGAGGTGGTCGCCGCGGAAGGGCCGCGTGGGCTCTTTGCGCGCTACGGCGAGAACGCCTGGCTCGGACCGCAGCACCCGCCGGTCGTGCCGCTCGGGTACGGTGCGATCACCTGGCTCGCCGGCAGCCACCTGAAGCTGCTCCGCATCGTCAACCTCGCGCTGGGCTGCGGCACGGTGCTGCTCGCGTTCCTCGTCACGGAGCGCCTGTACGAGCGTCGCACGGCAGTTCTCGCCGGGATGCTGCTGCTGGTCTCCCCGCTCTTCGAGCGCATCGCGACTGCGGCGACCAACGACATGCCGCTCACCTTCCTGTTCTGCCTTGCGCTGCTGCTCGCGATCCGGCTGGAACGGGAGGCCGGAGACCGTCTCGCGGTGCTGCTCGGGCTCGTCGCCGGTCTCGGGCTGCTCGTCAAGTACACGATGGCGCTGGTCTTCCCGGTTCTCCTCGCCCTGGCGTGGTGCTTCGGCAGTCTGCAGGCCGCGCGGCGGTACGGACCGGTCGTGCTGGTGATCGCCTTCGCGATGCTGCTCGCGTGGCTCGACCACGCCTGGTCGCTCGGCCTCCTCGATGCGCAGCGGACGCACCTCGGACGCCTCGCCGGCGTCGCGCGTCGCAGCCCCGGCTGGGCGCTCGACGCGCTGGTCGTGAAGACGCCGGCCGCGCTCGGTGTGTACGCCGTCCCCTGGGTCGGGCTCGGGGTCTGGGGGGCGTTCCATCGCCGTGCCATGCAGGACCGCTTCGTCGCCTGCTGGATCGCCCTCGTCTTCGTGCCGCTGCTGCTCACGCTCCCCGACAATCGCTACTTCCTGCCCGCGTTCCCCGCGCTGGCGATCCTCGGCGCGCAGGCGCTGGCCGCGCGCCCCCGCTGGGGCGCGCGCGTGCTGCTGCTCGCGGCCCTGCTGTGCGCGATCACTCTGGCGCTCTACGCGAACGTCGATCTCGGGCGCCGGGCAGCGTTCTTCGCGGCGAAGTGACGTGCCCGAAGCCGACGCGGCAGGCCTCCGGCGGATCGTCCTCGCGGCGGCGCGCGAGATCAACGCGGGGCGCTACTTCGAGGCGCACGAGGAGATCGAGGAGCGCCTGGAGGACGTTCCCGACGTGTGGTGGCCGTTCTTCCTGGGTCTCCTGCAGGTGGCGGTCGGCTACCACAAGCTCGCGAGCGGCAACGCCGGCGCGGCGCGCATGCTCGGTATCGGGCTCGAGAAGCTCGATCCCTTCGCCGACGATGCGCTGGGCATCGACGTCGGCGCGCTCCGGCGGCGTGCTCGGCTGGACCTCCACCGGCTCGAGCAGCGCGACGAAGCCGGCGCGCGCGCGAGCCTCGTGACCGACCCGCCCCGGCTGCTGCCGGTGGTCGCGCGCTGACGCGGACGGTTCAGTCCTTCTGCTCGATCGCCTCGCCGGCGAGCACCAGCTCGCCGCGCTGGTTGACGCACGTCGTGCGGCAGCGCAGGCGCCGCTGCACCGGCAGGATCTGGATGACCTCGGAGCGTGCGGTGACGGTGTCGCCCGTCCGTACGGGGCGGAGGAAGCGCAGCGTCTGCTCGACGGTGATCGCGCCGGGGACGCCGAGCAGCAGCGCATTGGCGGCCGACAGCAGGCTCGCGGTGAGCATGCCGTGCACGACGCGTCCGCCGAAGCGCGACGCGCGCGCGTAGTCCTCGTCGAGGTGCGCGGGGTGGCGGTCGCCGCTCAGCTCCGCGAAGCGCTCGACCTCTTCCTGCGTGAACGTGCGCACGACCGCGGCGTGGTCGCCGACCCGGAATTCCTCGAAGCTCTTCTGCTGGTAGGTGGTCATCGTGCTCGCCCCGGATCTCGAAGGCGGTACACTAGCGCGCGGGCTCGAGGTAGGGCCACATCCACCACTCGTCGGGGTCGGTGCGGACGAAGCGCAGCAGCTCGCCGAGCGCGCGGCCGAGCAGGGCGTCTTCGCCCCCCCCTGGATCGAGGCGCTGGCCGAAGCGGACGCGGATGCCGTCCGGACTGCTCGCGGCGACCACCGGGACCACGGTCGCACCGGTGAGGCGCGCGAGGGTCATGAGGCCGCACGCGAAGCGGACCGGCTCGCCGAAGACCGGGACGGTGGTGGCGCGTCGGGCGACGCTGCCCGGCACGTCGATGGGCGTGAACAGCGAGCGTCCGGCGAGGAGCTCGTCGCGCGCCTGTGCCATTGCGGCGGAGTCCGTGGCGATGAAGGGCCGCCCGGCGACCTGCTCGGCCCAGCGTACCTTCGCGCGCGCGTAGGTGCGCTTGCTCTCGGGCATCGGGTTGGCGTCGTCGAGGGGTCGTCCGACGATGCTCAGCCCACCACCGAGCCGGGCGCACAGAGCGAGGTAGCCGAGCACGGGGGTGCCGAAGTGCAGCGTGCCGAAGATCGTGCCGACGTTCGCGGCACGCGCGCCGTCCGGGACCTCGGGCAGCTCGTCGAACTGGAAGAGGGTGAGGTCGAGCGCCGGGCGGTGCATGAAGAAGACGCTGTCGGCCTCTTCGAGCGCCTCGGAGTAGAGGCAGCCGTGGTACACGCGCTCCGCGCGGACGGGGTCGAGGGACAGGGCACGCGCGATGCGCGCGGACGCGACGCGTGCCCGTTCCGGGTCCGACGCTCGCTCGACGCGCGCGACGATCCGCGCGTACGCGCGTCCGCGGGCACGCCCGCCGCGCGCCAGCGGCAGCAGCCAGCGGTAGCGGACTTCGGCCCAGCCGGAGCGCAAGCGTCAGCTCGCGGGGGGCGAGTCCGCCGTCCGCAGCAAGCGCTCGACGAGCGCCGCCAGGTCCCCGACGGAGCGCGCGTCGACCATGTCCTCGCTCGGCACGCGAATGCCGAACTCCATGTCGAGCGAGGTCGCGATCTCCGCGAGCGTCAGCGAGTCGCTCTCACCGAGATCCTCGATGCGCGCGGTGATCTCGAGTGTCCCGTCCGGGACGCGCATCACCTCGCCCACCACCCGCTTCACACGATCGAGCGTCGTCATGGCCGTACCAACCGACGCCGGGTAGCATGCGATCTTTCGGTGCGGCAACCGAACGCCCGGCCAGCGTCCCTACGGCGAAGCCCGGAGCGCGCAGCCGGCGGAGGCGCAGCCGAGCCGGGCGAGGGAGGGGGACCGAGTCCCCCTCCGCCGTGCGATCAGTTGTTCACCGCGCCCTCGAGGATCCAGTTGCGGATCGCGTCGGTCTGCTCCGCCGACAGCGGTGGCGCGCCGATCGGCATGCGTGCCCCGAGACCGGTGCCCAGGATCTTGTCGAACAGGTAGCTGCCGTCGACATCGAACGGCGTCACGTAGTTCTTCGACTGGTTCTGGCCCGCCCGTACCTCGAAGATCGCCGCGTACGCGCCGGGGTTCGAGAGGTCCACCGGACCTGCGCCGCCAGCCACGTGACATGCGAGGTTCGTGGCGCAGCTCTGGGTGAAGATCGGCTGGACGTTGCCCGAGAAGGTCGCCTTGGTCTCGTCGGGCAGGAGAAAGCTGCCCGGCAGCTGGATGCCGGCTGCGATCAATGTCCACTGCGAGCCGCTGCACGGCGCCGCGGCACAGGCGTTCGCACCGTAGCAGTCGAGCGTGTACTGGATGTCGGCCGGATTCGGGGAGATTGCCTCGGTGAGGTTGTTGCAGAAGACGAACGACGGCGGGCTGCCGTCGGTCTTGAAGACGTTCCCGGTGACGGTCTTGTCGCTCAGGTTGAACGAGATCGCCCAGCGCTCCGCGCCGACGTCCTTGCTGATCAGGTAGCGCGCCGAGTCGGGGGTCTGCTGGATGCCCGACTGCTGCGCCGCGGCGCCGGACGCGATGGACGCGACGAGCGCCGTCGCGACGGCGGCCCGGGTCGCCCAGGCCTTGATTCGGGAATCGGTCGAACGCATGCGTCTTGCTCCTCTTCGTGCTCGGGGCGACGGCTCGTGGTCACCTCCGAATCGTGATCGTGCCATAGTTCCGCGAAAGGCGACAACCAGGATTCCGCCGATCGGACGCAATTTCGACCCGGTCGGACCGCCGATCGGCGCGCTGCCGCGGCGAGGCTACTTCAGGCCCGCGGTCAGCGTGACGCTGGCGCGCAGCTCGATCTCGCCCGCGTCGATCTCCGTCGGCGGGGCGGCCTCGGCGGTCGCGGCCCGCATCATCATCGGCATCGGGCCGGGTGGGGGCGAGAACACGCGCTGCTCCTCGATTCGCAGGATCGAGGCCACCGAGACGCCGGCTCCCGCGGCGGCCGCCTCGGCGCGCGCGCGGCCGTCCGCCACCGCGCGCCGGAGCGCCTCGCGCTCCAGCGCCGTGCGCTCCTTGAGGTCGAAGCGCACGCCGCCGATGCTGGTCGCGCCCGCGCCGACCGCCGCGTCGATGACCGTCCCGACCTGCGTCACGTCGTCGAGCCGCACCTCGATCAGGTCGCGCGCGACGTAGCCGCGCGGCACCTGGTGGCCCTTGTCGTAGTCGAACTCGAGCTGCAGGTCGTAGGCGATCGTGCGGATCTGGTCGTCCTTGACGTCGGTCTGCGCGAGCTTCTTGCGCACCGCGGCCATGGCGGTCGCGGTCTTGCGCTGGGCCTCGCCGGGGTTCCGGTCGCGCGACTCGACCGACACCGAGACGAAGGCACGATCGGGTGTCGCCTGCACGGTCGCCTCGCCGTTGACGACGATCGCCGGCGGCGGCGCGTCGTCGGCGCGGGCCGCAAGGGCCGAGGCGGCGACGAGGATCGTGGCGAGCGAGCTCGCGGCGAGGCGGCGGGTGCGTGCAACCATGTCGATGTCCTATATCGGCCCGGCCGGCGCGTCGACCGGCCGGCTCGCTCCGCGGGGTCCGTCGGCTAGAGTGGTTGGTCGTGGCACGTCGCAATCGGATCGGGTCCATCTCGCTGGCGGTTGCCGCCGCGGGGGCTGTCGGCGCGCGGGTCGGGCTCGCGATCGGGCCCTTCGCCGGCGAGACGTGGCTGCACGTCGTCGCGGCCGGTTTCGAGGCCGCTGTGGTCGGTGGGCTCGCCGACTGGTTCGCGGTGACGGCGCTCTTCCGCCACCCGCTCGGCCTGCCGATCCCGCACACCGCGATCATCCCGAACCGACGCGAGAAGATCATCGAGAGCATCGTCTCGATGGTGCAGAACGAGTGGCTGTCGCCCGACGTGATCGGCTCGCGCCTCGCGCGCATTGCGCCGAGTGCGCTGCTGCTCGAGTGGCTCGAGGAGCCGTCGCACGTGGCGCGACTGGGCGGTCCGATGCGCGACCTGCTGCGCGCCCTCGGACGTACCGTCAACGAGCCCGAGGTCCACGACCTGATCGAGCGCACGATCCGACACCAGCTCCGCGACCTGCCGTCGGACCAGACCGTCGCGCGGCTCCTCGCCCGCGCCGTGAAGAGCGACAGCGCCGACGCGATCGTGCAGTCGGTCGCGCTGTCGCTCGCCAACCTCGCCGACCGCCCACAGACCGCGGAAGAGCTCGAGTGGTGGATCCAGCGCTCGGCCGAGAAGCTGCGCGAGAGCGGCAAGCGCATGGTGCCGTTCTTCCTGCGGCGCCAGGTGGTGCAGCGGAAGATCGTCGACGCCGCGTGCGCGTATGCGTCGTCGGAGCTGCGCCTCGCGGCGCGCGACGCGGAGCACCCGCTGCGCCGCGCCGCGCTGTCGACGCTCGGCCGCTTCGCCGAGCGCCTCGCCGCCGGCGACCCGCAGGCGAGCCTGCAGGTGGCGCGGGCGCGCGCCGCGCTGGTCGAGAGCGTCGAGCTGCGACCCGTGATCGTCGAGGGCGTGCACCGCCTGCAGCAGCAGCTCGACCGGGAGCTCGCGGACCCGCACGGCCCGCTCTCGACCTTCCTCGATCGGCAGATGCGCGAGGGCATCGTTCGCGTGCTGTCCGACCCCGCGCGCCGCGAGACCTTCGACCACTGGGTGCGCACCACGGCGATCGACCTGCTGCAGAAGAACCACCACCAGATCGGCCTCACCGTGCGCGAGAACCTGGAAGCGCTCGAGACCGGCGCGCTGGTGCAGCAGATCGAGGACCGGGTCGGGGGCGATCTGCAGTTCGTTCGGCTGAACGGTGCCGTGGTCGGGGGGTTGATCGGGCTCTTGCTCGCAGTGCTGCGGGTGCTGTTCGAGAGGTGAGGTGGCCGCGCTCAGCTTCCCCGTGTCCGGGGCTTCCACCGCTTGCGCAGATCGATGCAGACGCCCCACGGGCGGGGGTCGACCGGAGCCAGCGAGGTGAATTCCGTGCGGCGTGCGCTGCCCCAGCAGACGGAGAATCCATCGAGTCGTCCGCAGGTGGCGAGGCCGAGACGCCTCGCGGTGAAGCGCTCCATCGCGGTGCTCGCCACGACGTAGAGGACGCGCGGATCGACGTGTCCGGTAGCGATCTCGTCCGCGGCGTCGCGGCACGCGCGCTCGAGCGCCGCGGCCGGCTGTCGCGACAGGTGGCCGCTGTTGATCCGCATGCCTCGTGTCCCGGCGAGGAAGGCGAACGGCACGTAGAAGTAGGGCGCGTGGTCGCTGGCCGCGCACGTGCTCTCGTGAAAGTAGGGCGGCACGAGCCGGATCTCGTCGAATCCGTCGCTCACCGCGCGCCAGGCTGGCGCGCGTAGCGGGTTCCAGCGGTTGTGCGTGCCGTACGCTGCCGCGTCGTTGCCGGCGTAGAATGCGGCGCCGTCGGCGAGCTCGACGAGCACCGCGAGACCCACGGCGGTGAGCGCGGCACGCGGCGGCAGCGAGCGTGCGATCCAGACCACGGCGCCGAGGATCAGCGCGTAGTGCAGCGGCCACACGAAGCGTCCGGACGCGCGGAAGACCGAGGGCAGAGGCTCCAGCCACGCGAAGAGATGGCGCGCCGTCGCGACCTCCCAGGTGCCCAGCCGGATCGACGGGCCGAGTGCGAACAGCGCCATCGCGACGATCGTTGCGCCCACCAGCCTGAGGTCGGCGTGGCTCCCGGCGGACTTGCCTGGCTCGTCGCGTACCGGTCGAAGAGCGCGTGGGCGCCTACGGAGGGCGAGCGCCACGACGACCAGCAGGAGCGGGCCGACTCCGACGAAGGCGTACCCCTCGTACTGGCCGGGAAGCCGCCACAGGGACGGCAGGAGACGAGACGCGCCGTCCGGATCGACGAGCGTGAGCAGGTTGGCGGAGTACGTCCCGAACCCGCTCGCGAAGGCGGGTGGACCCGTCGTGTATCCGAAGACGACGAGCGAACCCGCTGCCACGGCGAGCAGGATGCCGGCGCGCGCGAGCAGGAGGGCGGGCAAGGGGGGCTCGCCGGCGCTCGCCGCGTACCCCGACAGACGCAGTCGCGCGAGCGGCGTGCCGCTCGCGCACGACGCCAGCGCGAGCGCGAGCACCATCGTCGCGAGGTACGGGTGGGTACCGCAGGCGAGGACGAGCACGGCGCTCCAGCCTCGCGAGAAGGGGACGATCGTCCGATCGCCGCGCGTGCGGAGCGCGAGCAGGAGGGCGGCCACGAGCAGCCATTGCCCACACAGCGCGAAGTGCGCGCCCCGGCGCGCCAGCGCCGGACTCGAGACGACCAGCAGGCTGCCTGCGATCGCGACCGAGCGCGGCAGGCGCAGCTCGTGCAGGACGAGAAACGCGAACGCGCCGAGCGAGCCGTAAGACAGGACGAGCCAGGGGCCGGAGATCTGGAACACCTGCGGCAGCCACGGCGAGAGCGGCTTCAGCAGGACCGAGAACCACGGGATCGCGTCGCTGAAGGCGAGCGACGAGCCGACCGGGGCCAGCAGGTCGGGGATGCGGCCGAGCGGGAAGCTCTCCGGTGCGCGACGGTAGAAATGCCAGCCGAGAAAGCTCTGCGCGCGGTCGCTCGACATGAGCCAGTCGATCGCGGCGCCATCGAGGATGATGAGCCCGTAGGCCTACAGGCAGAGGGCAACGCCGAGCAGACCCGCGACGACGGTACCTGCCACGTCGATGGGAACGTGTCCGTCGCGCGACGACCGCACCTCGCCGCCGTATCAAGAATCGCTCCCTGTCGCAGCGGTCGGCGCGCGGCCCCCGATCCGGGCCGCCGTGCGCTGACCGCTACGTCAGGAACGGCAGCGTGGTGAACGGTGCCCCCGGCAGCAGCGGCACGTGCGCGTTCGCTGTCGCGAGCCACTTGTCGATGACCGTCGCGTACACCTGCCGGAAGTCGGTGTGGACCTTGAGGTTGCCCTTGTTCAGGTCGTCGAGCGCCGGAACCGCGCCGTAGACGCCACCCACGACCGCATCGCCCATCGCGAACAGCACCGACGCCTCGCCGTGGTCGGTGCCGTTGCCGCCGTTCTGCGCGACGCGGCGGCCGAACTCGGAGAACGTCAGGACGAGCACCTTGTTCGCGATGCCGAGGTCGACGGTGTCTTCGTAGAACGCCTTCAGGTCGGTCGCGAGCTCGGTGAACAGGTCGGCCTGACGGCCGGTGAGCGAGCCCTGGTTCGAGTGCGTGTCGTAGCCGCCCTGGCGGACGTGGAAGAAGCGTGCGCCGACCGGCATGCCGGTGATCGCGTCGTGGCGCAGGATCGACGACACGTCCTTCAGGCGCCGCGCCAGGCGGCCGGGCTTGCCGTTCAAGTTCGATGGCCAGCTGGTGCTGATCTGCTGATACGCGTCGAGCGCGCCCAGCAGGACGTTGCCCGAGGTGCCGACCGCGTTGTGCGTGCCCGAGGTCTCGAGCGGGTCGGCCTCGACGGCGTACGCGGCGGTGAGCGCGTCGACCTTCGCAGCGAGGTCGGGGTACTGAGGGTCATCGGTCAGCTCGAACTCGGCGAGGCTGCCGACCGCAAGGACGTTCGAGTCGCTGCTGAAGAACGTCGGGTTGAGCGTAATGTCGAAGTCGACCGTCACCAGATCGCCCGAGGGGAATGCCGAGTCGAGGTAGCGGCCGAACCAGCCGTCGACGAACGCGCCGGTCGGGTTGGCGCTGAACCAGATGTCCTCGGAACGGAAGTGCGACAGGTTCTGGTTCGGGTAGGCGATGCCGTTGAGCACCGCGACCTTGCCGGCTGCGTAGACGTCGTGCAGCGGTGCGAGCGAGGGGTGCAGCCCGAGCCGGTTGCCCTTCACCGGGTCGGGGTCGATCTCGGTGGCGAGCAGGTTCGCGACCGGGATGCCGATGCTCGGACGGGCCGCATCGTACAGCGAGCGCTGGGCATGTCCGGGCTTGTCGTCGATCGGGATCACGGTGTTCAGCCCGTCGTTGCCGCCCTCCATCTGCACCAGCACCACGATCGCGCCGGCGGGGCCGGCCCAGGCCGTCGAGGCGCCGAGCAGGGCGCGCTGGAACGGGTGCGGGGCGCCGAGCGCCGCCGCCGTGAGGGCGCCGCGCGTGAGGAACTTTCTTCGCGAGATGGCCATGGTCGTCCTCGTGCGCTTCAGTGGATGTGGAACTCGGGGAGCTGCAGGATCAGAGCGATCACCCCGCGGACCTTCTTCTCGATCACCGCAGGATCGGAGAAGCTCGCCGGCGGCGCCGGGTCGTTCAGGTACGCGACGAGCGCGTCGCGCGAACCGGCCGGCACGCGCGACGCGATGCCGAACACGCCGAGCAGCTCGTCGACGACCTGACCCGCGCTGGTCGCGTCGTCGTCGAAGATCTGCGTCGGCTTCAGCTTGAGCTCCTTCACGTCGCGTCCTGCCGCGAGCGTCTGGGCGAACGCGAAGCGCTGCAGGAACTGTCCGGTCGACAGCCACGACAGCCCGCTGCTCCAGCCGTTCACGCTCGGCGGCTCGAAGAGGTCCATGCCCATGTCGTCGAGGAAGATCGGCACCTGCGCGTAGTTGCTGCTCGCCTTGGTCGCGCGCATCGCGCTCAGGGCGAACTCGACGGGGTTCTTGACGCTGCTGGTCTTCGCCTGCGCCGAGTAGAACTCGTCGTGCAGGAAGATCGCGCGCAGCAGGTCGCGGATCACGAACCCGCCCGAGATGAACGGTGCCGCGATCTCGTCGACGAGTGTCTTCGTCGGGTTCGGGTAGGCGAAGTACTCCCAGAGCTTCTTCGCGAGGTAGCGCGGCATGGTCAGCTCGCCGTCGGTGTCGCGGTGCGCGAACAGGATGTCGATCACGTTCTGCGCCGGCGGCAGCAGGGCGCCGTTCGCGTCCTCGAAGCCGATGTTGCCGCTCGCCTGATGTCCGGTTCCGGCGAAGAGGGTCTTGTTGCCGTTGTCGAAGCGGTTCGAGTTGAAGAAGCCGAGGTCCTTGGCGAAGTCGATCTGGTACCCGGTGCAGCAGCGCGTGATCTGCTCGACGTCGGTCTGCGTGTAGTTCTCGCCGCCGTTCAGGTCGAAGACGCCGAGCACGAAGAGCTCCATCAGCTCGCGGCCGTAGTTCTCGTTCTTGTTGTTCTTGCTGTTCAGGCGCCCGTCGAGGAACTCGAGCATCGCGGCGTCGCGCGTCACCTCGTAGACCAGCGTCTTGAACGACCCGAGGCCGTGCAGGCGGAAGGTCCGGTTCTGGTAGGACATCTGCCGGACGTTCTTCACCACCGAGTACTGCGTCGCGAAGTGGTCGTGCCAGAACAGGACCATCTTCTCCTGCAGGCGGCGCGCGTTCTGCGTCGCCATGCGCTTGACCCACCAGGTCTGGAGCTTGGCAAGGCTCTCCGGGTCGGCGTCGGGCGTGGCGGGCCCCTTGGCGCTCATGCCCTTCTGCGAGACCAGGAGTTCGACGGTGAGCGCCTGGCCGCGACGCTCCCAGGAGGCGGCTTCCTTGAACTTCGCCCCGAATCCGGCGCGGGACAGCAGGTGCAGGACGTTCTCGGTGTTCCAGTCGACCATGATCCCCCCGGACGCCGGAGCGCCCGGCGTGACCACGGCGACTCTGCCCACCGTCTAATGTCGGCGCAAGCCGCTATCGCGCTACGGGAGGGACGAGGAACGATGCCGTCGGATCGGAAGCTCCGGCGGCAACGGGTGCGGGGCCGCTGCGCCCGGCGATGCGGCCCGGGTTCGCCTCGCGTCCGCTACTCGACCGCGGTGATGACTCCAGGCGGTGGTGGGGTGGTGAGGAACGGCGCCCACGCCTGGTCGCCCGCGAGGTAGACCTTCAGGAACGGCAGGATCTGGCGCTTCACGCGCTCGTGCGCCTCGTCCTGCGTGAGCGTCACCGGCGGGTTGCAGTCCGCGCTCGGGAAGCAGCCGTCGGAGAACGCATAGTGCCCGGCATCCTCGATGCCCACCAGACGCTTCGGGCCTGTCGAGCGCTCGTAAGCTGCGAAGATCCCGGCGTTCGAGACCACGGACTCGACCTCGCCGTACAGCGTCAGCGACGGGATCGAGAGCTGCGAGCCAGGTCCGGTCGCAGCCGCCATCGGCACGGCGACCGTGAAGCGGTCGTCGAGCGCCGTCGTGAGGTACGTCGTCAGGCCGCCGAACGAGTGGCCCGACATCCCGAGACGGGTCTCGTCCACCGCGCGGAAGAACGGTGACGCCGGGTCGTCGTCCGCGTCGAGGATCCAGTCGAGCGCGAACACCATGTCCCGCGGGCGCTCGACGGCGGACTTCGTGAGTGCGTCGCTCGTCCGGCAGGCCGGGAGCTCGAAGAGCGTGTTGCCCGGGTGCGGTACCGCGACGACGATGAACCCGTGCGTCGCGAGCCACGGTGTGAGGAACAGGCTCTGGCGCTCGAAGCCGCACGAGCCGTGGCTGAACAGCAAGACCGGATAGGGACGGCGCGACACCGCGAGCGGCGCGTCGCGCACCGCCCGCGAGCCGCTCTCGACCGGTCCTGCGCCGGGCGCGGTCGGATACCAGACGACGGCGTTCAGCACGCGCTCCGTGCCCGGCTCGGCGGCCGATTGCTTGACGAGGCGCACGTCGCGGAAGCCGGCCTCGTACGGGCCGTCGTCGCGCGTGTCGAAGCAGGTGCCCGCGGTCCACTCGACGACGTCGGCACAGAAGTCCTGCTCGGTACACGCCTTGCGCGCGGCCCCGCCGGCGACGAACGGGGTGATCGGTCGTGTCGCCGCCGTGCCTGCGAGCTCCGGCAGCCGCGTTCGCAGGCCGCCGATCGAGCGGCACGACGCCGCACTCGTGACCTTGCAGCTGGCGCGAGGAGCGGAGGTTCCCGCGACGGACGCGCACGCGACGTCGCCCGTGCCGCACACCGAGCCCTCGATCAGGCCCCGCGCCGTCGCGACGCACGCCTCGCCGAGCGTGCCGTCCGCCTCGGCGCGCTGGAGCACGGTGCGCGCGCAAGCACGGTAGTCGGGCCGGTTGCGGCCGGCCGACCCGTCGTACGCGTCGCACGGGCAGCTCTCCTCGAGCCCCGCGCGGAAGGCCGCGAGCGCGCGCTCGTCGTCGAGCGCGTGCTCGCCGTCGCGGCAGGCGCCGTGTGCGAACGCGGCCGCGGGCGCGAGCGCCAGCGCGGCGAGGAGAAGGGCGGTGCAGCGGGCGATCCGGCGTCGGTCGTTCATGGAGCGCGACTATGCGCCATGCGGGTACCACGCCTCAAGCCGGCATCGGGCGCCTGTCCTGCGTCCCGGATCGCGCGGCCCGTCCGGGGTGCCCCGGCTCAGTGCTGCTTGCGGACCGGGAAGGCGTTGCCGATGCGCCGCATCATCTCCCAGATCCAGTAGACCTGCGGGTAGATGAGCGGCTTGCCGCTCGTGAGCAGCGCCGCCGCCAGATCGCGCTCGGGGTCGGCCCAGCAGAAGACGTTGGTGAAGCCGATGTGGCCGAAGGCGCGGCTGGTGTACGGCCCGTACAGGCTGAACCACTCGGCGCCGAGCATGAAGCCGAGGCTGAAGCGGAACGGCAGCCCCAGCGTGAGGTCGAGCTCCATGTACGACTGCTCGGCGATGGCGCGCTTGACGGTGCGCGGCTCGAACACGTGCACGCCGTCGAGCTGACCGCCGCGGCGCAGCAGGTCGAAGAAGCGCGCCGCCTCGGTCGCGGTCGACATGACGTTGCCGGAGGGAAAGATGCTGCGCACGAAGCGCGGGTCGTTGCTGACGTCGACCACGTCCTGCACCGACAGCCCGAGGGCGCGCTCGAAGAGCGTCGAGATCGGTGGCAGCGGGACGGGCCCGGTGAACGCGTTCACCGCGACCTGCCCGACGTCCTCGTGGGCGACGCCGTAGTTCATCCAGCGGAAGCCGAGCGGCGCCAGCACGTGCTCGCGCAGAAACGTCCGGATGTCCTGCCCGGTCACGCGCCGCACCACCTCGCCGAGCAGGAAGCCGGTCGTGACCGCGTGGTAGGACTGGCGCTGCCCGGCGCGCAGCGACGGCTTCTGCTCGCACAGCATCTCGACGATGTCGTTCGGCCGCTCGAGCAGCCCGGGGTCCATCGAGTCCGGCGGTGGCAGCGGCACGCCGGCGCGGTGCGCGAGGACGTGGCGCAGCGTGATGTGCTGCTTGCCGTGCTTCGCGAACTCCGGGATGAACTGCGCGACCGGGTCATCGAGGTGCACGAGGCGCCGCTCGTCGAGCAGATGGATGACCATCGCGGTGACGGGCTTGGACGCCGACAGCAGGCAGAACGGTGTGTCGGGCGTCGCGACGACCTTCGCCGCATCGGGCGCGTCGTCGGGCGAGTTGCCGCGCGCGTGGCCGATCGCGCGATCGAGCACGACCTCGCTCTGGTAGCGCACGCAGAGCGCTGCCGCGGGGTGCGTCCCGCTCGCGTACAGGTTGCGCACGGCGTCCCAGACCGCGTCGACGGCGCCCCGGTCGAGGCCGAGGTGGCGTGGCTCGATCTCGGCGCGCGGGCGCACCGACGTCACCTCGTCGAGCGCGCGCGGGACGCGGCATAGCGGGAAGAGCGAAGGCATGGGACGCTCGCTGTCTATCCGCGGCGCGCACCGCGTTCAAACCAAGGTTTCACGCGGCAACCGGCGTACCTCGCCAGGTCTGGTCGGGCGCGCCGACGCCGTACAGCGCTGCCGCGTTCTCCCACAAGACCTTCCGCTGCACCTCGCGCGGCAGCCCGCCGTAGGCGGCATCGATCTTCTCGCGCACGTTGCCGTACAGGCAGACCGGGTGTGGGTAGTCGGTCTCGAAGAGCACGTTGTCGACCCCCACGACGTCGATCAGGCGCTGCGGTGCCACCTCCTCGAAGAACGCGCACACCGACACCTGGCGATGGAAGTACGCGCTCGGCTTCTCCCGGTACTCCGGGCGCTCGACGTCGACGCGCGAGTAGCCGAAGACGTGGTCGACCGACTCGAGCATGAACGGCACCCAGCCCATGCCGCTCTCGACCGACACGAAGCGCACGCCGGGATGCCGCGGCAGGACGCCCGACAGCAGCAGGTCGGTGAGCTGCATCGCGTTCTTGAAGAACAGCGCGGTCGTCGAGCGAACCACCGTCGGTCCGACGCCGTGCGCCGCGATGCGCTCCATCGCGAACTCCTCGCTGAAGTTCGCAGAGCCGAGGTGCAGGTTCACCGGCAGGCCGGTCTCGGCGGCGACGTTCCACAGCGGGTCCCAGTGCCGGTCGCCCAGATACGGTAGCCCGTACGCCTGCGGCTCGCCGGTGAACAGGATGCCGCGGTGACCGAGCGCGGCACAGCGGCGCACCTCGTCCGCAGCGGCCGCGACGTCCCAGAACGGCAGCGCCATGACCGGGATGAAGCGCCGCGCGTCGGCCGAGCACCACTCGATCAGCCAGTCGTTGTAGGCGCGCACGCAGTCGAGCATGAGCGCGCGGTCCTCGAGACCGAGGAAGCTCTCGTTCCCGAAGCCGCCGATGTTCGGGTAGATCGCGCACGCCCAGATGCCGACCGAGTCGAGGTAGTCGAGTCGGGCGTGCGCGTCGTACGCGGCGGCGGGCACCTCGTCCATGTTGCGCGGTGCGGCGGGGAACGGATCTTTCCAGCCCGCGACGGCGGTGTGGCCGACCGGGACGATGCGCTCGGTCTTGCCGAAGCGCCAGTGGTCGACGCCGTTCTCGTCGCGCACGAGGTGCGGTACGCGGTGGCCCCACCTCGCGGACACGCGCTTCGTCCAGACGTCGCCGGGCTCCGTCACGTGCGTGTCGCTGTCGATGACCCAGTCGGTGATGTGCGGCGCGCCGTCGTTCATCGGGAGTCCCTCCGGGCGCGACCTTTCGCCGGGGCGCGTCCGAGGTCAAGCGGTCGGCGCGCGACGCTCGCCCCGCCCGGTGCGCGGCTGCTCGGCGCGCGGCGCGCGGCTCGCCGTGCCCGGGGCGTTGGAGTAGGGGAGGCGCATGTTCACCAGTGCACGCAGCGTCGGCGGCGATCACGCGAGCGCGCGGTCGATGGCGCTGGGGCGGAACGGCATGATCTGCACGAGCCAGACGCTCGCCTCGTCGGCCGGGCTCGCGATGCTCCGCGCCGGCGGCAACGCGTTCGACGCGGCGATCGCGGCGGTCGCCGTTCAGGGCGTGGTCGAGCCGTACAACACCGGCGTCGGCGGCGACTGCCTGATGCTCGCATGGAGTGCCGCCGAGAAGAAGCTTCTCGCGCTGAACGGGACCGGTCGCGCGCCGCGCCGCGCGACGCGGGACGAGTACGCGCGCCGCGGCATCGCCGCGATGCCCGCGCAGGGCATCCTCACGGTGACCGTGCCCGGCGCGGTGGACGCGTGGTGCACGATCCTCGAGCGTTGCGGCACGCGGCCGCTCGGCGACGTCCTCGCCGCGGCGATCGCGTACGCCGAGGACGGCTTCCCGGTGACCGAGGTCGTGTCGCTCGAGTGGGGGCTGTCGGCGCAGGCGGGCTTCCTCGGCAACGACACGGCGCGCGCCTGCTTCGCGCCCGGCGGCGAGCCGCCGCGGCTGGGGCAGGTCGTGCGCTTCCCCGACCTCGCGCGCTCGCTGCGCGCGATCGCCGACGGCGGCCGCGACGCCTTCTACCGCGGTGAGATCGCGACGCGCATCGCCGCGCTGTCCGCGGAGCACGACGGTTTGCTGGCGCCCGACGACCTCGCGTCCCACGCCTCGACCTGGGTCGAGCCGATCGCGACCGGCTACCGCGGCTACCGGCTGTACGAGCTGCCGCCGAGCACGCAGGGCATCGTCGCGCTGCTCGCGCTGAACGTCCTCGAGTGCTTCGACGTCGCGGATCTCGCACCGCTGTCACCCGAGATGCTGCACCTGCGCATCGAGGCGATGAAGCTGGCGTTTGCCGACCGCGCGCGCTTCGTCTGCGACCCGGAGCACGCGCCGATCCCGATCGCGGCGCTGCTCGACAAGGGCTACGCGCGACGCCGTGCCGCGCTGCTGTCGCGCGAGCGCGCTCTACCCGCCGCGAGCGCCGGCGAGCCCCTGTCGAGCGAGACCGTCTACCTGACGGTCGCCGACCGCGACGGCAACGTGGTGTCGCTGATCAACAGCTTGTTCGGGCCGTTCGGCTCCGGTCTCGTCGTCCCCGGTACGGGCATCGCCCTGCAGAACCGGGGCCGCGGCTTCGTCCTCGACCCGTCGCATCCGAACTGCATCGCACCCGGCAAGCGGCCGTTTCACACATTGATCCCGGCGATGCTGTGTGACGCGGACGGCCCGCGCGTGTCGTTCGGCGTCATGGGCGGCGACGTGCAGGCGCAAGGCCACCTGCAGGTGGTGTCGAACCTGGTCGACCACGGCATGAACGTGCAGGAGGCGCTCGATCAGCCGCGCTTCCACTACCTGGGCGGCGCGGCGGTCGCGCTCGAGGCCGCGTTTCCCGAAGCGGTCCGCGGGCGGCTCGCGGCGCTGGGGCACGATCTTCAGGGCCCGCTCGCGGCGATCCTGCGCGGCGGCTTCGGCGGCGGGCAGGGCATCATGATCGACCCCGCGACCGGCGCGTACTGGGGCGGCTCCGACCGTCGCAAGGACGGCAGCGCGATCGGCTACTGAGGCGGGCGCAGCCAGACGTGCATCGCGCCGTCGTTGCCGTCGGCGCCGATCTCGCGCTCGAAGCGTTCGACCCACGGCGCGCCGTGCTGCTCGAGCCAGGCCGGGATCGCCTGGCGCAGGACGCCGACGCCGCCCGGCGAGCCGCGTCCCTTGCCGTAGACGATGCGCACCTCGGGCTCGCCGGCAGCCGCCGTCTCGGCGACGAAGCGCTCGGTCTCGACGATCGCGTCGCGCACGCCGAGGCCGTGCAGGTCGAGCGTCGGCACGTGGTGGAACACCGCGCGCACGAGCCGCCGCACGAGCGAGGCGATCAGCCCGCCTCGTGCGCGATCGCCGGCTCGCGCGTGCCGAAGAGGAACAGGACGAACGCCAGCAGCGCCGCCCCCGAGGCGAGCTCGAACATCGTACGGTGGCCGAACGCGTTCACCACCGGGCCCAGCACGAAGCCGGCCGCGGTCACGCCGACGTTGAACGTCCCGTTGTAGAACGCCTGCACGCGCCCGAGCTGGCCCGGTCCGGCGAGATCCACGCTGAACGCGTTCATCGTCGGGTAGGTGATGCCCTGCGCGAGGCCGAACGACAGCCCCGCGGCGAGGAAGGTGGACAGCGACGTCACCTCCGACAGCCCGAAGATCGCGAGCGAGAGCAGTGCCATGCCGGGCAGGATCATGCGGCGCAGGCCGAAGTCGTCGGCGAGCCGCCCCGCCCAGAGCCGCGTGGTGATCGCCATCGACGTGTACGAGAGGAAGAAGACCGACACCGGACCGAGCTGCGCGTCCTGCGCGAAGGTCGGTACGAAGGTCATCACCGAGCCGAAGGCGATGCCGCACAGCAGCGTCGCGCCGAGGCTGACCATCAGCTCGCGCGGCAGCCCGGCGCCGGCGCTGTCCGCAGTCGCGTGCTGGCGCGGCGGCTCCGGCAGCGTCCACGCGAGCGCGAGGCCGATCATCGAGAACGCCGACGCGATCGCGAACAGGCCGTGGAAGTCGGTCCAGCGGAGCAGCTGCTCGCCGAGCGTCGGCGCGAGCGCGTGCGTCGTGAGCGTCGAGACGCCGAAGAAGCCGAGCGCCGTCGCGCGGCGCTCGGGCGGCGTGTAGGCCGCGGCGAGCGTCGACGCCGAGTTGAAGCCGCAGGCGAAGAACAGCCCCTGCAGCCCGCGCAGCACGAACATCCACGGCGTGACCTCGTCGACGAACGCGAACGCGAGCGACACCAGCGACATTCCGGCGAGCCCGGTACGGAGAAAGACACGGCATCCGACACGGTCGATGAGGAGTCCGACCACGAACACGCCGGCGAGGCTCAGCACGCCGAGCGAGCCCATCACGAAGCCGACGGTCTGCTCGGACCCGCCGAGCGCGCGCACGTGCAGCGGCAGCAGGAAGAAGCTCGCGAAGGTCATGAAGAAGCAGAAGTTCGCGACGGTGAGGCGCAGGAAGCGGCCGGACAGGATGATCGAGGACTGCATGGCGCTCGCTCGGGACCTGCTCGGTGTCGCGGATCGGCGCGGGCGGTGCAACCGCGGCCTTCGTGCCCGTCGCGGGTGGTGCAACCGCGGCCTTCATGCCCGGCGCGGCGAGCGTCGATACTTCCGTTGCGGCCGCGCGCGCAGTCTCGCGGATCGGGAGGAGGAGAGCGATGTCACAGTTCCTCGAGGTCATCGAGTGGCTCGACGAGAGCGGAACCGAGATCGTCCACCGCGTGCCGGAGGGCGGCTCGGGCGAGACCAAGCTCGGCGCGCAGCTCATCGTCCGTGACAGCCAGGCGGCGATCTTCTTCAAGAGCGGCCGCGGCCTCGACGTGTTCGGCCCCGGGCGGCACACGCTGTCGACGATGAACCTGCCGATCCTCACCAAGGTGCTGGCGCTGCCCTGGGGCTTCACGAGCCCGTTCCGCGCCGAGGTGTACTTCGTCAATCAGAAGGTGTTCACCAACTTGCGCTGGGGGACGAAGGAGCCGGTCGCGTTCCGCGACCGCGAGCTCGGGCTGGTCCGGCTGCGCGCGTTCGGCGCCTTCACGATGAAGGTCATGGAGCCGCTGCTGTTCGTGAACAGCCTGGTCGGCACGCAGGGCGTGTTCACCACCGCCGACGTCGAGGACTACCTGCGCGCGGTGATCGTGTCGCGCTTCAACGACTACCTGGGCGAGAACGTGGCCACGCTCGTCGATCTGCCGCAGCGCTACGACGAGATGGCGGCCGCCGTGCGCGAGCGGCTCGAGGCCGACTTCGGCAAGTACGGCATCTCGCTCGGCGACTTCCTGATCGGCAGCATCACGCCGCCCGAGGACGTGCAGCGCCGCATCGACGAGCGCTCCGGCATGGCGGCGGTGGGCAACCTCGACGACTATCTCAAGTTCCGCGCCGCGAGCGCGCTCGGCGACGGCGGCCCGAACGGCGGAACGAACGGCGGAACGAACGGCGGCGGCAACGGCGGCGGCGCGGGCGGGGCGATGCAGATGGGCCTCGGCGCGGGCCTCGGCATGATGCTGCCCGGGATGGTGCTGCGCTCGCTGGGCGGCGAGCCGATCACGTCGGCGGCGATGCTGCAGCAGGGGCTGCACTGCCCGGAGTGCCACGCCGCGGTGTCTGCCGACAGCCGCTTCTGCGCCCGCTGCGGGCACCAGATGGTGGTCGCGCGCAAGTGCTCGCGCTGCGCGAAGAACGTCACCGCGCTCGCGAACTTCTGCCCGTCGTGCGGTCTCGACCTCGCGAGCCGGCTCGCCTGCATGAGCTGCTCGACCCCGCTACCGCCCGGTACGCGTTACTGCTTCGAGTGCGGCGAGAAGGTCGCGACTGCGGTCGCGCCGCCGGCGCCGCCCGCGGTGCCGGCTCCTTGACGACGGCCGCTCTCCCGCGGGGGCGAGCGGTCGCCGGCGCGGCGTTCGTCGTCGCGTCGACGTGTCCGCGCTGCGCGGCACCGCTCGACTTCGCCGAGGGCTCGAACGCGGTGCGCTGCGCACACTGCGCCACCGTGCTGCTCGTCACCGGACGCCGGCGCGTGCTGCGCTGGGCCGTGCGGCCGCGTGTCGCCGCCGTCGAAGTACGGAAGCTCGCGTCGTTCGCGAGCGGCGGTGCCGCGGCGCGCGGCGCGCCGCGTCTGGTGTTCGTGCCGTACTACCGGCTGACGGCGGAGGAGCTCTTCTGGCAGCGCGAGCGCGTGTCTCGCGCGCCGCGCGCGGTCGATCCCGAGCAGCCACCCGACGAGAGCGGGCGCCTGCTGCGTGCGCTCGGCGGCGGTTCCCGCGCGGACGGCGAGGTCGAGCTGCAGCTCGCGAGCCGGGCGATCGAGCGCAGCTTCCTCGCCTGCCCGGAGATCGCGGGGCTCGCGACCTGGTCGCTCGGCGTCCGGACCGGCGTGCTGCGTCTCGAGCTCTTCGAGCGCGACACGCTCGAGCGCGACGGCGTCGTGGTCGAGCCGACGGTCGCGGCGGACGCGGCTCTGGCGCGTGCGCTCGCGCCGCAGGTGCCCGGCGATACCGTGCAACGCGACGTGCTGCGCGTCGTGCTCTCGCTGGTCTGGTTTCCGCTCTGGACGGTGCCGACGGCGGCGCGCCGGATCGCGGTGATCGACGCCGTGACCGGCTCGATGGTGGCGCGCGACGCCGACGCGGCGGAGATCGACGCGTTGCTCGCCCGCGACGGCGCCGCGTCGGGCGGGACGCACGTGGTCGGCTTTCGGCCGCTGTGCTGCCCGAACTGCGGCTGGGACTTCACGGTGCGCGCGGCGGACGTGGTGTTCCACTGCGGCTCGTGCGAGCGCACCTGGGAGCTGCGCGGCGAGGATCTCGAGCAGATCGCGAGCGACGTCGTGGCGCCCACCGCGGCGGACGCGAGCGACGCGATGCCGCGCCTGCCGATCTGGGAGGTCCGGGGCGCGCTGCGCGCGTCGGCACGCGACCGGGGGCCGGTGGTGGCACCGCGCGTGACGCTGCCCGAGCGCGTCTTCGCGCCCGCGTTCGCGTGGCGGAAGCTCGGCCACCTGTGCGACCTCGGCGCGCGTCTCGCGCGCGGCGCGCCGGCGGCCCCGGAGCTCGAGCCCGCGAAGGACGTGCCGCTCGCCGGCTGCACGCTCGACCGCGAGGACGCGCTGGTCCTCGCGCGCATGGTCGCGCTGTCGCTGCTGCTCGACGACGGCAACGTGCGCTTCGCGATCGCTCGCGGCCGGCCCGCTCCGGAGATCGCGATCGACGACGCGGCGACGCGTCTGGTCTGGCTGCCGTTCGCGGGCGACGCCTACTCGGTGCGCGACCCGTTCACCGGCTACGCGCTGCCGCGCCGCGGGGTGGAGGAGCTGCTCCGCTGAGCGCGGCGGCCTGCGCCCCCGTCGGCCGTCCCGCACGGTGTGCGCTCACTCCGCGTGGCCGCGCGCGGTGTGCGCTCACTCCGGGTGGCCGCGCGCGGTTTGCGCTCACTCCGGGTCGCGGAACTCCGCCGTGCGCTTCTCGAGGTTCGCCTTCACCGCCTCCATCTGGTTCGGGCTGCCGATCAGCGAACGCTGCAGGCTCTCCTCGAGAGCGAAGCCGTCGCGGCGCGAGCCGAGCCAGCTGTCGGCGAAGAGCTTCTTGCCGGCGCGGATCGCGTCGGGCGACTTCGACGCGATCTCGCCCGCGAGGTCGAGCGCGCTCGCGAACGGGTTCTCGGCGGTGCGCGTCGCGAGCCCGAGTGCCACGGCCTCCGTGCCCGAGACGACGCGGCCGGTGAAGGTCAGCTCCTTCGCCACGTCGAGGCGGACCAGGTGGCGCAGCGTCTGGCTGCCGCTCATGTCCGGGATGAGCCCCCACTTGATCTCCATCACCGACAGCTTCGCGTCGGGCGCGACGATGCGGATGTCGGCGCCGAGCGCGATCTGCAGCCCGCCGCCGTATGCGACGCCGTGCACCGCGGCGATCACCGGCTGCGGCAGGGCGGTCCAGGCGTAGGCCGCGCTCTGCGCGAAGTTCGCCGGCGAGGCGTCGCTGCGCGACAGCAGGCCGGGTCCTCCGCCGCTGCGCTCGCCGCTGCCCATCGCCATGAAGCTCATGAAGTCGAGGCCGGCGCAGAAGGCGCGGCCCTCGCCCGACAGCACGACCGCGCGGACCTTGCCGTTCGCGCCGATCTCTTGCGCCGCCGCGACGAGGCCCGCGAACATCGCCTGGTCGAGCGCGTTCATCTTGTCGGGGCGGTTCATGCGGACGTCGGCGACGCCGCCGTCGATGCGGACGGTCACTCTCTCGGACATGGTGTGCTCCTCGGCCGTGCGGCGGATGGGTTCGGCGCCGCGGCGTGCGGCCCGACGCGGGACTCTGGCACGCGCGCGACGCTCGTTCCATCCGCGGGTGCGGCCCGCTATTGCTGTGCACGGCAACTGCACGGGGACGCGCGGCCGCGTCCCGGGGGAGCGTACGAGATGAGCGAGCACGACGAGGCGAACCGCGTGACCGAGCCGTCCGAGGAGGCGGGCTGCGCCGTCGACTGGAGCTGGCTCCAGGGGCTGATCGTCGAGTCCGCGACGTCGGACCTGCAGCACTGGCGCGTCCGCTTCACCAACGGCCTCACGCTGACGATCCAGGCGTCGTCGTGGAAGGAGAAGCCGTTCCTCGCCTTCCAGCCGTGGAAGGCGCCGGGCGGCTGACGCCGCGCGGCGTCCGGATCCGCCACCCGGCGACGCCGCGCGGTGTCTTCCTGCTTCTCTGCCAGACCAGCGAGCGCTGCCGCGTGATCGCGCCGGCGAAGACGCGGTAGGGCGCGTCCGGCCATTCCCAGGACGCCTCGGGCACGCTACGACGTCGCAGCCGCGCACGAAGCGCGGTCATCCTCTCGGCAAGGAGCGCCACGCACGTGCAGTACGCGACCCTCGGTGACACCGGACTGATCGTCTCCCGCCTGGCGTTCGGCGCCGCGACTTTCGCCAAGCAGAACAAGGACGCCGGCTCGCTCGCCAAGGTCGGGGAGGCGCTCGCGGACGAGCTCGTCGGCATGGCGCTCGATCAGGGGGTCAACTGGTTCGACACCGCCGACAGCTACGCGGGCGGCGAGTCCGAGACGCTGCTCGGCCGCGCGCTCGGCGCGCGGCGCGGTGACGTCCTGCTGTCGACCAAGGTCGGCTTTCGCACCGGCGAGGCGCTCGGCCAGCAGGGCCTGTCGCGACGGCACATCCTGTGGTCGATCGACGCGAGCCTGAAGCGTCTCGGCACCGACTGGGTCGACTTCCTGATCGTCCACCGGGAAGACCCGCTGACGTCGCTCGAGGAAACGCTGTCGGCGCTCGACGCGGTCGTGCGTGCCGGCAAGGCGCGCTACGTCGGCTTCGCGAACTGGTCCGCGTGGAAGGTCGCCGCCGCGCTCGAGATCCAGCAGGCGAACGGGCTCGCGCGCTTCGCGTGCGGGCAGGTCTACTGGTCGCTGCTCGGACGCGACGCCGAGCGTGACTTCGTGGCGCTGGCGCGGCGCTACCGGATCGGGCTCGCGGCGTGGAGCCCGCTCTCCGGCGGCTTCCTCTCCGGGAAGTACAACCCCGAGAACCTGCGCGATCCGGACTACCGCTACTCGGGCTTCGACGTGCTGCCGTTCGACAAGGCGCACGGCTTCGCGGTCGTGGAGCTGCTGCGCGCGATCGCCGCACGCCGGCAGGCGAGCGTGCCGCAGGTCGCGATCGCGTGGCTGCTCGCGAAGAGCGGGCCGGCGCCCGTATCGGCCACGCAGTGCGGGCGGGACGACCCCTCCCGGGCCGCCTTTCCCACCAGCGTGCTGCTCGGCGCGACGAAGCTCCGCCAGCTGGTCGACGACCTCGGCGCGACCGAGGTGACACTCGCGCCCGAGGACATCGCGGAGCTCGACGCGGCGACCACGCCCGCGCCCGTCTACCCGAACTGGTTCATCGACGACATGGTCGACGCGCCCTCGCGCGCGGCCCTGCTCGGCGGCGGACAGATGCCCTGAGAACCTGCGCGCTCGCGCGCATCCTGCGACACGCGGAGTGACGCCGCCGGCATGCACCGCCCTTGCCGGCGGGCCGAGGCGCGGTCACTCACGCCATGCGGTGCAGGGCGCAGAGCTTGTTGCCCGACGGATCGCGCAGGTAGGCGAGGTACATCTTGCCGAGGCTGCCCTCGCGGACCCCGGGAGGCTCCTCGCAGGTCGTGCCGCCGTTGGCCACTCCGGCCGCGTGCCACGCATCCACCGTCGCCGGGTCGGCGACGTTGAAGCCGATCGTGGCGCCGTTGGCGGACGACGCCGGAGCGCCGTTGATCGGCTTGGTGACGGCGAACGCGGCGCCCGTGGGCGACAGGTAGAAGACCCGACGGCCGTCGTCGATCATGCCCGGTGCGATGCCGAGGGTGCCGAGCACGGCGTCGTAGAACTTCCGGGACGCTTCGAGATCGTTGGTGCCGACCATGACGTGGCTGAACATTCCATCTCCCTTCGTATCGACCGGTGTGTCGCGGACACCCGCGCGGGACGGGCGACGCCGTCATGCACCGTCGCCGCGGCGGATGCAAACCCGCGCGGCCGCGCGTCAAGCGCAGCGTCGGGTCGCTCTGGTGTTCGGCCCGAGCACGACTCCCCGGTACGCCGCGGCCACCCGCGGACGGCGCGGCATGTCGATCTCGCGACGTTGCTCGCGTCGTTGGCACGCGGGCCGGTGGTCCTTGCGTTGCGGAGGCCATCCTCGGCCCCGACGGTGCGCTGCGGCCGAACCTGCGCTGGCAGCAGGCGATGGAGAAGGCGAACGCGGCCGCCGCCGAGCAGGCGGCGGCCCGCCCGACTCCGGCGTCGTCAGCGCCCGCGTCGGCGACGCCGCGCGCCGCGCCCTGAGATCGGATCCCTTGGCGTCGATCCCCGGCTGCTCGGTCCGGGGATCGACGCAGGAAGCTCAGGGCACGAGGTCCACGCTCGCGAACGCCGCGTAGTACGGGTTGCGCGCGATCTCGACCCCGGTGGTGAGGAAGCCCGGCAGCGGGATCGTTCCGATGGTTCCGGTGAGGGTCGGCAGGAGATCGTCGAAGACCACCGGCAGCAGCGCCTCGACGGCGGGCTCGGCGACACCGAGCGGGTTGTCGAGGACCGCGACGATGGTGTCGCCCGGCAGCGGGCTCGTCGCAGCGAAGGTCAGCCCGCCCGGACCGCTCGCGAGATCGATCCCGAAGCGCGAGTCGAGCGCTGCGGCGAGGTGGACCGTCTCTCCCGGCAAGCCCGCGCTCTCGACGATCTCCAGGAGCAGGTGGCCGAACCGCATCTCGCCGAGCTCCCCGCCCGGGGGGCTCGCACCCGTCAAGACCGGCGCGAGCGTCGGCCGCGTGCGGAGCGTGAGCGGGGTCGCCGGCGCGAGTGCCGCGAACTCGGGCAGCGCCGGGGCGAGTGCACCGGCGGTGAGCGCGACGGGACCACCGCCGAGGTCGACGGTGCCCACCGAGATCGCGAGCAGGCCCTGCTCGGTCTGGGCACGCAGCAGCTGGTTCATCGCCGACGTCGACAGCGCGAGGGCGCCGCCGTAGGGCAGGCCGCCCACGGGAGTGGTCGCGCCGAAGACCGGGAACGCCTCGGGTACCCGGAACGTGGCGGTGAACGACGGCGCGCCCGGTGCGGGCGACAGTGCGGTCGCGGTCACGTCCGCTGCGAAGGTGATCCCGTTCACGTCCTCGTCGATCGCCGTGAACGGGGCGTCGAGGTCGAGTCCCAGCGCCGGTCCGAGGACGGCCGGCAGGTCGACGATGCCGAGCGTCGTCTCGAGGAGGGCTGCGATCGGCGTGTTGCCGTTGCCGTCGACCTGGTTCAGGGGCACCAGCGCGGCCGCGCCCACCTGGCTGATGAGCTGGCCCACGAGGAGGTTCGCGAGCGTCCCGACGAGCGCACCGGGCAGCCCGGCGCAGGTAGAGGTCGTCGTGATCGCCGGCGTGGGGATGGTCACCGCGCCGATCTGTGTCACGTCGACCTGCGTCGGGTCGGATGCGAGTGGTGCCAGGCCGTACTGGCCGCGGATCGCGACCGTCGGCGCGAGGATGCCGATCGAGCAGGAGATCGGCACGCCGGTGACGCTCTGGATGTCGAGCGGCAGGCTCAGGTCCTCGATGAGGATCGACGCGTCGACACGGCCCGGGTTCGAGTCGATGTCGGCGCCGACACCGCCGATCCCCGGCGGAGGTGCGGCCCCGACGCTCACGTCGATCGACCCGATGCAGCCTCCGAAGAGGGTCGCGTAGCAGAAGTCGTCGAGCAGCGGGGTTCCCGGGGGGAGCAACCCGGAGAGATCGATCGGCGGCACGAGGCCGCTGAGCGTCGCCTCGAGCGGGTCGAAGACGCTCTCGTCCAGCCGCAGCGCGAGGCCGTCCTCGGCCGGTCCGCCGAGCGGCGTCGAGGGTCCGGCGATCGCGACCACGCGGTCCACGCCACGCTCGCCGTCGCTCACCCGCGTCACGCGCGCGAGGACGGGGTTGAACACCCGAGCCGGCAGGAGCGGCAGCACCGCGCTGAAGGTCTTGTCGGGTGCGAGCACGACGGGTGCTCCGTTGAGCGTCACGGCGGCGTCGTTGCGGCTCACGTTCGCGACGTGGCCGGTGACGGTGACCTGCGTCGCCGTCGTGAAGCTCCCGTGCAGCGGCGTGTCGAGGATGATCTGCGGCCGCGCGCACGTCGAAGGAATCGACTCGAACTCGCAGGTGGGGCTGCAGCAGTCGCCGGCCAGCGTGTTGCCGTCGTCGCACTGCTCCCCGGGCTGGTCGAGCAGGTCGTTGCCGCAGACCGGCACCGTGGGGGCGCAGCTCCCGTTGCCGACGCCGTCGTCCAGCAGATCGCAGTCGCGCGACAGCCCCCCGGCGCTGTTCGACTCCTGGCAGACCCGGCATGCGACGCGATCGGCGAGGCACGCGGCCGGGTCGGCCGCACTGCTGCAGCTCCCCGTCAGGGTCGTCGGCACGATGCCGGTACAGCGTCGGTCGATCGTCTTCGCGAGCGCCGTGCCGCACGTGCGCGCGAGCCGGCCCCGCGGGTCGGGGAAGCCCGAGGTCGGCGAGCCGCCGTCGGTCATGCACTCCGTCTCGAGCGCCGCGGCGTCCATGGCACCGCGCGAGAGGCTGCGCTTCTTGCAGCGCAGGAACTCCGAGCGCAGGCTTTGCGCGCAGCGGAGCATCGCCTTCGCGACGCTCTGCTGGCAAGCGGCGCCCGCGCGGTCCCCCGACGACAGGAGGAGTGCGGTGTCGACCGGGGCGCCGAACAGATCGTCGACGAGCAGGCGCGCCGCCTCCGGCACTGCGGGCAGCGTCGTCTCCGTGAAGGTCTCGTGGGTGTTCGGATCGAACGTCCCCGCGCCGGCCGGCGGCAGGTAGCCGCCCTTGAGCGTCGGTGCGCCGAAGGTCGGCAGCCCGAGCGGCGCGCAGCTCGCGAGCTCGAGGCTGATGGCCTTCGGCTTCTTCGCCGACAGGGTGCCGCGCGCGTCGGCAGCCACGCACGCGGCGAACCCCGGTGGGTCGCCGAGCTGCCCGCGTCCGCTGCGCGAGAGGCAATTCCCCAGCAGAGAGGCCTGCGCCCTGGCGAGCGTCGACGTGCCGCGATCGACCGCGGCCACGCAGCTGCGCATCTCCGGGGTGAGCGCGATGCCGCGCGCCGGTGCGGCCGGGATCAACACGGCGATCGCGGCGGCGAGGAGCCACACGGCGACGAGGCGGGGGACGGGGTGGAGGCGGAGGGGCCGGCAGCCAGGGGTGCTCACGGGGCGGCACGCTATCCCGCGGGGCACGGCGCGCTCAAGGCGGACAGATCACTTGCGGACAGACCACTTGTCCAAAACCAGCGGTCAGTTCACTTCCAACGACAGGCTCGTCGACAGGCTCTGTCGCCGGGCTGGGGCAGGGGCGCGTCACCGGCAGGCTCGTTACGGGGACGTGTCGGTAGCGCCGCGGCGGTTCGCGTTCCTCCTCGTCAGCGCTGTCGCCCGCGCGTCCCCCGGTCGCGGACGCCGAGTCGCACGCCCCGTCCACCATCCGCGTCGTCGTCGATGAAGACGACGCCCGCCGCCTCGATCGCGCGCCGCACGCTCTCGTTGGTGCGCGCGCTGCCGGCTGGCTGGTTGCCGCGCGCCTCGAGCCGCTTGATCGTCGGGAGGGAGCGGCCGGCGCGCTCCGCCAGCTCGCTCTGGCTCCACGCGAGCAGCGCGCGCGCGGCTCGGATCTGCGTTCCGGTGATCATGCGCGGCCCTACCTTGACTCGATTGTGATACCTGAGGTATCAAAGTCAAGTGATCCAGAAAGGATCATCTTGGCGGTGTCGCCAGCAAGACGTGAAGGGAGACCGACGATGACCACGGACCGGCAGCTGCTCGCCATCAACCCGTACTTCCTCGTGGAGGACGTCCACCGGAGCGCGGAGTACTACCGCGACGTGCTGGGCTTCTCCTTCGACCAGTTCTGGGGCGATCCGCCCGCGTTCGTGATGGTGCGGCGCGACGGGGTCCAGATCATGCTGCGCGAGCCCGCAGACGAGCGCCGCCCCGGGGTCGCCCGCCCGAACAAGGGCGTGCTGCGGCACAGCTTCGACGCCTACGTCTACGTCCGTGACGTGGATCGCCTGCACGACGAGCTCCGCGCCCGTGGCGCGCGCATCCTGTACCCGCCGTGCGACCAGCCGCACGATTGTCGGGAGTTCGAGGTCGAAGATCTCAACGGCTACGTGCTCTGCTTCGGCCAGGATCTGCTCGCGCCCTGAGCGATTCCCGCTCGCACTTCGAGCGGCGAGCGGCGAGCCGCTCGAGACCGACTGCGCGATTCCCGGATCGACAGCGCATGCGACGGTGGTCTAGGACTCGGATACCCCACTGCTCGCCAAGGAGACCCCCGCGTGCCGCTTCCCCGTTTCCCGCTGTCCCTCCTTCTCGCGCTCGGCCTGGTCGTTGCGGGTGGCCCCTCTGCGCGCGCGATCGAGCTGCAGGCGGGAATCCGCATGCTGGCCGTCACCGATGCCGCGCCCGGCACCGCGGTCGTGCTCGACGACGGCGCAGGAGGACTCGAGACGGGCGTCGCCGACGCGTTCGGCAGCTTCCTCTTCCGCGAGCTGGAGGGTGGGCGCGACTACACCGTGCGCCCGTCGGACGGCAGCGAGGAGAAGACCGCGCGCGTGCTGCGCTTCGCGGACTTGCCGGACCCGCAGCTCTACCGCGATCAGGTGCTGCGCGCGGGCTTCCAGTACATCCGGATGCGCGACGGCACGCTGCTCTCGGCGATGGTCCGGTTTCCGTCCGGCCCGGGGCCGTATCCCACGGTGGTCGAGTACTCCGGCTACGCTGCGTCCGATCCGGGCGCCGCCCAGCCGGTGTCGCTGCTCGCGGGCTTTCTCGGCTACGCCACGGTCGGCGTCAACATGCGCGGCTCGGGCTGCTCGGGGGGCGTCCTGGACCTCTTCGACCTGCCGACGACCGCCGACGGCTACGACGTGATCGAGACCGTCGCCGCGCAGCCGTGGGTGCTGCACGGCGAGGTCGGCATGGTCGGCATCTCGTTCTCGGGCATCAGCCAGCTGTTCGTCGGTGGTGCGCAGCCGCCGCACCTCGCCGCGCTGGCCCCGCTGTCGTTCATCGCGGGCATCTACGAGTCGCCGGGCTTTCCGGGCGGGATCCTCAACAACGGCTTCGCCGAGTCGTGGCTGCGCGAGCGTGCCGACGACGCGAAGCCCGCGCCGGCCGGCGGTCAGGGCTGGGCGCGGCGGCGCGTGCGCGACGGCGACGCCATCTGTGCGGCGAACCAGAAGCTCCGCCTGCAGACCCAGGACCCGATCGCGGCCACGCGCGACCTGCCGTACTACACGCCGGAGCTGATGGACCGGCGCTCGCCCGAGAGCTGGGTGCGCGACGTGAGGGTGCCCACGTTCCTGTCGGCGACCTGGCAGGACGAGCAGACCGGCGGCGGCTTCGCGAGCATGCTGTCGCTGGTGCCGCGGCGCCGCGACGTCAAGATCGACCTGCTCAACGGCGTGCACGCGAGCCCGCTCGAGCCGCAGGTGCTGTGGCGCTTGCACCAGTTTCTCGAGCTCTACGTCGCGCGGCGCGTGCCGAACCAGGCCTTCCTGCGCTCGATCGCGCCGATCGTGGTGCAGAACATCACCGGCGGCCCGGTGCTCTCGCCGCCGCTACCGCCGAACCGCTTCGACGGCATCACCGACTACGCGCAGGCGCGCGCGCTCTTCGAGTCGGATCCGTTCGTGCGGGTGTCGTTCGAGAACGGCGCCGGCTCCGCCGTGCCGGGGCTGCCCGGCACGACGTTCGAGCTCGGCTTCGCGCGCTGGCCGGCGCGTGAGATCGAGCCGACGCCGTTCTGGTTCGGCGACGGCGGCACCCTCGTGCCGGAGCGCCCGAAAGGCGGCAGCGACGGCGTCGACGCCTGGCACCCCGACCCCGACGCACGCCCGCAGCAGACGCTGCCCGGCGACGGCTCGGCCGACTCGTGGGTGGTGATGCCGCCCTACGACTGGCGGCCGTTCGTCGACGGCACGGCGGTCGCCTATGCGACCGAGCCGCTCGCGGACGACGTGACGATCGTCGGTCCCTCGAGCGTCGATCTCTGGTTGCGCTCGAGCGCCGAGGACACCGACCTGCAGGTCACGCTGAGCGAGGTGCGCCCCGACGGCCTCGAGACCTACGTGCAGAACGGCTGGCTGCGCGCGAGCCATCGCAAGCTCGGCCGCTCCGCGTCGAAGGTGTTCGACCCGCGCCACACGCACCTCGAGCGCGACGCGAAGCTGCTGCCGGAGGATCGCTTCAGCAAGGTCCGCGTCGGGCTGCTGTCGGTCGCGCACGTGTTCCGCAAGGGATCGCGCATCCGCATCGGCATCGCCGCACCGGGCGGCGACCGCACGCGCTGGCGCTTCGACACGCCGCCGACCGACGGGCTCGTGCGGAACGAGATCGCGCGCGGGCGGCAGTACCCGTCGCGCCTCGTGCTGCCGGTGATCCCTGGCGTCGAGCCGCCGGCGGATCTGCCGCTGTGTCCGGGGTTGCGCGGGCAGCCGTGCCGGACGTACGTCGCCGCGACGAACGGCGGATGAGTCGCTGTCATGTTCGCTGTCACGTTCGTGTGATCGGCGCGCTTGCCGCGGCCGACGCCTCCGTGCAGCTATCGGGGCGTGGGTGACTTCTCCGTCGATACGACCGTAACGGGGGCGGACGGTGTCTATCGCGCGCGCTTGTCGCGCGACTGGGAGATCTGGGGTCCGAACGGCGGGTACGTCGCCGCGGTGGCGCTGCGCGCTGCTGGAGCCGCGACGACGCTGACACGTCCCGCAACCTTCGCCTGCCACTTCCTCAACGTGGCCGACTTCGATCTCGTCGATCTGCGAGTGACGACACAGCGCGCTGCGAAGCGCGCCGCATCGCTCTCCGTCTCGATGACCCAGAACGGTCGGCAGATCCTCCAGGCCAGCGTGTGGGTCGTCGCCGACGGCTCGGACGGCTTCGTGCGCGATACCGCGGCGGCTCCCTGAACGTGCACTTCCACCGTGCCGCGCCCGCGAGCGAATGGCTGCTCGTCGACGCCGTGTCCCCGATCGCCGAAGGGGGTCTGATCTCCGGCCACTCGCGGATCTGGTCGACGCAGGGAAGACTGCTCGCCTCGGGCAGCGGCCAGCTGTTCTGCCGCCCGGCACCGCCGCGCCCGTGAGGGACGTGCCGAGCTCGCCGGCGGCGGATCAGGCGCGTACCGCGGTCGCGTCCGATGCCGCTCGTCACCGGCGGCGCACCATGTCCTGGCGCGGCCGGATCACGTTCGGCGATCTCTGGGCGGCGTACGCCGGGCCGACCGATCAGAACGAGCCCCACGCCCACCTGGCGCTGCAGATCGCCGTCGGCATCGACGGTGACGTCAGCATCCGCCACGGCCGGCGCACCGTCGCGGCGCCGGCCGTACTCGTGCAGCCGCTCGCCGAGCACACCGTCGCACCGAACCTGGCGCGCGTCGTCTTCCTGTACGTCGAAGCGCAGGCGCCGCTCGGGCGCGCGCTCCGGGCCGCGGGTGGCGCTGCGGTCGGAGCGGCGCCACCGGTCGTCGCGACGACGCTGCGTGCGGCCGGCGACCCCGTGCTCGCGATCGCACGGCTCGAGCGGCAGCTCGCGGTGGCGGCGCCGCCGCTCGATTCCCGACTCGCGGAGGCCCTTGCCGCGCCCCCCCTCGGCGAGCCGTCCGCCACCACGCTCGCCGCGACGGCACGCCGCGTCGGGCTCTCGGCGTCACGGCTCCGAGCCCTCGCACGCCGCGACCTCGGCGTTCCGCTCGCGCGCGGGCTTCTCTGGCGGAAGCTCGCGCGCGCCGCGCAGGCCATCGCCGGTGGCGCGTCGCTGACGAGTGCCGCGGCCGCGGCAGGCTTCGCCGATCAGGCGCATCTCGCGCGCACGATGCGTCGCGTGTTCGGCGTGACACCCGGCTCCGCGGTGGGCGCCCTCCGCTGACGACGGATCCCGCGCGGTGGGCGAGCCACTTCGCGGCCGAGCGATTCGTTCAAGATCAGGGCCTGGAGGGTCGGCTACGAGGGGGAGCATGTGGATGTTGCTCCGCGTCACCTTCGCGCCTCTCTTCTTCGCGGGATTCCTCGCGAGCGCGCTCGTCGTCAGCGACGGCGGTACGCGACCGCTACCGCTCGCCGGCCTGATCGTGGCGGCGAACCTGGTGGCGACGCTGGTCGAGCGTCTGATCCCGTACGACCCGCGCTTCAACGCTTCGCATGGCGATGGCGGCCGCGACCTCGCCCACGCGGTCGTGAACGAGCTCGCGAACACGGTGTCGGTGCTCGTCATGCCGCTGGTCGTGGCACTCGTGCCGGGCGGCGGGGCGTGGCCGCTCGCCTGGCCGGTGGCAGCTCAGGTCGCGTTCGCGATCCTCGTCGCCGACGCCGGCATCACTCTCGCGCACTGGGCCTCGCACCGGGTCGGCCTGCTCTGGCGGTTGCACGCCGTGCACCACTCGGTCGAGCGACTCTACGGCTTCAACGGGCTCATGAAGCATCCGCTGCATCAAGCCTTCGAGCTCATCGCCGCGACCGTACCGCTGGTGCTGCTCGGCATGCCGCAGAACGTCGCGTGGCTCCTGACGTTCGCGGTCGCGATCCAGCTGCTCCTCCAGCATTCGAATGCCGATGTGCGGGTCGGTCCCCTGGCGCGCGTCTGGGCGATCGCGCCCGCCCACCGCTGGCATCACGTCGCGAGCGCTGGCGACGGCGACGTCAACTTCGGCCTCTTCACGAGCCTCTGGGACCACCTGCTGGGAACGTTCCGCGCCGCCGATCCCGGCCGCCGATTCACCCCGGGGGACTTCGGCGTCGCGGGCCGGCCGGACTATCCGCGGGGGTATCCCGCGCAGCTGGTGGAGCCGTTCCGCGGCTCGTGACGCTTCGTCGCGTGGGATCGCTGCATCGAGTCGCGCCACGGCGGGGTTCACCGCGACATGTTCGCCAGGGGCGTCACCGGAGCGCCGGAAGGACCTCCCCGGCCAGCCGCTCGAGGCTGGCGCTCACCTCGTGCGAGTCGGCGCCGCGCGAGCCGGGCACGACGACCAGCCTCTCGGCACCGGCCTCGACGAGCTCGGCGAGTCGCGAGATGCAGTGCTCGACCGGGCCGACGACGGCGAACCGGTCGATGAACTCGTCGGGGATCGCCGCTCGGGAGGGCGATGTCCGATCCTCGGTCGCTGCGCGGTGGTTCGCACTTGTGGCCCGAAGATGGTACTTATTCCCGATGAAATCAGTACAGATGCAGGAGCTGAAGCGGGACCTCTCTGCGCTGATCGAGCGAGCCGCGGCCGGCGAGGCGATCGAGGTGACCCGTCATCGGCGTCCCGTCGTCTGGCTCGTTCCGGCGGGCCACGAGGGCCTCCATGTCGGGGAGCGGTGCGGCCGGGGTCGCCTGGAGCCCTTGCGCGATCTGCGGCTCTCGAGACCCATCGCGGGCACGCTGGCGGACGACCGCGCGAAGGATCGGTAGGCGTGGCGGGTCGAGTCTACGTCGATACATCGGTCTACCTCTGTGTTCTCCTGCGGCAGCAGGGGCACGCGGAGTGGTCGCGAGTGCTCGCCGGCGCCGAGCTGCTGTCGAGCGTCCTGCTGGTGCTCGAGGCCGAGCGAAACCTGATCCGTCACGCGCGCAAGGGCGCCTTGCCGCCGACGCGACTCCAGGACGCGCTGGACCGCGTGCGCGCCGACGTGGCCCTGTTTCAGCTCCGTGACTTGACGCTCGACCTCTGCGTGGCCGGCGCTATGCCGGTCGTCTCGACACCTCGCTCCCTGGACCTCGTCCACCTGCGCGCAGCGCTCTGGTTCCACGCCCGTGAGCCGCTCACCCGCTTCGCGACGCAGGATGCGGAGCAGCTCGGCGCCGCACGCGAGCTGGGGCTACCGGTCTAGCGTGGCGAGATCGTCCCTCCGACCTTGAGCGGTTCGCGGCAGCCAGCGGCGCGCACCGATGCGCGGCTGGTCCGATCGGTCGAGCCGCGGCGGCGCCGTTCAGTTCAGCTCGTCCAGCGTCTTCGAGAAGCTGTCTGCGAAGTGCTCCAGGAAGTACGCGACCTCCGGCTGCGGCAACGCGCGCACGCTCTTCTCGAGCGCCTGCGCTGCCTTCGCGAAGTCCTCGTTGCCGGCGCGCAGCTCCTCGAGGCACTTGAGATACGCGCACAGCTTGTCGGCCGCGTGCACCAGCTCCCACGACTCGCTCTCGTCGTCCTGCGGGAAGAGCAGCGGCTGGTACGCGTCGCGCAGCGCGTCGGGAAGCATGCCGTGCAGGCGCTGGCGCGCGACCTCCTCGATCTCGGCGTGCGCCTGCCGGACCTTGGGATTGAAGTGCTTGATCGGTGACACGATGTCGCCGGTGATGACCTCGCCCGCGTCGTGGAACAGCGCCAGCACCGCCGCGCGCTCGGGATCGGCGTTGCCGCCGAAGTGCGTGTTTCGGATGACGCCGAGCGCGTGCGCCACCAGCGCCACCTGCAGGCTGTGCTCGAGCAGGTTCTCGACGTAGGTGTTGCGCATCAGACCCCAGCGGGTCACGAAGCGCATCTTCGAGAGGTAGGCGAAGAAGTGGCTCATCGCGTGGCTTCTCCGTGCGGTCTCAGAGGCCGAACAGCTCGCGCAGGTGGTCGTTGAGGAACGTGCCGCGCGGGTCGAGGCGCCTCTGGACCTCGAGGAAGCGCTCCCACATCGGGTAGAGCGGCGCGAGATCCCGAGCGCGCAGGTGGTGGATCTTGCCCCAGTGCGGGCGCCCCTCGTGCTCGCGGAAGATCGCCTCGACGTCGGCGAAGAACTCGTCGCACGGCAGCTTCGCGTCCTGGTGGATCGAGATCGTGACCGATTCGCGCGCGTGCATCGGGCTCAGCCAGCCGGAGTCGGCCGCGACCGTGCGGTACTCGACCGGCCACACGACGTCCGCGTGCTTCTCCTGCATGCGCGCGCGCACCGCGGCGAAGCACGCGGGCCCGCTCGCCGCGGGCACCGCGTACTCCATCTCGTTGAAGCGCAGATCGCGTACCGACGGGAAGATGCGGTCGCTCCAGTCGATGCGCTCGCCCTTTTGGTGCTCGAGCGGGTCGGGTGCCGTGTCGGTCGGGTCGAGCGCCTTCATCTCCGCGTAGTCGCGGTGCGGGTACCAGAAGAACTCGAAGTGCCGGTGCCGCGCCACGCGGTCGGCGAGCTCGGCGAGGCAGGCGTCGATGCCGACCTTCCACACGCGCTCGTGCAGCCGGTACGCGGGTACGAGCTGCAGAGTGGCGGTGCTGAGCACGCCGAGCGCGCCGAGTGAGACGCGCGCCGCTGCGAGCAGGTCGGGATCGTGCTGCGTGTCGCAGCTCGCGATCTCGCCGCCCGCGGTGACGATGCGCAGCGCGCAGACCTGCGACGCCAGGCTGCCGAGCGCGACGCCGGTGCCGTGCGTGCCGGTCGACAGCGCGCCCGCGATCGCCTGCACGTCCACGTCACCCTGGTTCGCGAGGCCCATGCCGTGCACGCGCAACGGCTCGCCGAGCGACGCGATCTTCGAGCCGGCGCGGAACGTCGCGCGGCAGTGCGTCGTGTCGAGCTCCTCGATGCCATGCCAGTCGTCGAGCGAGAGCAGGGTGTCGCCGGTCGCGACCAGCGGCGTGAACGAGTGTCCGCTGCCGGCGACGCGCACGCCGTGTCCCGCCTGCGCCGCGTCGCGCACGGCGTCCGCGATCGCGCGCTCGCTCGCGGGGCGCAGGATGGCCCGCGGCTCGCACTTCACGCGTCCCGACCAGTTGCTCCACGACTGCAGCATGGCACCGCAGTCGTAGCCCGGAATTCCCATCAGCGGTAGCGCTCGGGGCGGGTCCAGGGGTGCCTGGCGGTATCGGGCGGTGCAGATCGGTCACCGTCGAGCGCGTCCGGAGGCTCGTGGAGCCCGCCGTCGCTGTCGCACACCGCTCGCGCACGTCGCGGCGAACCGCATGGCGGGTGGATCGCAGCGCCGCGAACCCTCGTCGAGGGTGGCGTATTCTCGACACTCGCCGGCCGCCCCCGGCACTTCCGCGTCATTGCTGCCCGGCGCCGCGACGCCACGTGCCGTCGAGCGGCCGCGCGGCGGTGGTACCGCCGTTGCTTGGGCACTTCGTGTGGATTCGCGCGAGCAACACCGTCTCGAGCTGGAGAAGCTCGCGCGTGCCCGCCTGCCGCTGGCGATCGCCATGCTCATCGCCTTCCTCGGCGGTGCGCTGCCGATCGAGGCCTACTACTATCCCGCGCACCTGCGCGGGTACCTCCTGATCCTGGGGATCGAGGTGATCCTGTCGCTGGTCGCGCTGCTGTGCGCGCGCTGGCGCCCGGATCGGTCGCGCCTCGTCGCGACCGTGTGGGCCAGCGTGATGGGTCTCTGCGTGCTGGCGTACTACCCGCTGGTCGACGGCGACGCGACGCTCGCCCTCGCCGCCGTGCTCTGCCTGATCTCGGCGATGCCGGCGGTGCTGCCGTTCGGGCTTCGCCATCAGCTGGCGCTTTGCGGGTCGGTCACGGTCGGGCTCGTCGCCGTCCTTCTCGTGGGAGTCCCGACCTCGTTGCCGTTCCCGTATCTCCTGGTCTCCCTGCTCGCCGTCGGGACCGCCTCGACGCTGGGCGCGACGGCGCTCGTCGGCTACCGGCTCGACGCGATGCAGCGAGAGTCGGTTCTCCGTCAAGCGCACGATCAGCTGCGCCTCGCGCTGGGTCGGGCCGAGGCCGGGGTCGAGCTGCGCTCGCGTCTGGTCGCCAACGTCAGCCACGAGCTGCGGACCCCGGTGAACGTGATCGTCGGCTACGCGGACATGGTGCTCGACGCCGGTGACGACCCCGGTACGGTTCGCACCCTGGTCAGGCGCATCCGGCGCTACGCGGTGTCGCTCGACGCGCTGATCGCGCAGCTCCTCGACCTGCCGCGACTCACCTGCGGCAAGGTGGAGCTCGCCGCCGAGCGCGTCGATCTCGTCCGGCTGCTCGACGAGGTGGCACACGACGCGCGCCTGCTCACCCGCGGCCGACACGTCGCGGTGACGGCCGAGTGCACCGTGCGCGACGTGGAGTCCGACCCGATCCGCCTGCGGCAGATCCTGAGCAATCTCGTGACCAACGCGGCGCGCGCGACGCAGTCGGGGCGCATCGCGCTCTCGGCGCACCGCGACGGCGACTGGCTCGTGCTGGTCGTGAGCGATAGCGGCTGCGGCATCGCACCCGAGAAGCACGCCGCGATCTTCGACGCGTTCGAGCAGGTGGGAACGCAGCCGTCGTCCGGTGAGTCGGGGATCGGTCTCGGGCTCGCGATCGTCAAGCAGCTCGTCGAGGTGCTCGGCGGGGACGTGCGCGTCGAGAGCGCGCTCGGCGCCGGTGCGGCCTTCACCGTGCGCCTGCCGGTGTGGCGTGCGCTCGAGATCCCGCTCGCCACCCCCGCCGGCGCGCTCGAGCCGTGCGACGCCGAGGCGCCCCTCTCGTCCGCGCTGGTGGCGGACGATTCGCACGGGTCGAGCGCCGGGGTGCCCCCGATCCCGGCCGGAGGGCCCGCTGCCGCGTCATGACGACGCGATGCTGCGCGACGAGAAGGTCCAACGTCAGCGCCGCACGCCCGGCGTGGGCACGCGTGATGCTCGCCGAGAGGCGTGCGGCCACGATCGCCACACGCTGCTTGCCTTCCTCGACCGCATCGATACGATCCTCGACCGCGAGGGCACGGAGAGGGCGCTCCGCGAGCTGCGAGCGCACGCGATCTCGATCCTGCGGATCGGGAGCGGCTCGGGTCGCGGTGGCGCCGACGGGCACGACGCAGTTCTGGATCCGGGCCCTGACGGGCGCCGGGAGTGGAGTCCACGATGAGCTTCGCGGAGCGTCGGCTCGAGCTGAACGAGCGAGGAATCAACCTGTCGCTGCTGGATTGGGGCGGCCCGAGCGGAGCGCCGCTCGTCCTGCTGGTGCATGCGAACGGCGCGTGTGCGGCGGCGTGGGATCCGATCGCGCTCGAGCTGCGGGCGCGTCATCGCGTCGTCGCCTACGACCTTCGGGGACACGGCAACTCCGACAAGCCGGAGCCGACTCCGGAGGCCTACGCCTGGGACGCGTTCGCGGACGACATGGTCGCCGCGTGCCGGAGCCTGGGGGGCGTCGATCTGTGCGTCGCCCACTCCTTCAGTGGCTCGTGCGCCCTCATGGCCGCGGAGCGTGCGCCCGGGAGCTTCTCGCGGCTCGTGATGATCGACCCGGTTCTGCTGCCGCACGATCCCGAGGCGGCGGAGCGCGTCGTGCAGGCGACGATGAAGAAGCGGCCGCTGCCGTCGCGCAATCTCGCGATCCCGACGCTCCGCAAGAGCGCGCTCTACCGGCGATGGGGTGAGGACAGCCTCGAGCGGTTCATCGACTTCGGCTTCGAGGTCGACGCTTCGGGAGTACTGAACCCCAAGTGCCCGCTCGCCAGCGAGGCCGCCGTCTACCGGAACCGCATCGGCGGTGATCGCTTCGTCGCGATCGCGGAGAGGCTCGAGCTTCCGATCCTTCTCCTCTGGGCCGAGATGCGACGCGGCGCCGACGAGCCACCCGAGGCACGCCGGTACGCCGAGGCGATCGCGACGCACCCGCGCCGCCTTCTCGTCGACATCCCCGAGAGCGGACACTTCGCGCCCATGGAGATCCCGCCGGGGCGGAGCGTCGTGCTCGACGCCGTCGACTACTTCGCGCGCGCGCCGCTCACGTCCTGACGAGAGGCCGCATCTCGCCCGGGTACGAGAGCGGCGTGCCGGGCGTCAGACGTCTCGCGCAAGCTCCGCGCGCTTCACCATCATCCAGGCGATCCGGCCGTGCCGGCGAACCGCGCTGCCTGGCGTGTGCTCGAGCGCTTCGATCGCCCCTTCTCGACGACCTTCAGCTCGGGCGACCCCATCACGCGCGGTCTCGACAAGAAGCTCATTGCAAGCATCCCGGGTGCGCGCGGCAAGCCCACGTGAAGCTCCACGGCGGGCATTTCTTCCACGAAGACAGCGGCCCTCTGCTGGCGCGAACCGTGGTCGAGTGGATGGCGCGCAGCGCGAGCGCGTCCCCCGGTGTGCCCGGCGTGTAACGCGCGACGCGCACGCGGCGTGACGACGGCTCGGCGTTGAGCCGCCGCTTCCTCGAGGCCTCACGTCCCGCCGGCGTGTCACGCAGGGCGCGATGGTCCGCCGTGTGCGACGAGGTCAGGTAGAGACACGGTCGGCCGGCCTCCCCGGCAAGCGCTCGGCGTGGGCCTTGATCCCGGGCGTCTGCCTGACCCGGGCAACGGATTCTCCCGTACTCTCCGGGCCCGGCTACGGACAGCGATGCGACTCAGCCGAGTGTCGTGCCGACTCGGACCAGAGAAGTGCCCGGAGATCCTGGGCTGAGTCGTCGAACTGCGGAGCTTCGGCACGCATCATTGAGCCATCTCGCCACAAGATTCGCCGGGGCACGGGTCTCCAACGCCGTTCTCGAGGACGGGATAGAGGATGAACCAGCACTCGTTGTGACCGCCGCAGTACTGGCACTGTGCGCCGCAGACGCACGGGTCGCAAGTTCCTCCCTGCCAGTTCTCTTGCTCGATGCTCTGAATGCCGGCGAGGCAGTCGGCGAGCGTCCAGTAGCCCAGTCCACCGCAGGCCGATAAGGGGGAGCTCAGGTCGGTCGTGCCGGTCCAGCAGCCCCCCCGGCCTCGCCGCCGTTGTAGCCGGCGCCGTTGTAGCAACTCGCCGAGTCCTCGGACTCGCCTGGACAGCAGCTACCTCCGCCGCCCGGGATCCAGCAGCCGTTGTTGCCACCGCAGTACGAGCAATCGATGCCGGGGCGTCCCGAGTTCACGCAGCGGTCGTAGCTCGAGAACCCGATGCCGCCGCACGCGTCGGGCCCCTCTCCGACGGGAGCGGTCTGGAACCTGAGCCAGCACTGGTCGTCGCCGTCGCCCGACTCGCCGGGGCAGCAGTGCCCGCCGCCGCCCGGAATCCAGCAGCCGTTGTGACCGCCGCAGTACGAGCATCCTCCGATACCACCGATCGCCGTGGTGCAAACGTCCTGTGACGAGAAACCCTGCTGATCGCACGCGTCGAGCGCGCTCGCCGCGACGCCGACGCCGCGATAGGTCGCGAATGTGGCCCCCGTCACGGCCGAGATCGTCGAGAAACGGCCGAGCTGGCAGGTGATGAACGTTTCGTTCGCGGGCGTGGCGACGATACCCGAATCGTCGAAGACGTCGCTGTGCGTGGGATCCTCGAGCCTCGAGTGCTGGCACCAGATCTCCGCCTCGTGCTCGTCGCTCGCGAGCTGCACCGGGAAGCGGATCGAGACCGGTAGTGCGAAGCGGGTTCCCGCGGGCCCGAGCCGGTAGGTGCGTGAGCGCGCGTTCGGGTCGCTCGATGGGCTGGCGTCGATCGAGATCCGCAGCTCGCTCACCGATAGCGCGCCCCGTGGGACGGTGAGCTCCGCCCCGTCGGAGAGAGTGATCGCGCAGATCTCATCGCTGCGACAGGTCGCGGTGCCGTCGTGCCCGGCACTCCCGCCCGAACCGCTGCACCCGAGCGCGAGCGAGGTCGCGAGGAAAGCGGCCGCGATCGCGGCAAGCGCGTTCCGCGTCCGCGCGCGCATGACGCGTGAATCGTCGGCGACGAGGATGTTGGACGTATGCCGTTAGCGGCAAGCACGGGCGGCGGGTAGCGCACCGGGTCGAAGAAGTCGGTCTGGAGAAACCGCACCCCGGTGATGCCCGCCGAGGCGAGCTGCACGCGCAGGTTCGGGTCGATGAACGTCCCGCCGGCCACCGGCTGCTCGAGCCCGAGCCGGCTGAGCGCGTCGCTGTAGATGTCGGAGGTCACCTGCACCTGCCGCCCGTCGGGCGCGACTGTGATCTCGGCGACGGTGCCGACGGTGACGCCGCGCCACTTGACCGGCGAGCCCACCTCGAGGCCCTGCACTGACTCGTCGAAGTAGCTGACGGCCTGGAACGCGTCGCGCTCGAAGCGGCGCGCGCCCATCCAGAAGGTCACCGCGATCAGCACGCCGATCGCGAGGACGACGAACAGCCCGAGCTTCCAGTGGTTGGTCGCGGTGGTCGCCATGAGTCACACGCTCTTGCGGTTGAAGAAGGCGCGAACGCGCGGGTCGTCGCTCGCGTCGCGCAGCGTGCGCGGATCGCCGCGAGCGATGATGCCTCGTGCGCCGCGATCGACGGACCCGGTGCGCACCGTGACGGGTCATGCAGCCCGTTCGCCGAAGGTCGTCCCCTCTGCGCTGGATGTACGAACCCGCTGCTAGAAGGGCGCCCTGGCCGGCTCGAAGCTGCTGGCGACGTTGCCAGACAGGTTGATGTCGCCGGGGCGCAGCGCCAGGACCGGCGCGCCGGGCTCGAGGTTGAAGTCCGACAGCCTGAGCCACACCACATTGGGCGCATCGGAAAGCTCGAAGAAGTAGCTCAGGTGCGTCATGTCGAGCGCGGTGCGGTACTCGGTGTTGTAGAGCGTGCCGGGCAGATTGTTGGGCGCACCAAACGGCACGGAGACGCTGCGGGCGACGGCCAGAATGCCGGCGATGGCCTCGCGCTCGTTCTTCGGCGCGGGCAGCTTCTCGCGGAAGTAGTCGGCGCGGCCGAAGCGGTGGGTGGGATCGACGTTGCCCGGCAGCGGGGTCTGGCGGGTGGCGTTGGTGAAGTCGAACTGGGCGCGGAACGCGAGCTGGTCGGAGTCCGGCGGGTCGTTCGTCATGATCCGGTACTGGCGGCCGTGGAAGATCTGTGGCTTGCCGGCGACGTACTCGACGATGGCGCTGTCTCCGGTCTTGTCCTGGATCGCCATGTGCAAGGTGGCCCGGTGGCCGTGGATCTCGACCATCACCGGCTGAAGAGACTTCATCAGCTCCAGCGCCTCGGCCACGGTGGCGGCGTTGTCGAGCAGGTACTGACCCCACAATCCTGTCTGGACACCTTTCAGCATGGTGTCGCGCGGGCCGAAGTCGGTGGCGTTGAGGTAGAGCAGATGGACACCGAAGCCCTTGTCGTTCAGGCCATCCACAGTGCCGACGTCATACGACGTGACAGCCACGCTGCCGTGCCTGGACGTCCAGCGGGCCGGGTTCTCGGTGACGACCGTCTTGCCCGCGAAGCGGCTGCCGTAGCGCTCCATCCCGGCCGGCAGGATCCACAGCTTGGGCTCGGTCGATTCGGGCCAGTCCATGGTGCGGCTGGACAGGACCCCGAAGCCGCTGTCGTTGGACAGGATTCGCGTGCAGGCCAGCGACGTGATCGGCCGCAACGCGAGGGCGGTCAAGGCGACGGCAGCGAGGACGGCGGTCCTGAGAGATGCGCGAGGGTTGTTCATGGTGACTGCTCTCGAAGTCGACGAGTGGCGGACGGTAGTCCTCCATGAGCGAACGAGGGCTCGACACCGGCGCACGGCAGGACGTTGAGCGACGCATCAGCATAGGAGTTTCGACCGCCCTCAAGCAACGCTCAGGTGCGCCCTGAGGACTGTCCGCTGGCCGTTTGTGCGGCGGGGCAGGCGCGTGCATCCAGGCGTGGATGGAACGAAGGGGGCTGGAGCGCTACCCACGGCCGCATGGCCGCCGCGACCGACAAGCTGCCGCTCTGGACCCTCATCGCGCCGGTCGCCGCCATCGGCGTCGATCTCGTGCTCGGCGGCAGCGCCGCGCCGATCGCCGGCGCGGCGCTCGGCCTGGCACTGCTGGCGGCGGTGAAGGCAGCGGTGCATCACGCGGAGATCATCGCCGCGCGCGTGGGCGACCCGTTCGGCGCCATCATCCTCGCGCTGGCTGTCACGGTCATCGAACTCGGGCTGATCGTCTCCATCCTGCTGGGGGACAAGCCGGAGCCCACGCTGGTGCGCGATACCGTGCATGCGGTGGTGGTGCTCGTGCTGCATGGCCTCGCCGGCACCTGCATCGTCGCCGGCGCGATCCGCCACCACGAGCCGGCCTTCCGCACGCCAGGTGCGCACGCCTACCTGATCGTGCTGCTGCCGATGGTGGCGGTGACGCTGGTGCTGCCGAACTTCACCACCAGCGCCGAAGGCCCCTATTACACCAACGCGCAGCTCGCCTTCGTCAGCGTGGTCTGCCTGGCGCTGTAAGTCGCGTTCACCTTCGTGCAGACCGGGCGGGACCGGCAGCACTTCCTGCCGATCAATCCGGTCACGAAGAGACTCGCCGAACGGCCCGCGCCCCGCATGACAGCGATCGCGGCGGCCATGATGCTCGTCTCGCTCGTGGCGGTGGTGCTGCTGGCCAAGGCGTTCTCGCCGTTCATCCAGGGCGGCGTCGTCGCCATCGGCGCGCCGGCCGCGCTGGTCGGCGTCGTCGTCGCCGCGATCGTCCTGATGCCCGAAGCGGCCACCGCGCTGCGCGCCGCGCGGGAGGACCGGCTGCAGACCTCGATCAACCTCGCCCTCGGCTCCGCCGTCGCGACCATCGGCCTGACCATCCCGACGGTGTCCCTGGTCGCCTGGTGGACCGGGACGCAGCTGGAACTCGGCGTCTCGGCCGGCGGGGCGATGCTGCTCGGCCTCTCGTTCATCATGGCGATGATCACCTACGGCAGCGGCCGCGCCACGCTGCTGTCCGGCATCGTGCACCTCATCCTGCTGGCGGTCTGGCTGTTCCTGATCGTATCCCCCTGACCGCGCCGGGCCGTTCCGCCGCCAGCCCGTCTCACGGGCGTGTCGGGTCGTCGACCTCGTGGGTGCCGGGCCGAGTTGACTCCACCTCGTCGGCGCGCGACATCGGGCCGGTGGCGGTGACGCGATCCCGTGCAGTGTACGCAGCCGTTCTCGGACTCGCTGCCCTGGCACTGCCCGCTCCGTCGGGCGTGGCGCAAGAGGAGCCTGCGGCGGCTCCGCCCGAGATCGCGGCCGTGATCGAGAAGTACGTGGCGCCCCTGGTCGGTCCGGGACGCGCCGCGGGCGCCGCCGTCGCGGTCGTGCGCGACGGGAAGAGCCACTACTTCAGCTTCGGAACGCGGAACGAGGCGGGCGATCCCGTCACCCCGGAAACGATCTTCGAGATCGGCTCGGTCACCAAGGTGTTCACCACCGCGCTGCTCGGCATGGCGGTCGACGCCGGCGAGATGAACCTCGACGACCCGATCGTGCGCTATCTCCCACCCGGCGTGACGCTCCGCCCGGGCGCGCGCGGCGTGACGCTCCTGGAGCTCGCCGACTTCACCTCGGGCCTCCCCGACGATCCGCCGGACCTCCCGCGGAGACTCGAGATGCGCGGTGTGGAGCACTACACGGTCGCGGATCTCATGCGGTTCTTCGAGAGCTGGGAGCCGGCGGAGCTGCCGGCGCCCTATCGCTACTCGAACATCGGCGTCGGGCTCCTCGGCCTCTTGATCGCGAACCACGCGGGGCAGCCGTGGCCCGAGTTGGTTCGCTCCAGGATCACGGGGCCGCTCGGGATGACCGACACCGGGGAGCGAGTGCGAGACGACGCGCGGGCGCGGCTCGCGCGCGGGCACGGTCCCACGGGAGAGCCGGCGCCGCCCTGGCCGATCTACGCCTGGGCGCCAGCGGGCGCGCTCCGCTCGACCGCGCGAGACATGGCGCGCTTCGCGGCGGCGAGCCTCGGCGAGGCGTCCCTCGACGGCGTCCCCATCCCGGCGCGCCTGCGCGCGGGCATCGCCCTCGCCCAGCGGCCCGTCTTCCGCATGCCGGACGGCGTCCTCTTCCAGGCGCTCGCGTGGATGGTCCGGCCGTTTCGCGCCGAGGAGGACGATCCGCTGCGCATCGTCTTCAAGGACGGCGGCACCGACGGCTTCTCCGCGTGGGTGGGCGTCAATCCTGGAAAGCGCTTCGGGGTCGTCCTCCTGATGAACACCTCGCGTCAGCACCCCGGTCGCGCGGGGAGCGAGATGATCGGCCACGCCGCCGCTCG